>CEAZ01049281.1_pt1 | contig 12309 bp, 11 predicted proteins | sample 557361 | NCBI WGS metagenome assembly CEAZ01 (sample SAMEA3182074, study PRJEB8094) | gut metagenome | biome: human; feature: gut; material: Stool; isolation source: human stools | place: Canada | collected 2012-02-22 | reverse complement strand
GTATCCTGGAAATCGTTCTCGATGACCACGGACATGATCATGTCGCCCAGCGGATGAGGTCTCGGCTCTACAGCCACTACCTTGCCGGAGACAGAAGCATGAACGGGCGCGGAGACCGGAGCGGGATTCTCGCCGATCTTCTGATACATCTTCACATAATCGCCTACCTGGACCAGCGGCTTGCAGGGTGCGCCTATGTGCTGTATCATTGGAATGACTACCTGTGCGGGCGGTGCGATAACGGTCACCGGGATCTCCGGAGCCTTCATGTAATTGGGGTGTACACCGCCTTTGAACTTATAGGACATTAGCTTCACCTCGTTATTTTTTGCGTAGTCATGGTTTCACTCGGTCATTCTATCACATCCTATCGTGCAATGTCTACGCTTTTTCCGTTTTTTGTGCCAAAAACTCAAGACATTTTTGTAACAATCATGTTATTTCTTTGGCAGTTTGCATGTATTTTAGTTATTTTTCTGACAACTTTGCATTTAACGATTTTTGTATAGCCGCATGGCGCTATACCGTAAAAACAGCCGGTGCGCAGCCTTGCGCACCGGCTGTTTTCATCCGAGAGCCACATCCAATATCATCATCAGCAGAAAGCCCGCGACGTACCAGAACAGTCCCCTGCGATCGTCCGCCGCCGGGATAAGCTCGCATACGACGACATAGAGCATCGCGCCCGCCGAGAAGCCGAGCAGCCACGGCATTATCCGGCTGATGCCCGAAACGGCAATAACAGCGAGCATGCCGAACAGCGGCTCGACCGCGCCGGAGAGCACGCCCATTGAGAATGCCCTGCCACGGCTCATGCCCATTCTGCGCAGCGGGAGCGACACCGCCGCGCCCTCCGGGACGTTCTGCACGCCGATGCCGAGCGCGAGCGCCGCGGCGGCGGTCAGGCCGTCCGACCCGCCGGAGAGCGCGAAGGCGAGCCCCACCGCCATCCCTTCAGGGATATTGTGCAGGGTGATGGCCGTCATGAGCATGGAGCTTTTTTCGGCGGAGCCGCCGCGGCGCAGTCGGAGTATCAGCGCGTCGAGCGCGCAGAGAAAGGCCGCCCCCGCCGCCGTGCCGGCTGCCGCGGGGAGCCAGCACGGGAGAACGCCAGCCGCCCGCGTCTGCTCTATCGCGGGCAGGAGCATGCTCCATACCGATGCCGCAGTCATCACTCCCCCGGCAAAGCCCATCATCCCGGTCTGTGATTTTGGGAGCGTATCTTCGCGGCAGAAGAGCACCGAGGCCGCGCCCAAAGAGGTCATAAGAAATATAAAGCCGACGCCGAGCGCAGCCCAGCCGACAGAAGAAAGCATAGCAGATCAACGCCTTATCAGATAAATAATGAATAACGGATCGCAGTGCGACCCGTTATTTCTTTCAGTATCATACTATGCCTTTGTTTCGGGATCGGTCACCCGACGAGGGCGATAAGCTCCCTGTCGGTATAGACACGCATATTGTCAATGTCCCTGTTTGCGCACTCCTGCTCAAGCTTTGCAGCCATGAGCTCATAATAATCCCCATCCTCGGCATTGAGCTTGCGGGCAAGGCGCGGCAGCTCCTTTTCGCAGACGGTGCGCAGATTCTCGCCCTCCTCGGCGCAGTGGTCAAGCAGCCACTCTAACGCCTCGCGGTCGGTCATGCTGCGGTCGATATAATACTTTTGACCATAGAGACCGTAGATTACACGCTGCGCGTCGAGGTAGCCGATGGCCATATCGCGCCTTGACTGCTCCGCATCGAAATTGAGCACGAAGCCGAGATCGGAATTTGTGTGTATGGTGGTGACGTTCACATCCTCCGGCATCTTGAAGCGTCTCTCCCAGCCCATGCCGGGGATGCGCACGGCGATAATGTCCTTATAGCCGTTGACCACAAGCGCATGCAGGGGCAAACTGTCGACAAAGCCGCCGTCGGTATAGAGCTTGCCGCCGAGCTTTTCAAGACGGAAGCTCGGATGATAGGCGCTGGCAAGCAGCATATCGCATATCTCGTCCTCAGGCAGATCGTTGATCTTTATTTCAAGACCCTTGCGGTCAGTCAGGGAGACGGTGGAGACGAACAGCTCCACATCGGACTGCTTGACCTTTTTCACATCGACGACCTCGCGCACCCACGCGCGCAGCGGCGCAACGTCAAGCCCGCGGTTGCGGATGATCTCGAACATCTGCGGGATGAGCTCCTGAATATCGCCAAGCTCCAGCTCGCCGTTCATGGCCTTGTGCAGATCCTCCTCGCCCTCCTTGTCAAGCTCGATGACCTTGGAAAGGCGCATATCGTTCCATGCCGCCTCTGCGCGGGGCAGGTCGCGCATCGCCATGAGTGCGCCGTTTAGCGCCCCGACGGAGGTGCCGGAAACGGCGTTATATTTTATTCCCGCCTCCTCCAGCGCCTTCCACGCGCCGATCTCATAAGCGCCCTTGGCTCCGCCGCCCTCAAGGGCTATGGCATAGGTCTTGCTTGTGTCAAGCTTCAGCTGCATTGTATATTCCCCCTGCTTACAGGTATTTGTCTTTATTGCTTATTATAGCATAGCTGCTGTTCCCGCACAAGTGCGCTACAAAACTCCGCAGAGCCACAGCGTCAGCACCGCGGCGGAAGCGCCCAGCACAAACACCGCCATCGGCGGAAGATACGTGTACCGGCGCGGCGGGAGCGCACGCTGCGCGTGTCCCTCGGCGGCGCTCTTCGCCTGACGCAGCAGCTCACCGCGGCTGACACCGGGATCATAATCGTCGCGCAGGATGAACACCGCTTCGGCGAACATATCGTCCGGGGTCCTGACGACGATCGCGCGGCGCATGTTCCCGCGCAGCACGGGGCGGCTCTCCGCGGCCGTCCCCGTATACTGCGCACGGAAAAGCGACCAGACTCTGCACAGCATTCCGCGCAGGCGTTCAGCAAGCCGCGCGCTCATGCCCGCTCCTCCACGCGGACGGTCACAACGGTCATATCGTCATTGACCCCGTAGCGGCTCTCGGCCTCCTTGAGAGTCGCGCGGGCAAGCGCTTTCATATCGTCAAAGCCCTTGTTGAGAAGCTGCTTGAGCCACTCGTCCTCGGCATCGACTATCACGCCGTCTGTCGCAATAACCGCTGTCGAACCGGGGCGCAGGCGCATACGCACGGTATCGGGCGCAATACCGGCTCCCATGGAGATACCGGCGGCAAGCGTCTCGCACTTTATGCGGCGGATGCTCTTACCGCTCTTCACATAGGACGGAGCCGCGCCGTATTTATAGAAGCAGGTCTCGCCGGTGAAGAGGTCGACGCACATGAGGTCGACCGTCGCATAGCCCCAGCTGTCCCCGCTGCGCAGGAGCAGGACAGAGTTGAGGATCTTCATCGCGACGGCGGGGTCTACGCCGGAGCGCAGGAACTTCTCAAGGATGGCAACGACCTGTGCGCTGTCCTGCGCAGCCTCGTCGCCGCAGCCGGTGCCGTCGGCGAGGATGACGCAGAGGACTCCGGCGTCGGTCTTGAAATAAGTTCCCTTATCGCCGCTGACCTTCTCGCCCTTTTTCTTCATGGCCGCAATGCCGACGGACACGGCAAGCGGCTCGGCCTCAAGCAGCGTAAGCTTGGAGCACTCCTCCCCCGCTGCCGCCGCGCTGCGGCACAGGCGCGCCCCGACGACGGCGGAGAGCTTTTCAAGATAGTTCTCCTCGCGCAGCAGCGGCGTGAGCCGCCCGCTCTCGATGGTGACGTGCAGCCGCCCGCCGCCGTCGCGGTAGACGGAGGCGTCCGCGTCGATATCCATGCTGCGCAGATAGCGGATGAGACGGCGTTCGGCCAACGGGTCGGAGCCGTTGAGACTGCCGAGCTCATCGGCCACGCGCGAGAGAACGTCTGCCATGTCCATGTACTGCCCCCAGGCCACGCTCCGGTTCTCCGTAAGCCCGATGCGCAGCTGCTTCCGATAGGCCTGCGCGCGAAGCTCCGCGTTCACAGCCGAGACAAAGGCCGGGAGCTTATCGCAGCGGTCGCGGAAGAAACCAGGCAGGTCATTGATATCGAGACTGCCGTGCTCGACCATGGCCTGCGTCGCGTCGTTCATCGCGGAGAGGGTATCGACATACTCCGCGTTCCAGCAGCGGTTCTTGTTTTTGCAGCGGACGCAGACCTCGTCCGCCGCGCGGTCAAAGATGCGGGCGACGTTTTCATCATTGCCCGGCTCCTCGATGCTGCGGCGCACCGTTTCAAACAGACCCGCGTATGCTTCGCTGAGATTCCGCACGCGGTTTGCCGCAAAGCGCCGCAGACCGGATTCCCCGCTGCCGCGCTCCATGTGCTGGAGCATCAGGCCGACATGGTTGAGAATCGAGTTCGGCAGGAGCATGAACACAACGGATGCACAGAAGGTCTCAAACAGGGCGTTGATATGCACCTCCGCCGTCCACGCGCACACGACGGATAGCGCCCCCGCTAAGATAAACGACAGCACAAAGATCACCCTGCCGTGCTTGCCGAAGACGCCAGAGAGCAGCCCCGCGAAGGAATAGGCCATGGTATAAAACGGAGCCCCGGCGCTCGAAACATCCATCGCAAGCCCAAGCACCGTGCCGACTGCGGCGCCGGTGAGCATGCCGCCCTTCATCGCCGAGGTCATCACGAGCACCAGCGCCATAAAGCGCCCGATAGAGACTGTGTTGAAGATCATGATGCGCGAAAAGGCCATCAGCGCGCAGGCCGACATTATCATCACCGACACGCTGTGCCGCAGCTCGGCAGTCTCGGTCTCGCGCAGGCCGCCGGAGAGCGCTTCGCGGAAGAAATACGTCCCGCCGAAGGCGAGGTTTACTTCTAAAAATATCTCCGCCGCTGCGGGCAGCTGCCCCGGCGACATGGAGAAGCTGCCGAGAAAGCCGGTCAGCCCCATGACGAGTCCAGCCGCCGTCGGCATGAAGAAGCTGCTCTTATACGCCTCCAGCTCATGGAACACGAAGGACACCGTATACACCAGCACCGCCGCGGCTATATACCGTATCCCCCACTCCAGTCCGCCGCCGAGGAGATATCCGAGCGCCGCGCCCGTGAGCGCAAACACCCCGCTTATCCCTGGGCCGGAGCATGCGACCATCGCCATGCCGAAGGGCGCGCCGTCCCCAAGCACACGCGAGCAGGACATCACTCCGCCGAGGAGCATATATATCCCGCAGCGCGCCGCGACAAGAAGGCGCACGTCCGCTCCGCCGCCCGCAGCCTTCAGGGCAGAAAGCCTGCCCTGACTCCCAACATCCATAATTCTCTCCCTCCTGAGTTTACATAAGATATGATTATTATAGTTATGTAATGTGCAGAAGGGCGTCACTCTGCGCTGTTGCATATAATTTTATGTTCAGGAAAAATAAAAGGAAAAGAAAAATTTCGTTCATCAGGGGTCAAATCTTATCCTTGTAATAAATTTTTAGGCGTGTTAGAATAAAGGGCACGGTCAATTACACGATAAAATATAAGGAGCGTCGCTATGAGCCAGATAAAAGACATCGCCCTCGCCCCATCGGGCGAAATGAAAATAGACTGGGTGGAGCGCAACATGCCTGTGCTGCGCGGCGTCGGTGAGGACTTTAAGAAGACGCAGCCCTTTGCCGGGCTGAAGATAGCGCTGTCGGTACACCTTGAGGCAAAGACGGCGTATCTCTGCCGCGTGCTCGAAATGGGCGGCGCAAAGATGTACGTCACCGGCTCTAACCCGCTCTCGACGCAGGACGATGTCGCCGCCGCGCTCGCTTCCGGCGGCATGGAGGTCTTTGCAAGCTATGGCTGCACGATGGAGGAGTATGAAGACTGCCTCTGCCGTGTGCTCGAAGTCGGGCCGAACATCATAATCGACGACGGCGGCGACCTTGTCCACCTCATGCACACGAAGTACACCGGGCTCATCCCCGGCGTCATCGGCGGCTGCGAGGAGACGACCACCGGCATACACAGGCTCAGGATCATGGCGAAGAACCATGAACTGCGCTTCCCGATGGTCATGGTCAACGAGGCCGACTGCAAGCATATGTTCGATAACCGCTACGGCACGGGTCAGTCCGTGTGGGACGGTATAAACCGCACGACGAACCTCATCGTCGCGGGCAAATACGTCGTCGTCTCCGGCTACGGCTGGTGCGGCAAGGGCGTTGCGCTGCGCGCAAAGGGGCTGGGCGCAAAGGTCATCGTCACCGAGGTCGACCCCATCCGCGCGCTCGAAGCCGTCATGGACGGGTACGAGGTCATGCCGATGAAGGACGCGGCGCGCGTGGGCGATATGTTCGTCACCGTCACCGGGTGCAGCGGCATCATCACGACAGAGCACTTTGAGACGATGAAGGACGGCGCAATACTTACGAATGCCGGGCACTTCGACGTCGAGGTCGACATGGCTGGGCTTGAAAAGCTCGCCGTCAGGAAATATGACGCACGGCACAATATACAGGGCTATGTCCTGCCGAACGGCAAGACTCTTTTCACCATCGCCGAGGGCAGGCTCGTGAACCTCGCCGCGGGCGACGGACACCCGGCGGAGATCATGGACATGAGCTTTGCCGTGCAGGCGCTCTCGGCGGAGTATCTCGCAAAGCACCGCGGAGAGCTTGCGCCGGACGTTATCGCCTTCCCGCATGAGCTTGACCTCGCCGTCGCGCGCCGCAAGCTCAAGGCAATGGGCGTCGAGACCGACACTCTCAGCGGAGAGCAGGCGGAGTATCTGGGAGTATAATCTTTATTCAAAATAAAAAACCAAGGTCGGAGGTGAGTTTGTTGGAAGAGAATAAGGAAATGGAAGCAATGGACTACGAAGCCATTCTCGACAAAAAGACCGACGAGCTGACCGAGCTTCTGGATAAGCGCGACATGAAGGCGCTCCAGAAACGCATGGAGGAGCTCAACGAATTTGACGTCGCCGAATTTCTCTCCGAGATCGATGACACCAGAATGCCTATGGTGTTCCGATTGCTTTCCAAGGAGACCGCCGCCGAGGTTTTCGCTAACTTTGAAGCGCCTGAGCAGGAGCGCATCATAAACTCCATCACCGACTCCGAGCTTGCAGGCATAGTCGAAGAGCTGTATGTCGACGACGCGGTCGACATGATGGAGGAGATGCCGGCAAATGTCGTGAAGCGTGTCATGCGCACGGCAAAGCCTGCGACGCGCAACCTGATAAACCAGTACCTCAACTATCCCGAAAACTCCGCGGGCAGCATAATGACCTCGGAGTACGTCGATCTGAAGAAGTACATGAACGTCAAGGAGTCCATCGCGCGCATACGCCGCATCGGTGAGGATAAGGAGACGATATACGTCTGCTTCGTCATCTCGGCCGACCGCAAGCTTGAGGGCATCGTCACGGTCAAGGATCTGCTGCTCTCGGATGACGACACGATAATAGAAGACCTCATGGACACGAACGTCATTTTCGCGTCCACCACCGAGGATCAGGAGAGCGTCTCCGAAAAGTTCTCCGACTACGACCTTATGGCGCTGCCGGTCGTGGACAAGGAAGGCCGCCTCGTCGGCATCGTCACCGTCGACGACGTCATCGACGTCATGGAACAGGAGACGACCGAGGACTTCGAGATCATGGCCGGTATGACGCCGTCCGACAAGCCGTATTCGAGGTCGGGCATTATCGAGATGTGGAAAAACCGCATCCCTTGGCTGATGTTCCTCATGCTCTCGGCGACGTTCACAAGCATGATCCTCACAAGCTTTGAAAACCGCCTTGCCGTGCAGGCCGGGCTCATCGCGTTCATCCCGATGCTCATGGGTACCGGCGGCAACTCCGGCGCTCAGGCCTCGACCGCCGTCATACGAAGCCTCTCACTCGGCGACACCGAGCCGCGCGACGCGCTGCGTGTCGTGTGGAAGGAGCTGCGCGTGGCGCTGCTGTGCGGCGTGACCCTCGCGGCGGTGAACTTTGTAAAGATGCTGCTGGTCGACAGGCTCCTGCTCGGAAACGCCAATGTCACGGTGCTGGTGTCAGTCACGGTGAGTCTCTCGATAGTGTTCGTCGTCATGTTCGCGAAGGTCGTCGGCTCGATGCTGCCTATCGCGGCGGAGAAGATAGGCGTTGACCCCGCGGTCATGGCAAACCCGCTCATTTCAACGGTGACGGACGCGGTGTCTCTGCTCATTTACATTTACGTAGCCAAGCTTGTTCTGCATATATAGGAGCTAAAGACAATGGATCTCTCCCCTCTTTTCGCGAAACTGCTCACTTTCATAACGCTGATGCTTGCCGGATACGCCGGAGCACGGAAGAAAATTCTGTGCCCCGGCTTTGCTAAGAGCCTGAGCTGGCTCGTAATGGATGTTTTCCTCAGCTGTACGATCCTCAACTCCGTCACCTCCGGCGACCTCGACATAAGCGGTACACAGCTTGTAAAGGTCATTCTGCTGCTGAGCCTTGTCATGCTGATATCCTATGCCTTCGGTGCGCTCGCCGCCCGCGTTTTCTTCAAGGGGCGCGAAAACACTCCGGTATTCGAGCTGCTCATCAGCGTGATGAACAACATATTCATCGGCCTGCCCATCGCCGAAGCGCTGTACGGCGCGACCGCCGTGCTCTACTGCGCGCTCAGCTGCATTCCCTATAACCTGCTTTTATACAGCTACGGGGTCTGGCGCCTCAGGAGCGGAAAGGCTCTTGGCGGCGGCGCAGCCTTTAAGCTAAAAGACGTGTTCACAGTGCCGCTCTTCGCGACGCTTGCGGCGCTCCTGATCTTCATTTTTGACATTCAGCTTCCGTATATCCTGCGCGAGCTTATCAGCACCACCGCGAGCGCGACGATGCCCGCGTCCATGATCGTCATCGGCGCGACGCTCGGCGGCGTGAAGATCGCCGACGGCTTCAAGCAGCGCTATGTGTATCTGATAAGTCTGATGCGTCTTATTATCGTCCCCGCCGCGGTATGGTTCATCGTCGGCCTACTCAGCACAGACTCCATGCTCGTGTCAACCTGCACGATAATCGCGGCCTGTCCGAGCGCGGTGGTCGTGTCCATCCTCGCGCTGCAAAATGATTATGACGCGGCGTTTTCCTCAAATGCTGTGCTTGTGACGACCGCGCTGAGCATGATCTCACTGCCCGTCTGGGTGTACATTTTAGGATAGGAGCGGCAGCATGCACATACCGAGCGGCGCAAGCCAGACAATAGATATTCTCTCTTTCTCCGACGCGCTCGCCCTCTCCGGGCGCAGCGGTGAATATGACGTCAGCCGGTGGATATACGTCCCGGACTTCTACACGGAATACCGATACATACTCGGCACGCGCGGGGAGAATCCCCTGATCTGCATCGGCATCAACCCCTCGACTGCGGAGCCTGACAACCTCGACAACACACTCAAGTCTGTCTCCCGTATAGCCGACGGCAACGGCTTTGACAGCTGGATAATGTTCAACGTCTACGCCCAGCGCGCGACGCGTCCGGACGACATGGACAGGGAGCTTAACCGTCAGCTGCACGAGGAGAACATGGCGGCCTTCCGCTATATTCTCTCAAACGTCGCGCACGGTATTTCCCCGGCAATATGGGCAGCGTGGGGGACGATCATCGAGAAGCGCCCTTACCTCCCCGGCTGTGTGCGCGACATGGTGCGCATAGGCGAGGAATACGGCGCGCACTGGCTCTGCGCCGGCAAACGCTCGGCAAAGGGACACCCGCATCATCCGCTGTATCTGCGCAAGGATGAGAAGACCGAAAGCTTTGATATTGAAAATTATCTGGAGAGCCTCAAATAGGTGACACACTATGGACATACGCGAAGCGATAGAAAAATACCATCCCTGCTGTGAGCAGGAGGCGCGCGACAAGGCCGTTATACTCTCATTCATTGATTCCAATCCCGACGCTTTCGAGCGCTCGAACCTCATCGCGCACATGACGGCCTCCTCATGGGTCGTGAACCCCGCGCGGGACAAGGTGCTGATGGTGTACCACAGGATCTACGACTCATGGTCGTGGACGGGCGGGCATGCCGACGGCGAGCGCGACCTGCTGTCCGTCGCGCTGCGCGAGGTGCGCGAGGAAACGGGCGTGAAGTCCGCACGCCCCGTGACGGAGGATATCTATTCCCTCGAAGTGCTCACCGTGGACGGGCATGAGAAGCGCGGTGAGTACGTGCCTAGCCATCTGCACATGAACGTCACCTATCTTTTAGAGGCGGACGACCATGATGCGCTCACGGTCTGCGAGGCGGAGAACTCCGGCGTCGCGTGGTTCACGCTCGACGGCGCGCTCAAGGCTTCGACCGAACCGTGGTTCGTCGAGAGGATATACAAAAAGCTCAATGCCGGACTTGCTCGGCTTTGAGCTTATACATGACTAAACGCCGGCTGTAAAATCCAGCCGACGTTTTCGTTATCATTGTTTATTCCCAGCGGAAGAAACGGACGGATAGCGCTGTGCAGAGCGCGGTAAGACCAAGCATCACGCAGATCGGCAGCAGTACGCTCCCCGTATCAGCGCCGATGAAGGCGTTCTTCATCATCGTGATTCCCTGCGTCAGCGGGAAAAGGCTTACGATCTTCTGCATTGTGCGTTGCATTACCTCAAGCGGCAGGGTCGTACCGGAAAAGACCAGCATCGGGAAATAGAGAACGGACTGCCCGGTCACTTTTGTTAGTATGCCGGCCAAGACGTCCGGCCCGATGAGCGGCGCATACCGGAACTGGCCGATCTGCCCTTTCCCGCCGAGCGCATCGGGAGAAAACTTCACCCAGTCCTCGCTCGTGAAATACTTCGTATAGGGGGTAGCTTTGTATTTATACGGTGCGGTCATGGTGAGCATGTCCCGGAGCGTAATATTCTGGAGCGTCTTTCCGCCGCGCTTGGGCGTGTATTCCGGGTAGAAGTCCAGCACTCTTTGGTCGATCCTGCCGATATATCCCTTGTCCAGCGCCATCCCGATCAGGACGGAAACAACGCTCTTCGTCACCGGGAAAACATGGATGCGGCTATCCTCCGTGCAGCCGCCGAAGTAGTTTTCATATACGCGCTCCCCGTTTTTCAGCACGACCATGCCCGCAATATTGGCATAGTCCGCGGCAATGGCACGCTCCATTTCCGCAATTTTCTCCTGCTTCATTCTTCGCTACCCCTGATCCACGCGTCCAGAAAACGCATCTGCTCCTCGGTGTGGAACCAGTGCTCCCCGCCCGGCATGACTGTCAGCTCCGCGCCGGTTCTCTTTGCAAAGGCCGATATGGTTTCCATGGAGGTAAGGTCATCGTGCTCACCATACAGGATGCGGGTGGGTATATTCCACGTGACCGGGCGCTCGCGCACATAGCAGAGATAGTGCCATGACAGCGTCTCACCGAAATCTGTCGGTATCTCCTGCTTTTTCTCAAGCTCCCGCTCGGTCACGTTCGCCCAAAGCAGCATATTTTTTATCAGCTTCTCCATATCCACAACGGGCGAGATCAGATATGCCCGGTCGATAAGAGTCTCATCCAGCGACATCAGCGAGAAGAACGCACCGATGCTGTTGGCGATCAGCGTCAGCTTATCGCAGCGCTGGCGCTGCTGAGCAAAAAACTGCGCAAATTCTTCCTTTGCCTCCCACGACGTCTGCGCGCGGTAGTCAAAGCCGACGACCTCGCTGTCCTGGAACAGTGGCTTATAATGCTCCGCTTCCTCCGCCGAGCCGCCCTTGCCGTGGACGTATATAACTATATTCTTTGTGCTCATAATTGTCCTTTCTTTTTTTCGGTCAGCGTGCGAAATACGGCGTCACGGTCATAGCTGCCGGAAACAAAGCCGGGTATCTCCTTGATGGCCTTGCAGATGCTGACGCTGAAGCCCGTCAGCATCTGCCCTATCTCCCGGTCGGAGTAGGGACAGCCGCCGGTCACGATCAGCGTAGAAATGCTGTGCGCTGCAAGCCACATATCGCGGAAATAGACGTCCGCCTCCTCAGCGGTGATATGGTAAATATCCATAAGCGACGGGCGGACAAGCTCCTGCAAATGCCGCATCGACCTCACGGCAAGGCTCTCCTGCCCCTGCTCCTGCATCAGGAACAGGAGCCTGTACAGCTCCGGTTCCTCCCGCGCAAAGCGGATATACTGCATACCGACACCGAGAAACGGTATCTCCTCGTGCAGCCCTGCGCTCGCGTAGCCTTTATACGCGCGCAGCGCCGCAGCATAGACCTCCTGCCTCACGCCGTCCATAGAGCCGAAGCACGTGAACACCGGCTGCGTCGATGTGCCGAGCGCGTCCGCCATGGTTTTGGCGGTCAGGCCGTCGATCCCCTTCTCGCGCACAACGCGCAGCGCCGCCGCGACCATTTCTTCTTTCGTGAACTTGTTCTTCGG
>CEAZ01027664.1_pt1 | contig 12470 bp, 9 predicted proteins | sample 557361 | NCBI WGS metagenome assembly CEAZ01 (sample SAMEA3182074, study PRJEB8094) | gut metagenome | biome: human; feature: gut; material: Stool; isolation source: human stools | place: Canada | collected 2012-02-22 | reverse complement strand
TATGCGGACGCGCTCACCACGGCCGACAACATCATGACCTTCCGTACCGTCGTCAAAGAGATTTCGCTGGAGCGCGGCATTCACGCCAGCTTCATGCCGAAGCCGCTTTCCGACGCTCCGGGTTCAGGCATGCACACGCATTTGAGCCTGTTCGAAGGCGACTCCAACGCGTTCTATGAGGCGGGTCAGGAATTCAACATGTCCGTCACCGCACGCCAGTTCGCCGCCGGCATCCTGTACCATGCGGCTGAAATCTGCGCCGTCACCGACCAGTATGTCAACTCCTACAAGCGCTTGTGGGGCGGTAATGAGGCTCCAAGCTACATCTGCTGGGGACACAACAACCGTTCCGCGTTGCTGCGTATTCCGCAATACAAGCCAGGCAAGGGCAATTCCGCCCGCATGGAATTCCGTGCGCTCGATCCGGTCGCCAATCCGTACCTCGCATACTCCGTGCTTTTGGCCGCGGGGCTCGATGGCATCGACAAGCAGATGCAGTTGGGTGAGCCGACCAGCGATGACGTCTGGGAGCTTACTGATGCGGAACGGCAGGCCATGGGCATCCAGCCGCTGCCGGAGTCTCTTGACGAGGCGTTGAAGGTTATGGAGAAGTCCGACTTCGTGGCCAGCGTGCTCGGCGAGCACGCGTTCGAATACTTCCTGCGCAATAAGCGTCAGGAATGGGAGGAGTATCGCAAGCAGGTCACTCCGTTCGAACTGAAGAAGTATCTGCCGAAACTGTAGCGGCTTTCCATAATCGAAAATCGCATATCAAAAACCCGCTGAAGTGGTCGAAAATGATCGCACAGCGGGTTTTTATATGCCTGAAAACTTGTATTTACAATTGCTGATCAGCCGCGTGGGGAACCGAACATTGAATTGTAGATGATCGCGAAATTACGATTGCCGTAGGTCGAACAGGCGTCGCCTTCGCCGACTCCTGCATTCAATGCGGCTGTATTCGGCTGATAAGGCGTGTAAATGTACAGCAGTGCGGTCGCCTTGTTTTCGATGTATACGTTGCTGCCGCCGCAGCTGGCGTCCGGATTGTATTGAATATAGTTGAGCGTGCCCGCATGGTATCCGTAGCGATCCTCATGCTGTACGTAATACTGGTAGCGTTTCGCCGCGCCATACACCTGTTTGAAGAAACCTGCATATTCCGGGTCACAGTTCGCGTCGTCCGGGCAGCTTAATCCCATGGCCGACTTGAATTGGAAATCGCTTGGATCGGTGGCGGTAAGCAGATGCTGCTCCTTTTGCAGCACGGTGAGCAACACTTTTTGACTGATGCCGCACGCCTTTCCCGATTTGTAGATGATCGCCGCGGCGCTTTCGTTCGGCCCTCCCTCATATGCTTCGCAGTATTCGTTGGCAGGTTGCGATTCGGTGCTAAACGTCATGGATTTCAAGCATTTCTCGCCGCTGCATGCGGCACCCTGTTTTTCGATGATGGCGTTCACTTGCTGCTCGCTCAACGCGTTCCCGTTGAAGAACAAACCATCTGAAATGATGTTACCCGGATTGAAATCGTATTTCGTCTGCAATTGTTCCTGCGATGCGACCGCTTCGTCTACTTGCACACGCCAGCCGACGAATCGCACCAATCCAACGATCAACGCGAGCGCGACGATACTGGCTATCAGTGTTTCACCGACCATGAGGATGCGTTTTGGGGTGTTTGCTTTTTTCCAGGCGTTACGGAGTTTAGTGAGGCTTGGCTGGTTGTTTTTCTTGGGTTTGCGGTTGTTTTTTGCTGTGGTGGTTGTCTTGCGTGTCATCGCGCATCATTGTATCGCGTTTTGCTACGCATCTGACGCTGGTTGGGGTGTTTCTTACTGGCAATGTGTTGTGCGCGTTCGCGCCGAATTATGGCGTGCTCGTGGTGATGGTGCTGCCGCGCAACAGCCATATTGTGAAGATTGGTTTTCTGCCGCAATTCTGTGATTCGTTGAGAATGCGGAAAACGATTAGGGGACTGCGATGTTGGCGAGTTGGGCAGTAGATCCGCCGACTTGCGGAGCGTATTCGGCTAGGTCGATTACGCGATCGCATGCGTTCCGCGTGTCCGGATCATGGGTTGCCACCAGCACGATCATGCCCTGACCGGCCAGATTGCCGAGCACATGGCTTACGGAATGCGATGTACGCGTATCCAACTGGGCGGTCGGCTCATCAACCAGCAACATGCTTGGCCTGGAGCATACCGCACGCGCAAGCATAAGACGCTGCGCCTCACCTCCAGATAAATCGCAGAAACGCCTGTTCGCCGCATACGCCAGATCGAACAGTTCCATCGCTTCCAAAGCCTTCGGTTCCGCTTCGCGGCGGCTCATTCCCTTGGCGAGCAGTGGAAACACCACATGGTCGAGCGCCGTGCGTTCCGCAACACCATACGGATTCTGAAACACCCATCCGACACGATCCACACCTTCTCGCGTCACCGTGCCAGCGTAAGGCTGCTCCCATCCTGCAAGAATCGACAGCAATGTTGACTTGCCACATCCCGACGGACCGCATATCGCAATGGTTACACCAGGTTCGGCCACGAAACTCAAATTCTCGAACAGCAGATCGGTCCCCTCAAATCGATGAGCCAACCCCTCAACTGCAACGCGCATAGCCAACCTTTCACGAGGCAATCACCTTACCGACGCACCCTTGCCAATCATTTATAGTCCGCCAATCACCCCCCGTGCAACACCCACCTACCTCATTTGTGTATATGCAAGTAAGTTTTTCGGAAACGCCGCTTGCTATGCACATTATCGTGCTGTGCTACACTCGCTGCAACACATTAGTACGGGGGGTGAAGATGGTGACTTCTTGGATGTCGTTTTGTAAGACTTGCGTTCTTGCTGTCGCATTGTCAATTCTTTTGGCTGGATGCTCAATTAATAAGGATGCCACAGGCGCATCTTCTGATTCTGTCACATCGGAATCATCATCCGAAAATGGGTCGGCGGGTGGACAGAAATTGGCGGCGTCTTTGAGTGAATGGATCGAACAGCGGGAATCGCAAGGTAATATCGCTGAATCGCAGAAAACGATATTGGACAAAGCCAAAAGTATGGGTGAGATTTCGACGTCGGATTATGAGAAAGCCTGGTCTGATTACCGGCAGTGCATGATCGACAAAGGATATAAGGAAATCAAACTCATCAAATATCCGAGTGGACTCTATGTCGAAGCTGGACACAAACAGGGGACGACCATTCAGGAATCCCGATATTCCGATGATTCCACGGAATGCGGCGATGAGTATGTTGCAGATGTGCAAGATGTGTACGGCATTATCGTAGGCAATCCGAATCTGTATGCCGATCAAGCGCAAGCCGTGGTCGATTGTTTGCATAGAGACTCGCTCGTGCCGAAGGACTATACCGTAAGCCGGTTCAACAAGGAGTTTTCCGGAACGGATGGCAACACTTCGTTTGACATGCAGAACCTGCAAGTGCGCAGTTGCCTTGTGTCGAACGGCTACAACGTGGGATATGCGACCGACGATACGGAACAGTTGTGGTGAGAAGGTAAGTGATTTCAGGGGAATCATGGTGATGTGTTCGCTGATGGTGCTTGTTGGCTGTGAGTGAAGGGGTATATGTGAATATGACGCGACGATTCGGAATGAAGCAGAGGACGGGCAGGAAACGTTCGAAATGCACTGCTGTGACTTGGACTCTGCTGGCGGCTGTCACGGCAGCCTGTATTGCGGTCGGATCCTGCGCATTGTGGTTGCCTGACCGCACTCCGACATTGCTCAGTTCGGCGGGGGAGAGGACTGTGGCTCCCGCCAGCGTACAGGAATACGCGGGCACTCAGCAGGTTACTGTGGTGCCCACCATTTCCAGTGACCGTGACCTTTCCGGCAATGCGAGTGGCATGGTCACCGCGGACTGGTCCGGCGACGGCCTGACCTCAGGCAAAGGCGCCTACCAGGTGAACGATCGCACAGTAGTGGCGTTGAACACCGCAACCCCCTTGTATCGCGATCTGAAGACCGGAGACACCGGCGGCGATGTGCTCGCCCTGAATAATGAACTCAGCTTACTTGGCTACAACAGCGTTCCCGGATCGGATGCCTACGGGTGGGCTACCTCGGACGGGTGGAAGCAGTTGATGGCCGACAACGGTAATACGTCGGACGGATCATTGTCATTGGCCGACACATTGTGGATTCCCGAACACGAAGTCGCAGTTGACGAGTGGAACGCAACCGCCGGATTCATGGTGACGGGCGGCACCGCAATCGGCAAAATCCCCGGATCATTGACGAAACTCACCATCAAAAACGGCACTGCATCCGCGCAGGACCGTTCGTTGACGATATTCGGCATTACGGGAACATTGCCAGCCAATACCACTGAAATCACAGATGCCGGGTTCCTGCAACAAGTCGAAGCGAACGACAGTTACCAATCCGTGGACGTGGAATCCAGAAAAGCGGGATTGGACGCCACTCTGGCCTTGAGCGAACGGATGCGAGTGTTGCGCGTTCCCGCCGGCGCGGTATTCGGCATCAACGGTTCAACCGGCTGCATCGTGCCCAAATCCAATAACCATGGCAACACTTCCGTGAAAGTGTCGATCGTGGGAGGCGAACTTGGCGTGAGCCTCGTGCAAGCCGACAGCGGAGACATCGCTTCGATCTCCAATGTGGAAATCGGCAGCGGACTTAACAATCTCACCTGCGAGTAGGCGATTATGCGATTACGATCGGTGCTTTCCGAAGCGTTGCGCAATATTGGCGCGGGAGTGAGTCATGCGCTGCTTATGTTTGCAGCGGTATTGTTCGCGTCTACATTGCTCGGCGGATACGAGGCCGTCAATGTGGTGGGGCTCGAAACCGAGGCGGTGCAACGCATCAACGCCTATGCCGACGTTAACGCCATCGTCGGGGGAATGGTGGACGGAACCGCATGCGACAGGCTCGCCAACGCTGGCGGCGGTGTGATGAGCACCTTGGCCGGTGCGATGCGTGCTGGTCAACAGATTGTACCGCTTGCCACGCCTGGCACGGATATATCGTCGTATGGCGTGACGCCCGGCATGATCAGGATGATCGCCGGGAGTGCGAAGTCCGATGTGTCCGGTGTGTGGGTATCTACCGACGTGTCCAAGGATTTTGGTCTCACCAAAGGCAGCGTAATACAGACCGAACAGGGAACGATGAGCGTCGCAGGCGTGTTTGATTGGCCGAACGATGGTCGTGACACGCGATTCGCCTACGCGTTCCTTGTACCTGTATCCGCGTCGAATGGCACATTCGACGAATGTTGGGTCAGACAGTGGCCGCAAAGCGGGCAGACGGGGGATTTGTTATATTCCACGCTGGTCGCGTCGGGGTCGTCATCCAATGCCGGCGTGACGCAGGTGAATAAGAGTTTCGATTCGCATTACGATGCGCAAGCTTCATACGAGCAGCGCATGACCCGTTGGATGCCGTGGCTGGGATTAGCTGTGGGGCTGATGTTCGGCGCGTTCAGCGTACGTCGTCGTAGATTGGAATATGCTGGCGCATTGCATTCAGGACAGTCCAAAGGTGCTCAATTGCTGGAAATCACTGCGGAAACGATGATTTGGAGCGGTTTGGCGTGTGCTTCTTCAGCCGCTCTGTTGGGCGCGTATTGCGTTCGCATGAGCAGCGCCGATGCGATGACCGTATGGTTGGGTGCGATGCGCACGCCATGTGCGATATTCGCTGGAGTGATGGTATCAAGCATGCTCGTCGGTATGACGATACGTGAAACGCAGTTGTTCCGTTTCTTCAAGCAACGCTAGATATCGCTAACCATGGTTCGGTTGAGGATGATTTCGTTGGGTTCCATTGCCGTCGATACTGGAAAACTGCAAGTATCGACGGCAATGGAATACGAAAGATGATATGCGTTAGCTCAACGCTTTCTTGATGCGCTGCAGGCTGATCGGCTTCGGCGTGCCCAGTTCCTGCGCCCACAGTGATACGTAGAATTCCTCAAGCATCCAACGTGCGGTGGCCGCCTGCTTCATCAACGCCTCATGACGCGGACCTGCAGGCTCACGTTCGGCCTTCGCCATGGCCTTGTCGGCCAACTGCTTGGCCTCATCAGCCTCCCAAGCCCAACGCACATCACGATTCTTGTCGTTCTTCGCCTTACCTAAACGAAGCACGTCAGCATGCAGATACCGTTCAATCGACGCTAACGCATCCGGGGGAGTCTTGCCGATGAATCCGGGGAAGACGAGCGTGGCGATATGCTCACGAATCGACTGCAAAACGCTCAACATCGGCAGATCGGCCTTGCCTGACACGGCTTTATCAACCTCCGCATACCGCTTCAAAATAGCGATCACATCATGCGCAACCGCATACACGGTATCTTCGAACACTTCACGCACATCAAGCACCGCATTCGCCAACGCCTCATCATCCGGCAATTCGTCAACATTCGGCAGCAAACGCTTCACCGCAGCCAACTGCAGATCCTCAGTAAGATCCTTCGTGGACTGATATGGTGCGGACGCCAACATCAACGCCTCCGCACCCAACCAACGCGACGAAATACGCTCGCTCGGCATACGCAAAACATCAAGCGCACCGCGCCACAGCATGGTGGAACGAGCTTCGGTAGTGGCACCAGCCTTATGCAGCAGATTGGCCTGCTCCACAAGCTTGCCCTGATTTCCAGCGTTTTCCGCCTGCTTCTTTACCATCTGCCGTGCGGAAGCCTCGGCTTGCTCCGCAAACTTGCGCTGCAACTCCACCAACGATTTGCCCGAGCCAAGCACCTTGACAGGGCCCCGCGCATGACGCCTGCCATGCTGACTCTTGCGACTCGGAGGCAACTGCTGCTCCACAGAGAACGTCACGCGCAAATACGGCGTGAGCTTGCTCCACAATTCACCAGTCAACACTTCAGGGTGAATCTGCGCGCCAACGATGCTGATTGCCGCCTGCGTGAACGTATGAGGCAAATCCGGCCACGCGGCCACACCCTCCGCATTGGTAGGAGCAAGATTCGGCTTCTGCTGGTTACCGGAACCAGGCAGATCCGGATACCTCTCATCAATCCACGCACGAATCTTATGAGCCGTATCAGGAGCGGGAACAAACTGCACGCGCAACGTCTTCGGCAACGACTTGATCATGCCGACAATCAACTCATCCAGCAATCCGGGAACATTCCACGTGAACTGTTCCGGTGCCAAACGAGACAACACCTTCAACGGCACATGCACGGTCACGCCATCGTTTGGATCATGCGGATCATACACATAACTCAACCGCAAATCGATAGGGGAGCCGTCCGTACCCAACGTATGCCAATGATCCGGATAATCAGCCAACGACACTGACTCGGCATCAGCAAGACGCTCCACCTTCTCCGGATCAAAATCCAACAAATCCGGCTGCTCATCATGCTTTGACTTCCACCATTTCGCAAGATCCGCAACCGACGTGACAGTATTGGGAATCACCGAATTATAAAAATCGAACAGATCCTCATCACTGACCGCCTGCGCCATCTGACGTGTGCGACTCGCATCGTCGGCGGCGTCCTCCAACACATCGCGATTCTTCGCAATGAAATCGTCATACGAGAACCGCTGCTGAATATCACCCTCGACCAAACCCTGACGAATCAGAAAATCACGGGCCTCCAGCGGATTGATACGACCCCACTGCACCGTACGATCCTGTACGATTGGCAAACCATACAACAGTACCTTCGCGCTCGCCACCGCGGAGCCACGCGAGCCTGACCAATGCGGATCCGCATACGTGGTTCGCGTCAACGAACCCGCCAACGGTTCAGCCCAAGCGGGATCGATCTGGGCGGAATATCGCGCCCACAAGCGGCTCGTTTCCACCAACTCCGTGCTCATCACCCATTGCGGTGTCGACTTGGCGACCGCGGAAGCCGGGAACAATGCGAAATGCGTGCCACGCGCACCCTGATAATCATTCTTCGCCATCTTCTGCGCACGCTTCATGGCACGCGCACGGGCAGCGCCCTTCAAGCCAGCGAAATCAGATGCCTTCGGTTCACGCACGATCTGCATGCCCATCATCGACAACAAGCCCGAAAGCATCGACGTATGAATACCCTGCGCATCCCACGAACAACACAACGAATGCGCAGCCTGCTGATTCGACGGAAGCTGACGAATCTCAAGCGGTGGACGCGAAGCCGGAATCGGATCGCCAACCTTGAACTTGAATTCCTTGCACATCTCACGCAACTGCGTGACCAGATCCTTCCACTGACGGATGCGCAGCCAACTCAAATATTCAGTCTTGCAAATCCTACGAAGCGCGGAATTGCTCGGCTCGCCATCAGCTTGGAACACGCGATCCCACAAGTTCAACGCGGTCAGAAAATCACTGGACGGATCGGCATACCGGTTATGAATGCGGTCGGCCTCCTCACGATTCTCATCCGGGCGTTCGCGGGGATCCTGCAAACTTAGGAACGCGACCACCACCAGCACTGCGGCCAACGTGTTCGGCGTGGTCGACTTCGCAGCCTCGATGATCATACGGCCCAAACGTACGTCGATCGGAATGCGTGCAAGCATGCGACCCGTGTGCGTCAGCACAACCTCGCCATGCTTGCGCGCTACGGCCTTCAATTCGGTCAACTCATTGAAACCATCAGACACCGCCTTCATATCAGGCGGATCGATGAAGCCGAAATCCGTAACATCCTGCGCGGTACGAGCCACACCCACCGACAGCATATGCAATACGACCGCACCCAACGACGTGCGCAGAATCTCAGGCTCCGTGAATTCCGGGCGCGTCTCGAAATCCTCGCGAGAATACAAGCGAATCGCAATACCATCTGCAATACGGCCGCAACGACCCGAACGTTGGTTCGCGCTCGCCTGACTGATCGGTTCAATCGGAAGCCGTTGCACTTTCGCGCTCTTCGAATAACGTGAAATACGAGCGGTGCCAGGGTCGACCACATAACGAATGCCCGGCACCGTCAACGACGTTTCGGCCACATTCGTAGCGATCACAATACGCTGATGGTCATGCGGCTCAAACACGCGATGCTGCTCCTTGGAGGACAACCGCGCGAACAACGGCACGATCTCAATCGCATCAGGACGACGCATATCAATGGCACGCGGACCATAATGATGGCGCAGCGCATTCTCAAAATCATGAATGTCGCGCTCGCCCGAAGCGAACACGAGAATATCGCGCGGGCCACGGTCATGACTCGAATGAATCACCAACTCGGCACAGGCGCGCGCCACCGCCGTCGGCATGTCAACGTTCGGCTCATGGGAATCCTTCGCGTCGGGAGCGGCCGACAGCGTTTCATAGTCGGCATCGCCCGGCATCGCGCCCGTTTCAAAACCGGGTACGGAACGCATCAACGCCGGAGCGGTGCCCAGCGGCTCATACACGACCTGCACGGGGTAGGTTCGTCCCGAAACCTCGATAACCGGCACTTTCGTATGCAAAGCGTGCTCGAAATGCTCCTGGAACTTCACCGAATCAATCGTCGCCGACGTGATTACCAATTTCAGGTCACGTCGTTTCGGCAATAGCGCAGTCAAATAACCGAGCAGAAAGTCAATATTGAGACTACGTTCGTGCGCCTCGTCGATAACGATCGTATCGTATTGCATCAGTTTCGGATCGCGTTGAATCTGCGCCAACAGAATACCGTCGGTCACCACGCGAAGACGGGTCTTCGGTGAGCTCTCATCGGTGAAACGCACCTGATAGCCGACCTCGTCGCCCAAACGCACGCCCATCTCCGCGGCGATACGTTCGGCCACGGTACGAGCGGCCAGCCTACGCGGCTGCGTGTGCACAATCTGCCTGCCATGCGATCCACGGCCCAATTCCAACAGAATCTTCGGCAGCTGCGTGGTCTTACCGGAACCCGTCTGACCAGACACAATCACGACTTGGCTCGACTTCACCGCCTCGGCAATATCGCTACGTGCAGCGGAAACCGGCAGTTGGGAAGGATATTCGAATTTCATGCCTTCATAACCTCGATAACGCGGAAGCCCTTCGAACTCGCGTACTTACTTACCTCATAACCATCGCCAAGCTGCGTGGCAAGCCACGGAATCAACGAATCCGACCCCAGATTCTTCTGCACCACCAAATAGGCGGTACCACCCGCATTCAAACGTGGCAGCCACGTCATCAACAACTCATGCAGCACATCCTTGCCAACACGAATCGGCGGATTCGACCAAATCAGATCAAACGTCACATCCGAAGGGATCTCATCGGCGGTGACCGCATGAACGTTCCTCACACCATTGAGCTCGGCATTGCGACGCGTCAGATCCAACGCGCGTTCATTCACATCCAATGCCCAAATATCAGCCTTCGGCGAAGCAAAGCCAAGTGCCAACGCAATCGGACCCCAACCGCAACCCAAATCAAGGAACGTACCCTCCTCAGGAGGCTCCGGAGCCTGACGAAGCAGCACGGACGTTCCCAAATCCACGCGATTGCCGGAAAACACGCCATTGGAAACCTCAACATCGGCCTCATTGCCTCGCAACACAACATGCAGCCTCTTACGTACATCCTTCGACTGCGGATCAGCCGCGAAATACTGTTCGGCCTGTGCCATACCCACTCCTTGCAAACGCTCGCCTCCGGCATCACGCAAGCCACGCTCATCCACGTGGCGAATGCCCGATACCCATGTCTCTAGAGAATGATGATAATAAAGACACCATAGTTTAACCGTGAGAGGTGCCATTGAGCCAAGAAAACGACATCGAGCATAGCATGAGCGCCAACGACGTGTCAGGCGTGCTCGCCGACCAGTCCGAGGTGCTGCTTGATACCAACGGCGAGAACCATTTCAACGAATCCCATGACGAACAATGGCAGGAACGCGAATCCCGCAATGCGTTGAAGCATGTGTCCGGACTCGGCGAAATGCAAGACGTCACCGAAGTCGAATACCGAAAAGTCCGCCTCGAACGCGTTGTGCTCGTCGGCGTGTGGTCCAGCCGTGAAACCACACAGGCACAGGCCGAAGAATCATTGAGAGAACTTGCCGCGCTTGCCGAAACCGCCGGCGCCGTGGTATGCGACGGCCTGCTGCAGCATCGTATCAAGCCGGACGCAGCTACATACGTTGGCTCCGGTAAAGCCCGCGAACTCGCCGGAATCGTGGCGCAAGAGGAAGCCGACACCATCGTTGTGGACGACGACCTGCCGCCAAGCCAACGCCGCGCCTTGGAAGACGCCACCAAAGTGAAGGTCGTGGATCGCACTGCCGTGATCCTCGACATTTTCGCCCAACATGCGACCTCACGCGAAGGCAAAGCCCAAGTGGAACTGGCACAACTCCAGTACATGCTGCCACGACTGCGAGGCTGGGGCGGATCACTGTCGCGACAGGCAGGTGGCCGCGCCGCAGGAGACGCGGGCATCGGCTCGCGAGGACCTGGCGAAACGAAAATCGAAATGGACCGCCGTGTGATCCGAAGCCGCATCGCCAAACTCCGCAAACAGATCGAACAGATGGCTCCCGCGCGTGACGTCAAACGTGGCGCTCGCCGTCGTTTCGGATTGCCGACCGTTGCTGTGGTTGGATATACGAACGCGGGCAAATCGTCGTTGACGAATCGGTTGACCGGATCAGCGGAATTGGTGGAGAACGCGCTATTCGCCACATTGGACACCGCAGTGCGCAGGGCGCGTGCCAAAGATGGACGTCAATATGCGTACGTCGATACCGTCGGGTTCGTGCGTCGACTGCCTACGCAGCTGATTGAAGCGTTCAAATCCACGCTGGAGGAGGTTTCCGAAGCCGATCTGATCGTGCATGTGGTGGACGGATCGCATCCGGACCCGTTCTCGCAAATCGACGCGGTCGACGATGTGCTTTCCGACATCGACGGCGTCGAAACCATTCCCACGATTATCGTGTTCAACAAGGCCGACCGTATGGATGAGGCCACACGCGAGCGTATCGAGGCGTTGATGCCGGAAGCGTACATCGTATCGGCGTTTTCCGGCGAAGGCGTCGACGAGCTGCGTATGCAGGTGGAATCCATGCTGCCGACGCCGAACGTGCATGTCGAGGCGTTGCTGCCATACACTGCCGGTTCGCTGGTGTCGCGCGTACGTGAATACGGCAAAGTGATCAACGTCGAATACCGTGACGACGGTATGATGCTCGAAGCGGAAGTGGACGATCATTTGGCTGCGCAAATCGTGGAACAGTCAATCGGCTGAAAACCTTGCAAAGCAGTGCAACGCAACGGACACAGCGTTTGTGAGCGCTCACATCTTTTGTGATGCATATCACTTTTCATTATTTGCAAGTCGTGTTATAACGCCTTGAAACGTCATGCTGTGTGGATAAAGTAAAGATGAAATTCTAAGAGAAAACCTGCTACCAGCGGGACATTCTTTCTTATAAGAGAGGTAAGCACATGGTGGATTCACCAATCAAGCCCACAAAGCTCGCTATCATCGGTGCCGG
>CEAZ01017319.1_pt1 | contig 12560 bp, 15 predicted proteins | sample 557361 | NCBI WGS metagenome assembly CEAZ01 (sample SAMEA3182074, study PRJEB8094) | gut metagenome | biome: human; feature: gut; material: Stool; isolation source: human stools | place: Canada | collected 2012-02-22 | reverse complement strand
CACACCGTACTGCATTTGAACAAGGGGGATGATAACACAAGAGGACATATTGGTACAGAGCTGAACAACAAAGCTGAAACCGTCCTGCAAATCACGAAAAGCACGCAGGACGGCAATATAAGCGAAGTAAAGGCGATGCATATACGTGACCGTGAGTTTGACCCGTTCGCATTTCGCATCAATGACAACGCTTTGCCCGAAGTCATGGACGGTTATGTATTCCAGCAACCCAAACAAGACAGGAACTTTCCGCTTACAGAGCTGACGGAACAGCAGCACCGGGAAGCATTGGAGAGCGGTTTCGGCAAGCAGGTTGTACAAGGCTATTCCAATGTGATAGCGGCATTGAAACAAGGTTACGCAAGTATAGGTTACGAGCGTGGACGCAATGTCCTTGTGTCGCTTAACAAGTTCCTTGTGAACAAGCGCATGATTGTGAAAGAGGGTAAGGGCTATCGCTACAATCCCGATTTTCATTATTAAAAGTCGGTTTGGTTTAGTCCGGGTGTATATATAAGAGGAACGGACTTACTATCTCCCTGTATCGGAACAAGCAGGTTTAGTATGGTACGGGTGTATATATAACGGACTAAACAGGACTGGCGCACTTTTCAACTGTTTTTTTAATCCCAAAAAGAAAATGTTATGAATATCGAAGATGTGAAACAAATACCCATCGCAGACTATCTGCACAGTTTAGGTTATTCCCCCGTCAAGCAGCAGGGCAACGGCTTATGGTACAAATCACCGTTGAGGGAGGAACACGAACCGTCTTTCAAGGTGAACACTGACCGCAACCTTTGGTATGACTTTGGCGCAGGCAAGGGCGGCAACATTATCGCACTGGCAAAGGAACTCTATTGTTCCGACAGCTTGCCATACCTTTTAAACCGGATAACGGAACAGACACCGCACGTCCGTCCGGTCAGTTTTTCTTTTCCCCAGCGTAGGACAGAACCGAGCTTCCAACATTTGGAAATCCGTGACCTTACCCATCCGGCATTGCTCCGTTACTTGCAGGGACGGAGTATCAATATCGAACTGGCAAAAAGAGAATGTAAGGAACTCCATTTTACCAATAACGGCAGACCGTTCTTTGCTATCGGTTTCCCGAATATGGCAGGAGGTTACGAGGTTCGCAATTCCTTTTTTCAAAGGCTGCATCGCCCCGAAAGACATCACCCATATACGACAGCGGGGAGAGCCGAGAGAGAAGTGTCTGGTATTCGAGGGGTTTATGGACTATCTTTCTTTCCTCACGCTCCGAATGAAGAACTGCCCGACAATGCCCGACCTTGACAGGCAGGACTATGTCATTCTTAATTCGACTGTCAACGTGCCGAAAGCCATTGACGTGCTGTACCCGTATGAACGCATCCACTGTATGCTTGACAATGACGAGACAGGGTATAAGGCGACACGGGCTATCGAATTGGAATACTCCTACCATGTGCGTGACTTCTCGCACAATTACAGGGGATATTCGGACTTGAACGATTATCTGTGCGGCAGGAAGCAGGAACAGAAAAACGCAGCCAGCCAAGTGCTGGAAACGAAGCAGGAAACCGGACAACGTGCCGCCCCAAGACAAAAGAGAGGCAGGGGCATTTAATCCGGCAGGACTACCAACGGCTGGCGGTTTATTTGGAGAGCAAGGTTATGTTTCGGTAAACCGAAACTACCTTGCTTTGCTCACCGCAAAGAAAATTTCTCCCGTTGGTCGCAATTTTTAAGACACCATTTAAATGTAAAAACCTATGACGAATATAAAGGATAAGCCGGGGGGACGTCCGGCAAAGAAACGGATGGAGAAGCAGCAACGGGTAGTCAGTACGAAGCTGACTGAGTTGCAGTATTACGCCATCAGGAAGCGAGCCGGGGAAGCCGGGTTGCGTGTCAGTGAGTATGTCAGGCAGGCGGTTGTTTCGGCAGAGGTCATACCCCGGCTGAACAGGCAGGATGCGGACACCATCCGCAAGCTGGCAGGGGAAGCCAACAACATCAACCAGTTGGCGCACCGGGCGAATGCCGGAGGCTTCGCACTGGTGGCGGTGGAACTGGTGAAGCTCAAAAATAGGATTGTCGAAATCATAAACCATTTGTCGGATGATTGGAAAAATAAAAAAGGGAAGCGGTTTTAAGGGCTGTGTGAACTATGTGCTTGGCAAGGAGCAGGCGGTTTTGCTTCATGCGGACGGGGTTCTGACTGAAAGCCGGGGCGATATAATCCGCAGCTTCTGTATGCAGACCGGGATGAATCCCGATTTGAAGAAGCCAGTCGGACATATTGCACTAAGCTATTCCCCGGTGGATGCACCCAAATTGACAGACGAGAAGATGATACAGCTTGCGCAGGAGTATATGCATGAAATGAAAATCACCGATACGCAGTATATCATCGTGCGCCATCAAGACCGGGAACACCCACATGTACATATCGTGTTCAACCGTATAGACAACAATGGCAAGACCATTTCGGACAGGAACGATATGTACCGTAACGAACAGGTATGCAAAAAGCTGAAAGCCAAACACGGGCTTTATTTCGCTAAGGGGAAAGAGCAGGTGAAGCAGCATCGTTTGAAAGAGCCAGACAAGTCGAAATACGAGATATACACGGCTGTGAAAAACGAAATAGGCAAATCCCGTAACTGGAAGCAGTTGCAGCACCGATTGGCGGAAAAGGGTATCACTATCCAGTTCAAACGAAAGGGACAGACCGATGAAATACAGGGCATATCCTTTTCCAAAGGAGAATACACGTTCAAGGGTTCGGAGATAGACCGCAGTTTCAGTTTCTCCAAACTGGATAAATGTTTCGGGGATGTAGGCATGAATGTTGCCGAAAGCCAACGGCAAACAGCTTTCGCACCCATCCGGGAACAAATACCCACACAGAGTAACGCAGAAAGTCCGTTTATAAGCGGTTCGATCGGTCTGTTTTTTGCATCACCGTCCCCGGTGGATGAAGAGCCGAACTTGAATTTGAGAAAGAAGAAGAAAAAGAAAAAACGACTTAAATTGTAAAGACATGGAAGACAACTTGATTTTAGAGGGGCTTCTCTCTATGGCAACAGAACTGAAAGAGAAGCTGGAAGCGCAGGTAACGCCAGCCAGCCGGGAGGAAACTCTCGAACGGTTTGGAGCAATTGAGCAGGTATTGTCGAGACTGCACAGTAACCCGGCTGTTCCTTTGGAGAAGTTGCAGGCTATCCAAAGCCAACTTACCGACATAAGGAAAGCGGAACAGGAGCAGCAGCAATCCATAGGAGAAGTGAGAAAATTTGTAACGGCTACCTACCGTTGTCTGAAAGAAATACTGGATGTGTTGGATTCTTACCGTAAGGAACGCACAACCGAAAAAGCGGAAACCGAACCTACATCGTTGCCCCGGAGGATAAGCGGTTTGTTACGCCCGAAATTGTTTGTCTTTTTGGCAGGGCTGGTTATCTGTTTCGTTTCCTTGTTCCTAAATATCCGTTTGGCTGGACGGATGCAGCAGTTGCAGGACAACAATATGAAATACCGCTACATTCTGATGAAAGGGGAAGCGGACGGGGACTGCCTTGATTTGCTGGAAACGAATTTCAGTAGAGAACGGGATAACGCTTTCATCCAAAATTTGACTGATTCGGTGACGAGGTTTGAATACCGCAGCAGGAAGCAGGCGGAAGCGTTGGAGCGTGCAAGATTGCTCAATGAACAAGCCGAGCGGTTGAAAAAGGAAGCCAACCGACTGGGCAAGCCATAAACCGGGAAAACAAAGGATACAAACTGTAAATGTTAAAGCCCGCACAATATGTGGAGAAAAATGCAGTACATCTTCGTGGTGTACTGCACTTTTTCTATATTTGTGGATAGTCTAATTTGAAAAGCAAAAATCCCCAATCCGCTGGATTGTTTGGATGATGATTAGACAATGATTTAATAGTGAATAGGAACTACACCATAAGGTGCGTTTATCGAAAAATTAACGATAATAAATTCAGCAATTATGAATACGGAAGAACTTTATATTTGGCGATATGGGATAGATAAACTTCCTAAAGGATTATTGGAGTATGGTAAATCTGATGTCTGTGATACTTACGATGAAAGCAAAAGGCAGAAGTTCCAAAACCACGGGCAATGGATGTGGAAAGACAAGAATGGTTGGGAAGAAAACTTGCCTCCCGTCTTATACCTCGTATGCAATAAGAAACCGGGAATCCTGAAATTTGATTTTCTTGAAAAATACAGTATAAAACTCAAAATCGTATCGGAAGAGTTTTTATCTTTACTTCAAGAAAATGGGTTCGTTGATAAATATGATATTGCAACTGTCAAGGTAGTAAACAAGAAAAATGAAACTCTAACGGATAAAAAATACTACGCTTTACGTATAAACCATTTTGACAATGATTCTTTTCATTTCGGGAAAGGCATAACATATCAGAGTGACTTTCAGAAAAAACTAGGTACTTGTTTTACAGTATATCCTGATATGAAACTGAAAGACAATTCAATCAAACAGAATTTCTTCGTTTTAGATAGCATAGAATATGGAGATGGTATAATATTCCGAGAAAGAGTTTTGGATAAGGTATTGAATCTGTATAAACCTGAAATTTACAAATTATCAGACTACTCCAAACTATGGATAGATAATGACTTTTATCCATATGGGAATGAATTTATGATTGTGAAATAAAATCGTTAACAAGGCCGAGATAACAGCTGAACGCTGTTCCTCACCAAACCATTATAAGCAATAGTACACCAAATTATGAACGAACAAGTACAAGAACATTTTAGCTGTGCTGATTGGCTCCTAATACCTGCATCCGTTAAAAAAGATGTTGCAGACATATTGGGGCTAACCCTTTTGTCTGATAATGAGCAATGGGATAACAACCCAATACTTTGTACGACTTATGAAGATGCAGACAATTATCTTAATGATCTTTTAACAAGGGTTGATAAGATATTGATTTCATCATTCATTAACGGATATTATATCGTTGAAGGAAAATGTTTACGATATATTTACGAAACATTGGGTAAAAGGCTTTCGGCAAAATGTGGTGTCTATTACTTCTCGATAGATTTATGGGAATATCGTTACGCTTATGGCTATTATGAGAGTAGCCAAGAAAAGCGTTTCTATTGTGCCGAATTAGATGCTACCGGAAATCTACAAGAAGAAGATAGAGGATGTGTATTGAGTTGTGAAAATGACACAGAAAGCCATATTCCAAAGGTAAAGATTGAGGACGAGCAAGTTCCTAACTCTTGGTTTCTTCCTTTAGGTATAATGTTCAACTTAGGGATAACGGATGCCGAGATACAGCAAGCTCTTAGTAAACTATGTAGCATTTATAGGCTGAATAGCACAGATACTAAAATGATAAAGAATATAATAACAGAAAAATTTAGCTTATAACAAGGTCGAGATAACAGCTAAACGCTGTCCCTCACCAAACCATTACTAACAAATATGGATTATATATTTTATAGACTATATCGAATGTATGAAAAGCATGGCGACCCACCATGCCTTAGTGCTGTCATCCACTTATGCTATAGCTTGGGCATATCACTCATTATAGCCTTTTTCGCTATTAAGGAATGGTATGACATGCAACATAAATATGCATGGTTCTTAGAGGGGCTTTATAGCTTATGCTTCTTACTCGTTCCTTTATGCTTGTTAATCATATATTGCTGTATTCGATATAGGAAAAAGAAAATTCTGGAATTAAAAAAAAAGTATCAAGGTTGCACAAGAAACAAGCTGATTTCTAATTGGATGATATTCTGTATTCCGATTTATATCGCAATCATAGGAATTTTAATATTTCGTAAACTGTTTATAGCTTGATAAATCGGCAGAAAAATTCGATTAGTCTTAAAAAAAATAAAGTTAGTAACAACGAAAGATAGCATCTGACGATGCTCCTTTCTAACCATTAGATATAATAGGCATGAGAATATTTGTATTATATTGCTTGTTCTTTTTCCCACTTAGCTATGTTATAGCGAAAAACGGCTATGTGGAACAACATTCAGCAAAGTATCATTCTTTGACTGAAAAAGATACCCTTTATATAGAAACAGAAAAAACAGAATTTGAAATTCTATATAGGCTATGTTTTAATCAGCAAGGTAAAAAGAAAGTTGTTTTTGAATTGAAAGCGGTAGATGATAGTAACATTGACTTCGTGCAAAGCTATGCAATCAATGGAGTAAAAAAGTTTGATTGCTTTGCCGTGTATGATAATGTGGCAGACGGAAACCGTTTCTTATTCTTTGACTATGAAAGTCAAATTGCTTACATAACGCCTACATGTTTTTCCGGTTTCTATCCGATATACAGTTCTGTGGACTTTTCAAAATTAGAAGTCTTATTACGAAATGAACCCTCCCATTTGAAACAGCTAAACGACACGTTAAGTATTGATAGTAAAGTGGCTTATGTATCATTTAACTGTAATAATCGAATTATAAAGGCGACTTTTGTTCCATGTTCCCAAACGGGAAAGGGCAATAAATATCTAACAACGAAAGATAGCATCTAACGATGCTCCTTTCTAACCATTAATAATAGATAATTATAACGTTCAAAAAACATATATAAAGGCGCAATTATGGATGATGTAACAAAAAAAACGATTGAAGAACTCGTTCTAAATTTTATTTCAGAAATGAATGAATGGGAAAAATTTTGCAACAACTTAAAAAAAGAAAATACTCAATTATCATGGAATGAAAAACAGGATATGATGAAACAAAAGGTAGCTTCTATATTCATCAAATATTGTACAAATAAAGAACGAAAAATGAGTCGTCCGAATGCTTTATCATGGGGAAGTGAAGGAAGTTACATTTATGATTCTAAAGAGGAAAAAATAGTTGACATACAAGAAAGTAGAAAGAATAGATTTATTGTAATAACACAAAATGACAACAAATATCTACAGTATGTAATTGTCAAAAAGGATAATAAATACTTGATAGATAGTAAAAAAAGAAGATTTTTGGACGAAGATAAATGGTACGTGGATTATTTGTAAGTCTAATAAACTCTATTATTAACAAGAAAAGATAACCCCTGAACGGAGTTCCTTTTCAACCCATTAAAGGCATGAGGAATTTATTGGAGAAATATTATAACATCAATTATTACTGCTCTTATAAGTTGCTGTTTTTCATTTTTAGGAGGATGCTAAATCTTTTCTATTGGCTAAGTTTCTCGAAATGGAAAAACGGCTATATAAATCGGTGCATTTCGACTAATAAGAGACATGAAGCTGCCGGAATGGATAAAGGTGTCGATGTCTATATCAGCAGTATGGCGAGTAACACCCCATGCATCATCAGTATTTGGGCATTCTGCCTTGTCTGCCTTGCTTGTATCAAGATTTTCAGGATAAGCCTATTAAGTATTTTGGGAAACGGTGTCTATTTTTTGCTTTTGATACCCATCGGGATATGCGGGTATTATGTCAATGAAATATTCTTATTCAAGGGGGACAAATACAGGAAATATTTCGCCGAGTTTGACAAAAAGAAAAGGTATCTGCTCTACTACGGCATCTATGTCGTTTCCCTGATTATACGGTTAGCGACATTCTATTTATTGCTCGCCAGCGCATGAGGGAATACAAATTGAAAAGTAAAAATAGTTATGAGCTATATTACAGCAGAAAGATTGGGAAGAGTTCTTATATGGGCATGGAACAAGTATGTGAAGAAAACTGCCATTCCTTACAAGGAAATTGACTTTCATTATTCGGATTGGGTCTTTCTCCTGACAGGGCTTGTCTTTTTTGGAATTGTGCTGGGTGTTACCCTGCTTTATTTTGCTTTTATAAAACAATAGACTATTTACAATGAAAGCCCGACTTAAATACCCGATATTCAGCTTTGCCCCCAAAGGCAACATGATATACGTGTTTCGCAAGGAAGAACTGTACACAACGACCAATACCGAGTTGTTGAAGAAGCGGAAGAACTACATTGTAGTGGATGCAACCGGGACGAAATATGTTGAAAAGGGGGCGCACAAAGTGAAGTGGCAAGGGATATTCGGATATTGTATCAGGATGCAGGGACGTGTGATTTCCATTGAATACGAGTACGGGGACAACCCCGAACCGTTCCCACTACGAAAACTGCAAGAACTGGTAGCGGAACGATACCCCAAGACACGGTGGTTCAAGGAAGAATGCTGGAACAGCGCAGACGAGTTCCGGCAAGCGATTTTCGCCTGCAAGGCCTTTGAGGAAGTGGCGGACATACTGATGCCCGAACGAAAAACGAGCGTTTGGCAGCGCATTGAAGAATATTTCCTGCGGGCAGGTTTTCTTATGCTTGCCGCCATGTTCCTTTATCACGTGGTTTGGCGGCTAATCCAAAAGTTTTGGCTATGGGCTACCGGGTAACGTACAGAAAACAAATCAATTTATTCAAATATGGAACAACGGATTACATCATTATTGCTTCCCGCTCCCGAAAGTTTAGTTTATTCTTTTGTATATATATCCAAACCAATTTAAACCTATTTCTATTGATAGCAAATTATATATGCTGGCGAAAAGAAAAACAGTATTCTTCTTTTCGCCAGTTTTATTTTTATGGTTAGAGAGCTTTTGTTACCTTTGCGCATGAAGCCCACCACAAAGCGATTTTCTTCGTTTTTTTTGTTACTATTTTGTTACCCACTATTAGTAATAGGTGGGTTTCTCTTTTGTAAATCAATCTTTTATGCTATTGTGTATATAATATGTGGCAAAATATTTTCAATAGCTATCAGCTGTGGAAAAAGAGGAAAAATGAGCTAGAATAATAAATGCGACCCGGAAAAAGGCGGCACACCGAAATAACGATGGAGCCGCCTCATTAACTTTCTTTCCTATCCTCTTATCAGTAAATTGAAGCAAATCCCAAATATGAAATAAGCTATATAGCAGAAAACGGAAACACCTAGAGAAACAAGCAGTTGTTTCATGAAAGACTCTCTGTAATATGATAACAACAATTGCCCCATGGGGTATGAATTGTTGATTTGGGCAAAACGTGGTGAATTACATGGAACAGCGTTCGTTACGCTTTGAAGCTATAATCATCATATATTTATCTTAATTGCAGGATATACGTTTACGGGGAAAACTTATTGGCTCAAAGGTGATCAAGTTGTCTATTTCAGTATAATAATTATTCATACTTATGGAAAAGGAACAAACGAATGAAAATAGTTGGGAATTTCATCTGACAGATAAGATCGCCCAGCTTTCCAAAATGACCTTGGAAATGCATACGGAGTTTTGGCTTAGTACACTCCAGACATGGTTTCATGGCTATCAAACACCCGAAGAGTATAAAGCGACGATTTGGGGGAGGGAGGTAGACCTATGCATCTCCATCGCTCCCTTGGAGACACCGACCGAGAAATTACCTATCATTGAAGAGAAATCGGAAAAAGGTAAGAATGAGCTGCTTCCCCCGGAACAGCAAGCCTACGTAGACGAACTCAAAAAGAAGATAAAAGCTCTCAAAAAACTCCTGCCGCCTAAGGTGGACGAGGCGTTAGAGCAACGCTATTTGGATTACATGAACGCCGAGAGGATTAAGGCAATCATTCAAGACTGTACCAAGATATGGAGCAATCCGGATTTGCCCGTTGAAGAAAAAATCAGTCAGCTCATTCCTTATAAAATTGAATTATATGACCTTGTGCGTAATGTCCAACTGCCGGATGATTTGATGCGTGCGGATACGAATATTTCAATTACAATGGCCACCATTCAATTCTTTGCGCAAAGCGTAGAGAAAAATGCGAAGAAAAACAAAATAAAAACACCCAAGCAGGTACGTCAATTAGTGAAATTTACCAATGACATCATTACTCGCATGGATGAGGGTCAGAATAAGCTAAACGGCGTTGAGCGAGATATGACTAAGGAAGAGTCTAAAGCCTATGATGCTTATCTTGATATAAAGATTGGAGCAAGGTCTGCCCTTCACTCGTTTGAAAAACGATTGGAGTTATACGAGCGACTTTGGGAAATGCCCTCGGTTTCTATCGGTACTAAGATTGAATGTTTGAATGAGACCATTAAACTAATTAGGAAGCAATGCGGTAAAAACTTGGAGCCCCGTTGTCCGCACGAATCCCTTATCCGGAAACATCTGAAAGCTATTAGTGGCTATATGAATAGGCTGGAAGAGGAAGGGGAAGCGATATGGCAATTGCGCATGGCCGACGAATTGCTCCCAACAGCAAACGCATGGCGGGAAGATTGTGAACTTCCGGCATTGTCCAGAGAGGAGTTTGCCCTCCAAGTAGAATTGCAATCTGTTCATATAGAGACCAAGGAGAAAGAAAACGGCTCCATCCATTACGAACTGGAGCTTTTTTTCCAAGACACGGAAGACACTTTCGCCGGCCACTTCCTATATGCTGATATTGAGGACCATGAGGTGAAGGAGATAACGTTAATGGGATAGTTACATTCTATGTTTGTCCACAAGGATTTGCAAGGTAAAGTCTCTTTACGATACTTTTGGGGCCCGTTCGATTGTAAGCAGGCTCCTTTTTTTGTCGATACCTCCGGCGTATCCGGTTAGGCTGCCATCGCTGCCTACGACACGGTGGCAGGGGATGATGATACTGATCGGGTTATGGCCTACCGCTCCTCCGATCGCTTGCGTAGACATGCTCGGGATACCTTTTTGCCGGGCGATTTCGCCGGCGAGCTCCTTGTAGGTTACGACTTCGCCATAAGGTATTTTGCTCAATAAGTCCCATACCGCAAGTCGGAAAGGCGTATCCTCCAGATGGATAGGAGGGGTGAAGCTGGGAATCTTACCCATGAAATAGCTATCCAGCCACTCTTTGGCTTGCTCGAATATCGGCAGTTCTCTTTCTTGGTGTTCCGCCGATAAAGTGGCGGCAAAATATTTTTGCCCGTCGAACCATAATCCTGTCAGGTGGTCGCCATCGCTGGCTAGGGTTATTTCTCCCAAGGGAGATCGATATTTGTCGGTGTATTGCATGATGTTTATCAAATAAGGGCGTAAGTTAGAAAAATTTTCGAAAGTAGCCAATATCTAAGGGCGGAAATGAGATAAGGAATCCTACTTTTATTTATATTTGCATAGTGAAATTTCGTGAACGGATAATACTTCAACATTTTTAAACAATGATAAAATTATGATCTTAAGTAGAAATTTATCAGAGGCGTTCAATGCCCAAGTTAATGCGGAGATGTGGTCTTCGAATTTGTATTTGTCAATGTCCGTGTATTTCCAGAAAGCAGGGTTGAACGGTTTCGCCCATTGGATGAAGAAACAAGCGGCTGAGGAATTGGAGCATGCTCATAAGTTGATCGATTACGCCTTGGATCGTGGCGGCGATATTACGATCGGCCAGATCAACGTGGTTCCGACAGGCTGGGGAAATCCGTTGGAGGTATTCGAGCATGTTTACAAACACGAGTGCTATGTATCAGAGTTGATCGACAAATTGGTTGATATCGCCGAGGCTGATAAGGATCATGCTTCCCGTGATTTCTTGTTCTGGTTCGTACGCGAGCAAGTAGAGGAAGAATCTACGGCTAAAGAGATCGTGGATCAATTGAAGAATTATGGGGAATGCCATTACGCCATTATGGATCATAGATTAGGAAAGAGATAATAAATTTCCGTCGAGAAATATAAAAAGGCTGTATCTTCACCGGACGCAGCCTTTTTTGTCGTATTTTTACCCGGTAAAGTCAGTAAGGAATACTTATAGATAAATAGAAAATATAAATATGAGATTAAGCGATGTATGGTTTACGGCTCTCTCGGAAAACGAGTCAGGGCAAATGATTACCGTTTACGGGCGGGACGAGTTGAATGAGTTTACCGAATCCGGTAAGTTCAAGGAACGTATCGAGATCACTTGGAAATACGAGGGAGATGGGAGAGGCCTTCCTAGCGATGACCTTGGCGAGAAAATGGAGGCCGTGGAGGAAGCGCTTCGTAAGGCGATGGAAAAGAAAGACAAGCTGGCTATCCTGACGGGTGTCTATACCGGAGGAGGAGAGAAGGTCTGGGTGTTTTACACACGTACCGTGCGTGTATTCGGCGAACGCTTGAATGAGGCCTTGGCTCCTTTCGAATTACTGCCCATCTCTATTTATACCGAGATGGATCCAGATTGGGAAGAATATAAGGATATGTATGAGATGAAAGAGTGGGCGGTGGATTGAGATCCTGTGCTTCGAGTTTGGCGTGAAAGGTATCTTTTTGATTGAAATACCTTCTTTTTCACGACACGGCTCTCTGGCTATAAAAGCCAACGGGCGTAAACGGGGAGTGCGAACAAGCTGCCACCTCCGCTTTTTAACATGATAAGCGTCGCTTTTTAACGAATATATACGTATCAACCTACACATATGGCTGTATCAACTCACACATATAGCAGTGTCAACCCACACATATAGTCGCGTCAAGCTACACATATAGTGGCGTAAGCCTACACATATATAGGCATCGGCCCTCGCATGCGGTAGCGTTGGGCATTATTACCGCCT
>CEAZ01058506.1_pt1 | contig 12712 bp, 10 predicted proteins | sample 557361 | NCBI WGS metagenome assembly CEAZ01 (sample SAMEA3182074, study PRJEB8094) | gut metagenome | biome: human; feature: gut; material: Stool; isolation source: human stools | place: Canada | collected 2012-02-22 | reverse complement strand
GCTCGTCAAGGGAAAGCCGTTGGAGTATGCAGGGGAACTCTACTCGGAGGAACATAAACGGAAATTCAAGACCGAAAAGGCTGGGGTTCAAGTGATGAAAGACCCTACGGACGGGACGAAATTAGTTCTTGCCATCGACCGAAAGCCCATTGCCGAGTGGTTCAAGGAGCAATTCGACAAGCTAAGGCAGAACATACACCGACCCATACAGCCGCAAAGGAAAGGCAGGGGGATTTAGGGGAAATAGAGAAATAATCAGCTGTATCACAATCACTAAATTTAAGTCAATCAAATTATTGGCATTCTATGTGCATAAACGAAATAAAAGTAGTAAATTTGCCAAATAATGACAAATTGAAAAAATATTCGAACGTTATTCGCACAAAAGGTCAAAGCGGCTAGAGTCCGAAGCGGATTGTTGCAAAAGCAATTGGCTTCGGCTTTGAATATAGATGTCCCTATGTATAGCCGAATAGAACGCGGAGACAGGTAAGCTAAAAAGGAGCAAGTGGTATTGCTTTCGGACATCTTGAATATCGAACGGGAAGAGCTGTTGAGCCTTTGGATTGCGGATAAGATAAATGCAATTATCGGAGACGATAAAAACATTGCGGATAAAGCATTGAAGACTATAATTGACAATAGAAATGGAAATAAAGACTATACACACGCTTATCAACGGAGATAGCAGGAATCTTTCTCTTATGCCGGACAAGTCCGTCCATTTGATCATTACGTCGCCCCCGTATTGGCAATTGAAAGATTATGGGAATGACGGGCAAATAGGATTTCATGATAGTTACGAAAGCTATATCAACAATCTGAATATGGTCTGGGCGGAGTGCAATCGAGTATTGCATGACGGTTGCCGTTTGTGCATAAATATAGGAGACCAATTCGCTCGTTCCGTCTATTACGGACGTTATAAAGTGATTCCCATAAGAACCGAAATCATACGTTTTTGCGAAGCTCTCGGAATGGATTATATGGGAGCCGTAATTTGGCAGAAGCAAACAACGATGAATACGACAGGGGGAGGAGCTGTTATGGGTAGTTTTCCCTATCCTCGAAACGGTATTTTGAAAATAGATTACGAATTTATCCTCATTTTCAAAAAACAAGGTAAGGCTCCCGTTCCTGCTATCGAGCAAAAGCAATGTTCGGAAATGACCAAAGATGAATGGAATACATTTTTTGCTTCCCATTGGAATTTCGGCGGGGCTAAACAAGACGGACACATTGCAGTATTTCCTGAAGAATTACCGCGCCGTTTGATAAAAATGTTCTCTTTTGCCGGAGAAACGGTATTCGATCCGTTCATGGGTAGCGGAACGACGGCTTTAGCTGCACGTAATCTGCAACGCAACTCCATCGGATACGAAATAAATCCCGATTTCAGAAAGTTTTATGAAGAAAAAGTGTCGTCATCCATATCGTTCGGAACGGTAGAATATAAATACCGAACGGACGGGAACGCTTTCGATATAGCAAGCAAGATGGAAACCTTACCGTATCTTTTTCGCGATCCCCATAAAATGGGGAATAAGATAGACATCAAGCGTTTGCAGTTCGGTTCTCGAATAGACAAAGATAAAAAAGAAAGAGAAGAATATTTTTCGGTCAAAACGATTTTATCTCCGAATACAATCGTTTTGAATAACGGACTTACCGTACGATTGCTCGGTATCAAGGAAAAGCCATGCGTCAACGGTAATGCTACGAAATTTCTTTTGGAGAAAACCAAAGGACGCAAAGTATTCTTGCGTTACGATACGATAAAATACGATGATGAGGATATGTTGCTTTGTTATTTATACTTGGACAACAAGACCTTTATCAATGCACATATGTTGAAAAACGGGTTAGTCGATGTAGACTATTCTTTCGATTTCAAATATAAAAGTAAATTCGAAAAACTGATAAACGCATAAAAAGTTATGGATAAATATTCTATGAATTTCGGAAAAAAAGAACGCGTACTGAACTACGCTTGCCAAACATACCAATTATCTCGCCCGAATAAAGTAGGTGCTGTAATGGCTCTTATTCGCGATTGCCAACCTTTTTCGTTCGATGAATGGCAATCATGGTATTTCGAAAATGCTCATACCGCAGGAAAAAATCCGACGAAAATCACAGTCGAAAGTCTCCATGAATTGGGTGAACGGTTGTATGCAAAAATTACGGAAGTCGTGATTCCTGAATGGGAAGCAGCTTTTCGTGAATTGACAGAACAGGACTGTATCGACTATATATACAATCTGACTATAAATCGTACTTATGACGGTTATATACGAGAAAAGTCTGTAATCAATGACGGATTGGCTAAAGTTTTTCCTAATATAGACTTCGAAGAAAGCGATCCCGAATTGGATCATGCAGGAGATATCGATTATATCGCAAAAATCGGAGATAAAGCCATAGGCATACAGATCAAACCGATAACAGCGAGTGCCAATTTCGGTAGTTATTCGCTGACTGAACGAATGAAAGCGAGTTTCGAATCGTTCAAAGAACGATATGGCGGTAATGTGTTTATCGTATTCAGCTTAGATGGAGAAATTGCCAATAAAGAAGTAATAGAGCAAATTAGACATGAAATAAGTCAAATGTTGTACGTGTAGAATAGAAAAGATATACACATATCGATTCTCATGACCGAATGGATTTGAAGACAACTTGAATATATACGGTAACAAGTTATATATTGTTCATTTATGGCAGCTAAGAATATTTGTTTAGATTTCTAATTGCACTATTTCATTGCTGGGAATACCCCACATGCAATGGATGCAAAAATTCATAATGAATCCGAGCGATATTTATTAAAAGCAATTTCTGAGTTACAAAAATACGTAGGGTGTGATATATCCGTTAGGGTTGAAGCTAAAAATGAAGGTGGTATAATTGACAATTTATTTACTCATTTGTGATAAAATTGATATTTCAGGTATTTTAACTGCTTTGCTGGCTGGATTTGTAGGTTCGTTTTTCCGTCCTGTAATTCACAAAACAGACGAAATTAAGAATCGAATAGAAATAGCAGAAAAAATTAAAAGTGGTGATTTCTCCAAAGAAGAAGCAGAGATACTATTACAAGGTGACAAACAATTAAAGAAATGGATTAGTAAGTACTATGAAGTCCTTTCGAAAGAAGAAACAATAACCAAAATAGAAGCAAATATTCCAACTGGAGATAATCAAAATAATACTGCAACTATTGAAAAAAAGATTTCTACGGTCATGTTATTCAAGAGGGAACAAGTACTACAACAGAGATAATAAATGGAACAACTATTTATATTGTTTCTCCTGTTTTAGTAAAAGGTCGAAAATTGCCTTGGAGAGGAATTTATTCAGGACTTCCAATTGAATTCAAGATAGATGACAAGGATTTCTTGGAGCAAGTTTATGACCAAGAAATTAAATTTGGAAATGGAACTTCAATTACATGCAATTTACAGATAGAAACAAAAACGACAATTAAAGATGATATTGAAGAAGCAAAAACGTATTACATTGTCAAGCTTATAACACAATGGTCTGATGATGAGCATTTTCAATATGACACTAAAAAGTATAAAAAAATAAAGAAAGAACAAAACCAACCTAAGTAAGCTACATTATTTAGCGATGATTTTTTCGAGTGATTTGTTATTTCGTCAAAAATGGCTATCTTCGCATTCAGAAAGAGTTATTTGACAGCATAGCACCGCAAATCACTGAAAATTGCACGGTCGCTAAATCGTTACCTCTATTTCTCAAATAATTCGCTAAAAGTTTATTCTTCAATCGGTTAAGTCAAACCGATAAAAATCTAAAATAAAACATAAAAACTATTTGAACACAAAATTTATGAAAACAATGACACTACTTTTAGGATTGGCTTTGAGCTTATCCTGTTTTTCGCAAAATCAACAAGGGTATCAGAATCCGGTTATTCCCGGTTTTTATCCGGATCCGAGTGTTTGTAGCGTAGGTGATGATTATTATCTGGTCGCCAGCAGTTTCCAGTATTTCCCCGGTGTGCCGTTATTCCACAGTAAAGATTTGATCCATTGGGAACAGATCGGTAATTGTCTGACCCGTCCCTCGCAAGTATCACTTCAAGGGGCCAGCATCTGGGGCGGTATCTATGCACCTACTATTCGTTATAATGACGGTACGTATTACATGATTACGACCAATGTTACCGATAAAGGAAACTTTATCGTACATACCACTGATTTGTATGGGGAATGGTCGGAACCTGTATCAGTTAAGCAAGGTGGCATTGATCCTTCTCTTTATTTCGAAGGAGGGAAATGCTATCTGGTCAGCAATCCGGACAACTGCATTCAATTGTGTGAGATAAATCCGATGACCGGTGAGCAGTTGACCGAATCTAAACGCATATGGAATGGTACCGGTGGACGCTATCCTGAAGCACCGCATATTTATAAAAAGGATAATTGGTATTATCTGCTGATTGCCGAAGGGGGCACGGAATACGGTCATAAAGTTACTATTGCCCGTAGCCGGCATATAGACGGCCCCTACGAGTCTAATCCCGCCAATCCGATTCTTACACATATCAATATGAATGCGCAGGGCAATCCGATACAGGGTGTAGGACATGCAGAGTTCGTACAGGCTTCTGACGGTTCCTGGTGGGTACTTTGCCTTGCATTTCGTCCGCAGACCGGTTATCATCATCTGTTAGGTCGTGAAACGTTTCTTGCCCCCATGCGTTGGGATAAAAATGCGTGGCCGGTGGTGAATGGAGATGGAACCATTGCACTGCAAATGGATGTTCCGACTCTTCCTCAGCAACCTTTTGCCAAGAAATCGCCCCGTACTGATTTTAAGGGGGAGAAACTTGGCCCGGAGTGGGTGCATATAAGAAACAATCACCCCGAGAATTACACGCTTGTTTCCGGCAAATTGCGTCTGAAAGCAGCTCCTGTTAGTTTGAATGATGACAAAGCCAGTCCTACTTTTGTCGGACGCCGGCAGCAACATACCGATTTTACAGCTACCACTTCTATGCAGTTGCAAAAGGCATCTCCTGCCGATGAAGCGGGATTGACAGTATATATGTGCGAGTCGTCTCACTATGATCTTTATGTCAAGCAACTGGCGGATGAAAAGCAGGCAGTCGTACTACGCTATCGTTTAGGTGAATTGACACACACGCAAAAGGAAGTGATTGTGCCGCAAGGAAAAATTCAGCTTCGTGTAAAAGGTAACAATGAGTTTTATTCGTTTGAGTATGCTACGGATGGAAAGAATTTCCGCAAATTGGATAAAATGAACACACGCTATGTAAGTACGGAGACTGCCGGTGGTTTTACAGGAATTATTTTAGGATTATATGCTGTTGCTACTTCCGACAGTTCAAAAGCACATGCCGATTTCGAGTATTTCGAATATGAATAATAATGTGCCAATTGGCACATTATTCAATTCTTTCCAATTGTACTGTGAAGTGTCTCATCAGAGGAGCTTCCCATGCAATGCGTACGCCGCGTGTAATTTCTTCTCTGCGGTCGTATACGTTTTTGAGTGCGGCGGCAATTACATCCATGTGGTTATCGGTGTAAACACGACGTGGGATAGCAAGGCGTAGTAGGTCTAATCCGTTGAAACGGTTTTCGTGGGTTATCGGATCACGATCAGCCAATAAATAACCTATTTCACATCCGCGTATGCCGGCTTCAAGATACAGTTCAACAGTCAGTGTTTGTGCCGGGAATTCTTGTTTGGGGACGTGGGTCAATACCTTTGGGGCATCTACGAAGATGGCGTGCCCACCGGCAGGACGTTGATAGGGAATACCGTATTCATCAAGTTTTTTTGCCAGATATTGCACTTGATGAATGCGTGTCTCCAGATTATCGAATTCCGTGTTTTCGTCCAGGCCGATGGCAAGGGCATTCATATCCCGTCCGTTCATTCCACCATAGGTAAGATAGCCTTCGAATTGTACACAGAATCCTTTGGCACCTTCGTACCATTCTTTGTGGCGGGTGGCAATGAAACCTCCCATGTTGACGATACCGTCTTTTTTTGCGCTCATGGTCATACCGTCGGCCAGATCGAACATTTCCCGTGTGATTTCCTTGATTGTTTTCCCGGTATATCCTTCTTCCCGTGTTTTAATAAAATAGGCATTCTCGGCAAAACGTGCCGAATCGAAAAGTACCGGCTTTTTGTATTTATCGGCCAAGGCGCGTACTTCCTTTAGGTTTTGCATGGAAACGGGTTGTCCGCCTGCTGTGTTGTTGGTGATGGTTACTATGATAAAGGGAATTTTGTCGGCATGTTCCTGCAATGCTTTTTCCAGTTTGACAGGGTCTACATTGCCCTTAAAGGGGATTTCCAATTGGGTTTGTTTGGCTTCGTCAATGGTGCAGTCCAATGCTATGGCTTTGCGCCCTTCGATGTGTCCTTTGGTAGTATCAAAATGCGAATTTCCCGGTACGATGTCTCCTTCATGAACTAAATAGGAGAACAATACATTCTCGGCTGCGCGTCCTTGATGGGTTGGTATGATATATTCAAAACCGGTGAGCCGGGTGATCATTTCTTTCAGTTTGAAAAAGGAAGAAGCGCCGGCATAGCTCTCGTCTCCCAACATCATTCCTGCCCATTGACGGTCACTCATGGCACCCGTACCGGAGTCGGTAATAAGGTCGATGTATACTTGTTCGGCTTTCAGTTGAAATACATTGTAGTGCGCCTCTTTTATCCATTGCTCGCGTTCCTGACGGGTACTTTTACGGATAGGCTCTACCATCTTGATTTTCCATGATTCTGCAAAAGGTAATTCCATATTCTTAGATATTTGGTTTTATTCGTCGAATTTAAGGAAAACCTTTGGAATATGCAATAAACATATGACATTTTGATATTCGGATATAAAAAAGAGGAGAGTACGAATATGGTACTCCCCTCTGATTATAATATGATTGAATTTTATTTAAATACAATTTTGGATGGGAACCAGAAGTAACCGGAATAGTCAATAATTTCAAGAGGCGTTTCATTGATGCCGTCTGCTATGACAATTTTATTATTCTTATAGTGATCACCATATCCGTCTTCCGTAAATGTACCATAAACATTTCCGGTAAAAGGGGCAACGGCCAGTCCGGCACCATAGAAAGAGTAGTTTTCCGGTGCTGTCATGATCTTTTTCAAGTCTCCGGAAGTGATATCGTATTTGTATGCATCTTTAGAATTCCATCCGTCTTTTTTGACAAAGTATAAGGCGTTCTCGGAAATTGACGCACACAAACAGGAAGGGGTATATGCAAAACTATTATAGTTTACTGTATAACCTTCCGGCAAGTCGATTGTTTCAGATGTTAGGTCTTTGATATTTATTTTTGCCAATTGGGTCTCGTTAGCTGCCCAAAGGGAACCGTCTTTAGCTCTGGCAAAACCTGTATTAGCGGCTTCTAAATCTTTTATGTAAGAGAGGTCGTTCGATTTATATACCTTAATAGTATTGTCTACGATGATAAATAAATAATCTCCAGATACATACATGTCTTTGCAAGAGCCGTCTATTACTTTTTCCGCTTTTGTACCTTCGGCTGGTAATGGGTTTATGGTTATTTTATATGCTCCACGGGCAGTTGCAATGATGCCGGTAGTGCTGTTGATGACAGCAAAGTTGTACGCTTGATTATCATCAATAACAGCTTTGGTTATAGAAGATGTTTTCTTGAAAGTGGTAGCATCGGCTTCTACCAAACAAGGATTATCTTTGGATACGATGTATACTTTTCCGTTATTGAATACAGCTGTCGTTGAAGTTGTACCCAGTTTCTCATCGGCATTGCTTGCCTGATAGATGTTGTAGTTCCATGTTCCATCGTTATCGTAAAAACAGATAGAACCATTAGCTTGACCTTCATTGACTACATAAAAACTACGGTTTTGGGCAACATTTATTGTTAAGGTTGCTTCGGCTTCAACAGTTTTATAAGTGGCACGATATAAGATAGTGTGTGAACCTATACCTGCTTCGGCAGCATTGAATGTATAGCTTGATTTATCTGATACCTTTGTACCGTCTACAATCCATGCGTATGAGATGTTTTCTGCCTGACTTAGTACAGGGGTAATAGTAAGGGACTCATCAATGGCAATTGTGAATGTTAATCCGGACTCTGGGGCATGGTTACCAATTCCCAAGTCTAATATTGATAGTTCATCTTGAGGTGTTTCATTATCATCATCTTCACAAGATACAAACACCATTGGTAATGCCAATAGCATTACCATACATAGTCTGCTGAAAAAAGAATTTAATTTTCTCATGTTGTTTTTTAAATGTAATTATTGATAATAAAATATTTCTATTTATTGTAATGCAGGTCTTCCACCGCCTGTATCTCTGTTGATATTTCTCCTGTCCATCCGCAGTCTTGGTTGACAGCCGTGTATATCTTTACAAAATCAATTCCGTCAAGATGTACCGGATTACCGTTTTTGTCTACTGCCCAATCGATTTTGAATTTAGAATATTCCGTATCATTCGGGTGATTGTCGGCATATCCCCAAGCATAACAATAGCCTACCCAATGTTCCGGCATGTCAGGACGTGGCTCGTTTACTGCATTGTCGGCTAAGCGGTTTCCGGAGAAGGTGATCCGGTCTTCTTCTATCCATTGCGGATAATAGGAGTCTTGAGTATTAAAGTCATTTCTTTTTATCTCTCCTTGACCACCTTGGTTATCCGTCCATTGTACATTGTCTCCAGGCAGTTCGGGACGGTAATAGGTGATTTCATAATTCCGGATGGTGGAGGGGGAGTTGTATTCGCTTCCTGCCAGTTCATACCACTCGTCATCGGGAAGTCCGTTTCCATTGGTGTCTTTGGAAACCAGTACGATGCCCGGTTCTGCGCTTCCGCCGGGTTTGTCTTCATTGGTGCCATATATGTCATAGGCGGCATTCCCGTATATCTTGAAATCATATTCGCCCGATATATTAGGTACAGTATGGTCGAAACCTACTGTGATGTATCCCCCAAAAGCACCTAATGAAAGTAAGCATACATTCCGGTCTGATAACAGTTCCGTAGCATATTCCAATACTTGCTGATAGGTAAACCCCTCCTTATAAGCGGTGGCGGTGGTATTCATGAACTGCGTCGGGGCGGGGCGATACTCCAATACTTTGTTGGCGAAGGCGGCTGCCTGCGGGGTATCCGGATCGTCGTTGCCACTTTGCGTATCTTTGTCGGAGAAAACCACTGTATTGGGATTTTGTCCGATATTAGTGAGACGGTATATTAATTTTCCTTGTGGATTGAAACAGAGTACATCACCTCTTACCAAATAGTTATAGGCGTCTGTAATGTATATATTTCCACTATACGGATTGACATGGATGCCATAAGGGGTGTTGATCTCGGTTTCGTCTGTAATGAAATCCTCGCGCAGGGTAGTTCCCGTTTGCAGGTTGAATACCTTTATCTGCGAATCCTGTGTGGTGTAGTTGAAATTATATAAGTAAGCAAGTTGGTCGTTGATGGCAAAATTCATTACCTTTTCGTCATAAATCTGTTTCACTTCATCCGCGCGGGTGTCTATCTGAACAAAGTTATAATCGCCCGCACTGATGTCTTTACCGCGTGTTGCCACATAGACGTGGCCGTAATTGTCCGCCCTGATCCGCCCCGGATTGTAACCTACCTGTATTTTCTTTATTTCTTTGAACGGTTCTGTGCTGACTACGGACACGGTGTTGTCCACGCCAATTCCGTCCCAATCCAACCCTCCGGAATTGGATACATAGAGTTTATCTCCCTGCACGCAAATTCCGTCCGGATTCCGTCCTACTGTGGCATACTCTTCGATTTCCAATGAGGTGGTATCTATTCGGGCCACAGTGCCGTCGAACGAGCAGACATATGCTTTGTCTTTATGAAAAGCGATGTAACGCGGTTGACGCGAACTACCGTTCTCATTCAGTACCGGTATCCGTTTCAGAGAGAGTCCTGATGCCCGGTCTATTACCTCGATCTGGCTCGAAACATTCACTACGATATAGAGCTTACTGCCGTAAATAGCCATATCATTGGCGGTATCGCCCAATCCTCGATGGTTTTTACTGCGGAAATAATCAGTGTCCGTCTGTCCGTTTTTGAGTGAATGAAACATGAGCGTACTGTTGTTCAGGTTAAACAGTCCTTCACTCAATACATAAATACCGGCGGTTCCGGTTTCTGTGTTGCTCCCTCCGTTGTCTTCGGGGCTATCTTTATCTGTAATATCATCACAGGCATGAATTAACAAGCTGAATACGAATAATGTGAGATATTTATATTTCATCATAAGATATATGTATTTTAATAAGTAATTTTCAATGTTGCACGTACCGAACGTCCCGGCATAGGGAAGCTCTTTATGATTTCGTAATTCTTGTTCAGCAGGTTGAGTACCTCGATGCTGAGTGATGTATTTATATCGCGTATTTTTAAATTGCGGCTGGCCGAAAGACTGTGGTCACTATAGCCATCCAGACGGTTCTGGCTTATGTTTTCTCCTTGTGTGTAGCGTTTGCCCGAGAAGAGGAAAGCGTAGGACAGGTTGATCCAGGGTGTTTCGATGCCTGCCTGCCCCGAACCGGATACACGCGGAGTATAGGCGATCTGGTGTTTATAAGTTTTTTTATAAGTATTGTCTGTTGCACTGGTGACATCCAGTGCACGTTGGTAAGTATAGTTTCCGGAAAGGTTGATTTGTAATTTCTCCATTGGATGCAAGGATATGCTTCCGGTGACATCCAAACCTTTTATATCTACTTTTCCCAGATTGGTCATGGTCCATACAAAAATGTTCTTGTTGGGAATAGCGACTATTTTATCTGTCACTTTATTGTAATAGGCATCTATCGTGGCCGATACATAGGGCAGAAATGTGCAGACAGATTTACTGTACGTAATGCCTACATTATACTGCCGGGTGCTTTCCGGACGCAAATCTCTCGTTCCTACCCGGCTGTAATACAGATCGTTGAAATTGGGTAACCGGAAAATGTCTTTATAGAAGAAGCGGATACGGAACTCTTCACTCCTGAACGGTTTGAAAGAAGCGCTGACGTAAGGGGTCAGTCTGCGGTGATTATCCGCTTTGGTGCCTTGCTGCACCTTTTCATTGGTGACCGTGGCCAATGCCGAAGCGGAGAGCGTAAGCCATTCGTTCACGTACTTTCCGGCGAGTGCGGTCAGCCATGAATATCGTGTAGGATAAGCAAAATCGGTTAAGTTGGCATTCAGCGTATTGATGCTACCGTCTGTGGAAAGAGAAAAAGACAGATTATCCAATACCCGGTAGAGTGCCGAAGCCGACAGATAGTATTCTTGTTGGTAATAACTGTTATCTTCTTTACCGGCTGAACTGGCATAATCAGGGTTCAGGTAACGCTGATAACTCCAATTCCATTTGGCCGATGCCTGGAATGCCTATTTCCGGTTGAATTCTTTTTTATATTGGCTTTGTACGAACGTGTTTTTATCCCACAAGTGTTGGTTGGCAAAGTCGTAATAGAAGGTAGTGGCATTGGGCAACCCGCGAGACGATTGGTAGTAGTATGCTTTCAGCCTCCATTGTTCGTTGTCGGAGAGGTTACCGAACAGGCCGGCTTCGGCACGCAGGCTTTCCACTTGCGTGTTTTTTCTTTTCTCGCGTGAGGTTAAATCATCCTTATCGCCATAATAGAGGGTATAAGGGTAGTGGCCGTCTGCCGACATCCATTCGGCATTGGCAGATAGTGCCCATTTCCGGGCTAATTTCTGCTCTATCAGTACGGACGGATTCACCAATCCCCAAGAACCGGTTTTGAACGAACCGATGATATGGGTGTTTTTATTATTCTTGAATTGCGGGGTCAGTGTCTGGATATTCAGTAGACCTGCGGAAGCGAAAAAGCGTGCCGGTTGGAATATGTTATCACTCTGCCCGTTGTTGAGCGAAAGGCGGTCTACATTATCCAAGGAGAAGCGTCCGATGTCGATTTGTCCTGTCTGGCAGTCGGTTATGGCAATGCCGTCATATCCTATGGCGGTATGTTGTGCTCCCAAGCTGCGGATGGATACGGTTTTCAATCCGCCAATGCCTCCATAGTCTTTTACAGTTACTCCTGCAAAGTGTTTTACAGCATCGGAAACCTGTAATACATGCAAGTTGTTTAATTCTTCTTTGGAAAATATCTGGGTGGGTGCCGTTGCGCGTACTTCCCGTGTCTGATATCGGTCGGAAACCACTACTTCGGGAATAGAATAAACATGTGTCGTATCTACCTTCTGCTGTTGGGCGGAAAGTAATGCAACAGGGCAAAGGCAGTAAACTACTGCACTGAAAAATTTGTATTCAAAGATCCGGTTCAATCTGTTCATCTAATCAGTTTTGATTAAAATGTCCGGGCGAAATCACTTCGACCGGACACATCAATAAACTTGGCAGAGTTTATTTGTAAATTATACTTTCTCTGAATCAGAGTGATGAATGAAATGATGGATAGAATTTATCCGGTTCATTAGACTCAACGCTTTTTCCACGAAAGCAATGAAAAGATTGCATGGCAGGTCTTCTGACTTGTTCCTGTGGCGGACGCCTTCCCGGGATTTCCCAGTGGCTAAAGGTAGTTGTCCGTAACGTTTTTATGGAACTTACAGCAGCGGGACTGTTCAGGATTTGCACCTGATTCCCTTTTT
>CEAZ01064482.1_pt1 | contig 12736 bp, 12 predicted proteins | sample 557361 | NCBI WGS metagenome assembly CEAZ01 (sample SAMEA3182074, study PRJEB8094) | gut metagenome | biome: human; feature: gut; material: Stool; isolation source: human stools | place: Canada | collected 2012-02-22 | reverse complement strand
CCCGCCGTATTCGAGCGGAAAGCGGTACTGCCGCTCCGCCGTGCAGAAGTGCGAGCTGGTGAGCGCGGCGGCGGTCCTGAAACCGCCGCCGTCTATCAGCAGCGCCGCGAGGCACAGCGCCTCCGCCATTGTCGAGCAAGCCCCGTATAGTCCGAGGTAGGGCAGGCCGCTGTCCTTGAGCGCAAAGGAGGAGCTGACGCATTGGTTGAGCAGATCCCCGCCGAGAACGCATTCCGGCTCGAACGCCGCGCCGCCTGCCTTGCCGCGGCATATGCCGAAGCATTGGCGCAGCATGCTCGTCTCGGCCTTCTCCCAGCTGTCCTCTGCAAAGTAAGAATCCTGCGACACATAGTCAAAGCAGTCCCTGAGCGGCCCTTCGCCCTCTTTCTTTCCCGCCACCGCAGCCGACGCCGCGACGCGCACGTCTTCCGTCAGCTCTATCGTCCTGCCGCCGATCCTTTTCGCCATGCTCCTCCGCCCTTTCAAAAGCATTTGATGATGGTATTATTTCCGGAACGGGGCAAAAAATGTAAAAATAAAACTGCTGCCCCTGTTTTTCAAAGGGACAGCAGCTATAGTGCTTGCCGTTATTCAAAATCAAGCTCCGTCACGCCGAAGTATTTTTCCGCAAAGTCCACGCGCTCGACACGGAATTCCTTACCGCGCAGGTACTCAAGTATGCCTGCGTCCGTCGGGAACTCGAAGCGCAGCCGGTATGAATAGAGCGCCTGACCGTTTTCGCCGAAGTCCTTGTTGAAGCGCTCGCGCCCGTACTTCCCGTCGCCGAGCAGCGGCCAGCCCGCGTGCGCCATCTGCGCGCGTATCTGGTGCGTGCGCCCCGTCAGCAGCCTGCACTCCACGAGCGACAGCTGCCCCTTGCAGCCCAGCACGCGGTACTCCGTGACCGCGGTCTTGCAGCCCGGCTCAGGTTTATCCTTTATAAATACCTGGTTCTTCTTCGCATCCTTGAACAGATAGTTCTCAAGCCGCCCGGAGGCGGGGCGCGGCCTGCCGGACACGGCGCAGAGATAGAACTTCTCTATCTCCCTGTCGCGTATTTTTTCATTGAGAATGCGCAGAGCCTCAGCGTTTTTCGCCGCGATGACGATGCCGCCGGTGTTGCGGTCGATGCGGTTGCAGAGCGCCGGGGCAAAGGAGTTTTCCTCCTTGGGCTTCCATTCGCCCTTTTGCGCCATGTACGCTTGAACATTCGCGATGAGCGTGTTATAATCCCAAGTACCGGCGCTGTGGCACAGCACGCCCGGCTTCTTGTCCAGCAGCAGGATGTTCTCATCCTCGTAGACTATCGTCAGCCGCGGGGTGCCGACCTTGAGGTAGGAGTTCTCCTCGCGCGGCTTTTCAAAAAACTCGTCGTTTATATATAATTGAAGTACATCCCCCGATGCAAGGCGCGTGTCGCGCTTTGCGCCCTTGCCGTTGAGCTTTATGCGCTTGAGGCGGATGTATTTTTGCAGCAGCGATTCGGGCAGGAGCGGCACGGTTTTGCCTATAAACCGGTCGAGACGCTGCCCGGCGTCGTTGTTTTTGACTGTCAGCTCTTTCATGCTGTGCAAAAACCCCTTTATTGCAGTGATTTTCTGAATTATACTATATAAAATTAGTGTTGACAAGTCTTGACAAGTAATCTATAATACTAAGGCGTCTGTGCGAGGTGCGTGTATGTTTCTTAACCTGAGAGAGATAATCGAGATTCCCGGCGGCTCGGTTCCGTTCGAGTGCGAATTGGAGACGGATGGGCTGGATTTCCCGCAGATAAAGGAATATAAGGCAAAGCCCCGTGCGGAAGGCCGGGTCTACAATGAGGCCGGAGTGCTCCGGCTGGAGGGGGAGCTGACTGCGGAGATGATCTGCATCTGCGACCGCTGCGGCTGTGAGTTTGAAAGCGTTAAAGTGACCCCGCTCGACGCCGTCATCGTGGAGGAGAACACCGGTGACGATCCTGAGCTCTTCACTCTGGAGGGCGACGGGATAGACCTCAGCGAAGTTCTCGAAACCTGCTTCATTCTGGATATGGAGACGAAGTTCCTCTGCAAGGAGGACTGCAAGGGTCTCTGTCCCACATGCGGCAAAAACCTCAACCTCGGCCCCTGCGGGTGCCGGAAACAAATTGATCCAAGATTTGCTGTGCTTGAGCAGCTTTTGGATAAATAACGCAGAACCTAAAATTAGAGCTGCTCAAAACAGCCGTCAACAGGAGGTGTCAACATGGCAGTCCCGAAAGGAAAAGTATCAAGACAGAGACGTGATAAGAGACGTTCTTCCGTTTGGAAGCTCACCGCTCCCAATGTGATAAAGTGCCCCAACTGCGGCGCTTTCTGCATGCCTCATCGTGCTTGCAAGGCCTGCGGTCAGTATAATGGCCGTACCGTCATCGCTGTTGAGGAGAGCAAGTAAAAGATGCTTGAGGAGGAGAGGCGTCAGGCCGCTCCTCCTCAAGCCATATTCTGCCATATTTTGCTGAGGGGGCGTGTCCATGGAGGACAATTATATAAAATCCGTCGATGAGGGCAGCCCCTTATACGGCAGGGTGGAGTCGGGAGATACCGTCATTGCCATCAACGGCAACCAGATCCTCGACGTGCTCGATTACAAATTCTTCGCGTATGACAAATCGCTGAAAGTCCGCCTGAAAAGGCCGGACGGCAGCGAGTATGAGCTGGATGTAAAGAAGAACGAGGGCGGCGACCTTGGCCTCAATTTTGAGAGCTACCTTATGGATAAGCCGCGCTCCTGCTCGAACGCCTGCGTGTTCTGCTTCATCGACCAGCTCCCGCGCGGTATGCGCAAAACCATGTATTTCAAGGACGACGACGCGCGCCTGAGCTTTCTCCTCGGCAACTATATCACGCTCACGAACCTCTCCCCGCGCGAGGTGGAGCGCATCATCGCCCTGCATATAAGCCCTATAAACGTATCCGTCCAGACGACGAATCCTGAGCTGCGCTGCAAAATGCTGCGCAATAAAAGAGCCGGGGAGAGCATAGACGTCATGCGCCGCTTTGCGAAGGCAGGCATCGTCATGAACTGCCAGATCGTCTGCTGCCCCGGTCTCAATGACGGGGAGGAGCTTCTGCGCTCCATGCAGGATCTTGAACAGATGCACCCGGCAGTGCACAGCGTCTCCATCGTCCCCGTCGGGCTCACGAAGTTCCGCGAAAAGCTCTATCCGCTCACACCCTTTACGCCCGAACACGCTGCCGAGACTATCGACCTTGTTGAGAGCTTCGGCGATAAATGCGTCCACCGCCACGGCACGCGCATTTTCTTCTGCGGCGATGAGATGTATATCAAGGCTGGGCGCGAGCTTCCGGATGAGGACTTTTATGAGGAATATACCCAGCTTGAAAACGGCGTCGGCATGATCCGCCTGCTGGAAACGGAGTTCCGCTCCGCACTGAAGCTCTCGGATGAGCCGGACTATACCGACTTCTCCATTGCCACGGGCACCTCCGTCGCGCCGTATTTTGAAAAATTCATCGCCATGGCGCGCGAGAAATATCCCGGCATCAAGGGGCGCGTCTATGCCATTGAAAATGACTTTTTCGGCCACAGCATCAACGTCAGCGGCCTTATAACCGGCGGCGACCTTATCCGCCAGCTCAAGGATAAGCCCTTGGGCGAGCGCCTGTTCATTTCGCAGAATATGCTGCGCCGTCAGGAGATGGATTTTCTTGACGATGTGCTGCTTGAGGATGCGGTCGAAGCGCTCGGCGTGCCCATCTATCCCATAGAGAGCGACGGCTTTGCCCTCTGGGACGCGATAAGCGGCGTCCTGCCTGAGGTGAAGCTCCCCGTGCGCGAGGAGTCGCACGAAGCGTTTTATAAGTATAATCAGAACTGAAAATTATTAGGAGGAAACTGAATGTCAAGACCTCTTGTTGCAATAGTAGGCCGGCCGAACGTCGGCAAATCAATGCTGTTTAACCGCCTTGTCGGGCGCAGACTCAGCATCGTTGAGGATACCCCCGGCGTCACGCGCGACAGGCTCTATGCCGAGTGCGAGTGGTGCGGCCGCAAGTTCGACGTTGTCGATACCGGCGGCATCGAGCCGACCACCGACAGCGAGATCCTGCTCTATATGCGTGAGCAGGCGCAGATCGCCATAAACTCTGCGACCGTTATCGTCCTTGTCACCGATATTCGCACCGGCGTCACCGCCGCGGATAAGGACGTTGCCAATATGCTCCTGCGCTCGCGCAAGCCCGTTGTGCTCGCCGTGAACAAGGCGGACTCCACCGGCGCGGAGGATCCTGCCATATATGAGTTCTATTCCCTCGGCCTCGGCGACCCTATCGCCGTCTCCGCCGTGCATGGGCACGGCACGGGCGACCTGCTTGACGAGTGCCTGAAGCATTTCCCGCCTGCCGAAGAGGAGGACGAGGAGGACGACTGCATCAAGGTCGCTGTTATCGGCAAGCCGAATGTCGGCAAGTCCTCGCTCATCAACCGCATCCTCGGCGAAAAGCGCCTGATCGTCAGTGACATTGCCGGCACAACGCGCGACGCGGTCGATACCATGTTTGAAAACGAGCAGGGGAGATATATGTTCATCGACACCGCCGGCATCCGACGCAAGTCGAAGGTCGATGAAAAGATAGAGAAGTTCTCCGTCATGCGCTCGCAGCTCGCGGTCGAGCGTGCGGACGTGTGCATCATCATGATCGACGCGCGCGACGGCGTCACCGAGCAGGACACCAAGATCGCGGGGCTTGCGCATGAATCCGGCAAGGCCTGCATCGTCGCGGTCAACAAGTGGGATCTGGTCGATAAGGAGACGGGCACCATGGAGAAGATGCGCAAGGACATCATGCGCGACCTCAGCTTCATGAGCTATGCGCCCATCATCTTTATCTCCGCCGTCACCGGCCAGCGCACCGAAAAGCTCTTTGAGCTTATCAACTTCGTCAATGACCAGAGCAATATGCGCATCTCCACCGGTATGCTCAATAACGTCCTTGCCGACGCTCAGGCGCGTGTGCAGCCGCCCACGGACAAGGGCCGCCGCCTGAAGATATACTACATGACCCAGACCGGCATCAAGCCGCCGAACTTCGTCATCTTCTGCAACAGCCGCGAGCTGTTCCATTTCTCCTACCAGCGCTATATCGAAAACCAGCTCAGGACGGTTTTCGGACTTGAGGGTACGCCCATCCGCATCGTTATCCGCCAGAAGGGGGATAAGGAATGACGGTATATATCCTCCTGCTGATACCGACGGCGTTCTTCGCGTATATGTTCGGCGGGCTTGATACCATGGTGCTTGCCTCGAACTTCGTGTTCCGGCGCAGCCTGTGGAAGCTTGGCCGCGGCAATGTGTGGCTTTCAAACTTCCGGCGCATCTACGGCATCGGCGGCTTCGTGAAGCTCCTGCTCGTTGAGCTTGTGAAGGATCTGATCCCCATTTTCATCGGCGGCATCCTTCTCGGCATCAAGGGGCACGCCGAGGCGGGGCGCGCGTTCGCGGGCTTCTGCCTGACTCTTGGCAGACTCTATCCCATTTACTATGACTTCAAGGGCAGCCATGCGAGCATATGCCTGATCGTCTCGGCCTTCGCCGCGGACGTATCCCTCGGCGCCGCCGTACTGGTCGTCACCGCCATTGCGACGCTCACGGCGAAGTATCTTTCCCTCGGCGCTGTCATAGGCGCGCTGTCGTATATCGTCCTCGGCATCCTGATCGTTGATGATTCGCTCATCCTGCGCCTTGCCATATTCACATCGGCGCTCGTCATCTTCAAGCATCTCCCGGCGCTTGTGCGCGTGCTGAACCGCACCGAGCCGCGGCTCGATTTCAGCGACGACATCACCTATAAGCTCGACGAATAAAAAATCGCCGCCCGTCAGGGCGGCGATCAGACTATCAAGGCTTTCTCCAAAGGCTCCCCTTGTTTCTCAAGGGGAGCTGGCGCGAAGCGCCTGAGGGGATAAAACGTCACATCTATCTGCGTAGATGCAGCTTACTTAAAATTTTATAACTCTCGGGGGCTTGGTGAAGGAGTATACCGTCGCGGTTGCGTTGCGCAGGTACCATACCTCGCTGTTGCCGTCGTCCGGGGAGTACATGCTCTTGAGCTCAGGATACGCATCGAGCATGCTCACGCGCGCCTCACGGTCGTCGTCCTCAACGGCCGACGCCTCGACGCGCAGCCACTCGCCGCCGTCGAGCATCGCGCATATCTCCAGCTTCGGGTTCTGGTGCAGCTGGCGTGATACGGCCTTGGACTTGCCCGTCTGGATGTAGAGCTTGCCGTTATAGATGTGCGCCGTGCCGAAGGGGCGGACTCTGGGCTGCCCGTCCTCACAGGTGGCGATGAAATATGTGCCCGCTTTCTTGAGCATTTTGCAAACTTCGTTCATAAAAACCGTCCTTTCCCTGGTTTCAATATTTGCTGATATACCGTTGTTTTCTTGACTTTTACGTTTCCGTATTGTACAGTTATACGGTATCGTTGCCGCTATGGGTGAAAATCATTCTCACCCTTATTTATTAATGTTAAACTGCTGAGGAGAATTTGTCAATGAGTTTTGTTGAACTGCTGCTTGTCGCCATCGGCCTGAGCATGGATGCGTTTGCCGTGTCCGTCTGCAAGGGGCTGAGCGTGAAGAAGCTCGGCGCAAAGCACGCGCTTATTGCCGGGGCGTACTTCGGCGGCTTCCAGTTTCTCATGCCCGTCATTGGCTGGTTTCTCGGTTCGCGCTTTGAGCATATCATCACGAGCTTTGACCATTGGATCGCCTTCGGTCTGCTCGCGATAATCGGCGTGAACATGATCCAGGAATCCTTCTCCAAGGCGGAGGAACTCAATGATGATTTCGGTGTCAGGACAATGCTCATGATGGCCGTCGCCACAAGCATCGACGCTCTCGCCGTCGGCGTTACCTTTGCCTGCCTCAATGTGCGCATCCTGCCCTCGGCTTCCCTTATCGGCGTTACGACCTTCTGCCTGTCCGCCCTCGGCATTTATATCGGCCATATCTTCGGCCTGCGCTTCAAGGCATGGGCGGAGCGTGCGGGCGGAGCTGTCCTTATCCTCATCGGCGTCAAGATCCTGCTTGAGCATCTTGGCATCATTTTGTTCTGATACATATCGTTCTGATACATAAGAGGAGTGACCTTAGTTGAAGCTAGAAACAAAGGAAAGAGCGGGGCTCATAGCCATGCTGGCGCTGCTGCTGGTCTGCGCGTCGCTCCTGCTCGCGGTGCTCGGTATGCCGGAGCTGTTCACCGCACCCGCCGAGCCGGAGTCTGCGCCGGCAGAGCTTGCGGCGACGCCGGAGCCGACGCTGGAGCCTACCCCAACTCCCGAACCCACCCCGAAGCTCAGGGAGCGCACGGAGCTGCTCACGCTCGTCAACCCCTGGCACGAGCTGCCAGAGGACTGGGAGACGGAGCTTCAGCTCGTCAATGACGACGGGGACGAGTGGCAGTATATAGACACGCGCTGTGCCGACGCTCTTCTTCAGATGCTTGCCGACTGCGCAGAAGCCGGGAACGACCCGTACATATGCTCCGGCTACCGCACCATGGAAAAGCAGCAGTACCTCTTCAATAACAAGATCGCGCGCCTTGTCGCTGCCGGTACCGACCCGAAGGACGCGCCGGAGATCGCGGCGCAGTCTGTCGCCATCCCCGGCACGAGCGAGCATCAGCTCGGCCTTGCCGCGGATATCATCGACCTCAACTATCCCTACCTTGACGAGGGGCAGGAGCAGACCCCGACGCAGAAGTGGCTCATGGAAAACTCCTGGAAGTACGGCTTCATCCTCCGCTACCCCAACGGCAGCAGCGACATTACCGGCATCATCTATGAACCGTGGCATTACCGCTATGTCGGCCTTGACGCCGCCAAGGAGATATACGACCTCGGTGTGACGCTTGAGGAATATCTTGACATGTTCTATGAACCGATAGATTGAGCAGTGTTTAGTTGAAAAATGCCGCACTGTGTGGTACTATATAAAATATATTAATATGTTGTTCTCCGGAAAGGGCTTTACGGAATGAAAGTTGCTGCTGACGAGCGAAAAAAAGAAAATAAATATAACATCCTGTCAGGGACGCTTATCGCCTTTGCGCTGTGCTTTACGCTTTTTATCTATGCCCCGTATGAGCTGTATGTGACAAATCAGCTTGAGTTCTGGTTCACGGCAGGGCAGATGCTCCCGTATGCGCTGGGGCTGTTTGCCGCCGCCTTTCTCGCTGCGCTTCTGGTGCTGTATATTGCCCGCAGGATAAGCGAGAAGCTGTATAACATTGTGAGTGCGGCCTGCCTTGTCGCGCTTATCTGCTGCTGGGTGCAGGGCAGCTTCCTTGTGTGGGATCTTCCGGCCATGGACGGTAAGCCCGTGGATTGGGGCAGTTTTCCTGTTGACCGTATCTGCTCCATAGCCCTGTGGGTCATCGTCATTGCCGCGGTGCTGGTGCTTGTGAAGAAGCTTGGCGGCAGCCGGTTCGTGAAGCTCGGCTCCTATGCCGGCCTTGCCGTCGCCCTTATTCTTGCCGTCACACTCGGCACGGTCTTTCTTACCACCGAGCTTTCGGATAAAAGCCGCACACTCATCGCGACGGATGAAGATATGTTCACCTATTCCGAGGACGAGAATTTCCTGATAGTCGTCCTTGACGCCGTGGATTCCACCGCCTTTGAGCAGTCCATGGCGCGCGACGCGCATTACAGTGAGATATTCAGTGACTTTACATATTTCAGAAACACCGTCGGCGGCTATCCGTACTCGCAGCTTTCCATCCCGCTGATCCTGACGGGGCAGTGGTACGAAGCGCAGGAGTCCTTTGCCGACTATGGGCGCGAGGCGTATGCGTCCTCTCCGCTTCTGGAGCGCCTCGATCAGGAAGGCTACCGGAAGGGACTGTATCTGTATGACGGCTATGCTCTTTCTACGATCGATCCGGACAGTTTTGAAAATCTGACTCTGGATCAGCCCGTGCCTGATTCCGCACTGTATATGTGCAAGCTCATGATAAAGATGACCATCATCAAGCATGCGCCGTGGGATCTCAAATACCTTGGCTACGATCTCCCCGGCAGGCTCAATGAGTCCATAAAATACGGCGGCGACGATGGCCGCAGCTATTTCGACTGGTCAGACCTCTCGTTTTACAATACGCTCAAAAACGATTCTCCTATCACCTCCGGCGGCGAAAAGCGCTTCAAGTACATCCACCTTGAGGGCGCGCATGAGCCGCATGTCTATGATAAGGACTTCAACGTCCTCGAATCCAGCCCGTACCGGGATGTCATAGAAGCCAACTTCACAATGCTCGATCTGTTCCTGAGCCAGATGAAGGAGGCCGGGGTGTATGACAATACGGCCATGATCATCATGTCCGACCACGGCAGCCATAACGATACCGATCTGCGCAATATGAATCAGAACCCGGTTCTCCTTATCAAGGGGCGCGGCGAGCAGCATGACGAACTGACCGTGAGCTATGCTCCGATATCATATGACGATCTTCAGCAGGCGTATCAGCGGCTGCTGGACGGCGAAGGCTCGGACGGCGTCTTTGATTGGCAGGAGGGCGACGAGCGCACCCGCCGCTTCCTCTGGCATGAGCTTGGGAAGACCTCCTTCCTCACGGAATATGCGCAGACCGGCAGCGCCGAGGATATGACGACCTTCGCACCTACCGGCACTGTTTACGAACTGAAATAAAGAATTACGGGGATACAGATATAATGGAATGGTTGGAAAAAGCATTTGAATGGGCGCTGCGGCTGTGCTATGACCTCTGCGGCAATTTCGGCTGGGCGGTCATCATTTTCACGCTGCTCACCAAGATCATTCTGCTGCCGCTGTCGGTGTGGGTGCATAAGAACTCCATAAAGATGGTGAAGCTCCAGCCGGATGTAAACTTCCTCAAGGTGAACCATTACGGCGATCCAGACGCGATAGCCGAGGGGCAGAGCGCGCTGTATAAAAAGGAAGGCTATCATCCACTGCTGAGCATCATCCCCACCGTCGTGCAGCTCGTGCTGCTGATGGGCGTGATCGCGGGTATCAAGCGCGGCATGGCTGACCCCACGGTCGATATGCTCTTCTGCGGCGTTGACCTCGGCCTTGTTCCGAGCGAGTGCGGCGGCTGGCTGATCCTCTCGCCGATCCTTGCAGGCGCGTCCGCGTGGCTCATGTGCGCCGCGCAGAACAGGAGCAATGTCCTCCAGTCCGAGCAGTCCAAGTGGAATAAATACAGTATGCTCATCCTCTCGGTCGGCCTGTCGCTGTACCTTGGCTATTTCGTCTCGGTCGGCGTCGCGCTCTACTGGATATTCAGCAATCTCTTCTCCATTGCCCAGATGTATATTCTCAACGCCGTCATAAAGCCCGGCGACTATGTGGACTATGCGCGCCTTGAGGAGAGCCGCCGGCAGCTTGAGAGCATCGAAGCCCTCGGCAGCGGCGGTAAGAAGCAGACCCGCGCCGAGGCCAGACGCGAGCGCCTTGACTATAACCGCTTCTTCTCCGTCGTGAACAAGCACCTTGTTTTCTATTCCGAGAGCAGCGGCTTTTATAAGTATTACAAAGGGATAATCGAGTATATCCTGAAAAACACCAACCTGACCGTACACTATATCACGAGCGACCCGAACGATCAGATCTTCAAAATCGCTGAGACTCAGCCCAACCTCAAGCCGTACTACATCGCCGAGAAGAAGCTCATCGTCCTCATGATGAAGCTCGACTGCGACGTTATGGTCATGACGATGCCGGACATCGAGAATTTCCATATCAAGCGCAGCTATGTCAGGGACAATATCGAGTATATCTATCTTCCGCACGGCATGGGCAGCTATAACCTGACCCTGCGCAAGGGCTGCGTCGACCATTATGATACGGTGCTCTGCTGCGGCAGCTACCATAACGAGGAGCTTCGCGCGCTTGAAGAGCTCAACGGCACAAAGCGCAAGGAGCTTGTGAACTGGGGCTACTGCCTGCTCGATGAAATGATCGCGGATTACGAGTCGAAGGACTGGCCGGAGCATGAGAAGAAGGAGATCCTCATCGCCCCGTCGTGGCAGAAGGACAATATCGTTGACAGCTGCATTTCGGAAATACTGGACAATCTTTCCGGAAAGGGTTATCATATCATCGTCCGTCCGCATCCCCAGCACGTCCGTCACCGCGCTGCCTATATGGAGTCGCTCAAAGAGCGGTACAGCGCCGATCCCGATATCGAGATACAGACCGATTTCTCCTCGAACTCGACTGTGTTCTCCGCGGACATGCTCATTACCGACTGGTCTGATATCGCCTGGGAGTATGCCTTTACCACCAAGCGCCCCGTTCTTTTCGTGAACACCCCGATGAAGATCATGAACCCGGATTATGACAAGCTCCCGATCGTGCCGATGAACATCGCCCTGCGCAAGGTGCTGGGGCGTGATATCGACCTTGACAGGCTTGGGGATATCGATGCCGCGGTGCGTGAGCTTCTGGAGAATAAGGATGGCTACCGTGATATAATAAGCAAGACCCTTGACGAAATGGTTTATAATGTTGGCAGCAGCGCAGAGGTCGGCGCAAAGTATATCATTGCCGCCGTGCAGAAAAAGGTACGTGAAAGGAAAGAAAATAATGAAAAGAACGCTTAAGCTTTTTGGGATAGTCTATTTCGCATTTGCGGGAATGCTGCTCTTCGGCGCGAACGCCATGGCGTATATCGATCCCTCCGTGATGACCTATCTTATTCAGGCCATCGCCGGTGTCGTTATCGCGGTCGGCGCGGTCGTCGGCATCTATTGGAGAAAGGCCAAGAAAAAGGTCAATGAGAAGCTCGGCATTGATGAGAACCGCAATAAGGAAGTCGAGTCCGACGATATAATCGTTGAAGCCGAAGCCGGGGCCGACAGCGAAAAGACAGAGGAAAACTGAGTCCTCTGCCCGAAAAACACTATGCTTACAAGGAAAGAATTTGAAGCGCTCGTTCTTCTGACAGAGGAACGGGAAGCCCTGTCCCAGCGGGAGATCGCAAAGAAGCTTAGCTACTCTCTCGGGACGGTCAATAAGCTGATAAACGAGCTTGCCGAGAAGAACTATGTTTCGGACGGCTCCATCACCGGCGAGGGCATAAAGGCGCTTGAGCCTTACCGCGTGAAGCGCGCGGTATTCATCGCCGCGGGCTTCGGCAGCAGGCTCGTGCCCATAACCTTCAATACCCCAAAGCCCCTTGTCAGGGTAAACGGCACCCGCATCATCGATACCCTGCTTGACGCTGTCACCGCGGCGGGCATTCCGGAGATCGTGATCGTCCGCGGCTACCTCGGCGAGCAGTTCGATCAGCTCCTGTATAAGTACCCCAACATCAAGTTTGTCGAAAACCCGGTGTACAACGAAGCCAATAACATCTCCTCGGCGGAATGTGTGCGCTATCTGCTCCAGAGCGCCTATGTGCTCGAAGCGGATCTTGTGCTCAGGAACAAAGCCCTCATCAGGAAGTATGAGTATGAATCCAATATGCTCGGCATTCCCGTTGAGCGTACTGACGACTGGTGCCTTGAGACGGATGCCTCAGGCGTCATCAAGAAGGAATCCGTCGGCGGCCTGAACTGCCATCAGATGGTCGGCATTTCGTATTGGACGGAGACCGACGGCGCAAAGCTCGCCTCGGATATTGACGAGGTCTTCCGTTCACCCGGCGGCAAAGAGCGCTACTGGGAGCAGGTACCGCTTGTCTATAACAAGAGCAACTATGAGG
>CEAZ01060367.1_pt1 | contig 12740 bp, 8 predicted proteins | sample 557361 | NCBI WGS metagenome assembly CEAZ01 (sample SAMEA3182074, study PRJEB8094) | gut metagenome | biome: human; feature: gut; material: Stool; isolation source: human stools | place: Canada | collected 2012-02-22 | reverse complement strand
GGGGAGCTTGAGGGGGCAAGGCCCGCCTCAAATTAGATAAGCCGCCGTCGAAAGCCTTGATACATCAAGGCTTTCGGTAATAGCATTTTGAAAGCATTCAAAATGCTCGGCGGAAAGCGCGGTCAAAAAAGTCTTCACAAGACTTTTTTGACAAGTACGGTTATTAGCTTAATCGCTCCATTTCCATTCGGCGACTTCGGGCAGGTCAAGGCCGTACTCCGCGATATACTGCTTGTGCTCGATGAGCTTATCCTTCATCTGCTGGATGAGGTATGCGCCGCGGTTGCCGAGCTGCGGCAGGTTATACACCGCGGACATGACGAGATCGAAGCGGTCAAGGCGGTTGAGCACGCGCATGTCAAAGGGCGTGGTGATCGTGCCCTCTTCGATGTAGCCGCGCACGTGGATGTTCTTGTTGTGGCGCTTATAGGTCATCTCGTGGATCAGGCTGGGATAGCCGTGGAAAGCGAAGATGATGGGCTTATCCTTGGTGAAGAGCGAGTCGTACTCGACCTGAGACAGCCCGTGCGGGTGCTGCTCGTTGCTCTGCAGACGCATGAGGTCAACGACGTTGACGACGCGGATGCGCAGCTCCGGGAAGGCCTCGCGCAGTATCGTGACCGCGGCGAGAGTCTCAAGCGTCGGGGTATCGCCGCAGCAGGCCATGACGATATCGGGCTCCTCGCCCTTGTCGGTGGATGCCCACTGCCAGATGCCGATGCCCTGAGTGCAGTGCTTGACAGCCTGCTCCATGGTCAGCCACTGGGGACGCGGGTGCTTGGAGGCAACGATCACGTTGACATAGTTTCTGGAGCGGATGCAGTGATCAAAGCAGCTGAGCAGGCAGTTTGCATCCGGGGGCAGGTAGAGACGGACGACGTCGGCCTTCTTGTTCGCGACATGATCGAGGAAGCCGGGATCCTGATGCGTGAAGCCGTTGTGATCCTGCTGCCACACGTTCGATGCGAGCACGTAGTTGAGCGAAGCGATCTTCTGACGCCAGGGCAGCTGGTTGCAGACCTTGAGCCACTTGGCATGCTGGGAGAACATGGAGTCGACGATGCGGATGAAAGCCTCATAGCTGTTGAAGAAGCCGTGGCGGCCGGTCAGCAGGTAGCCCTCAAGCAGACCCTCACAGACATGCTCGGAGAGCATGGAGTCCATGACTCTGCCGTCGGGGGCGAGATGGTCGTCGGTGTCGTAGGCCTCGCCGTCCCATGCTCTGTCGGTCTCCTCAAAGACTGCGGAGAGACGGTTGGAGGTAGTTTCGTCCGGGCCGAAGGAGCGGAAGCTGCGTTCCTTTTCGTTGAGCTTATAGATATCGCGCACAAAGGTGCCGAGCACGGCCATGTCCTGCGCCTCGACTGCGCCGGGGTAGGTGATGTCCACGCCGTACTCGCGGAAGTCCGGCATGCGCAGATCCTTCAGCAGCAGTCCGCCGTTGGCATGCGGGTTCGCGCCCATGCGGCGTGTGCCCTTGGGCGGGAAGTCGAGCAGCTCCTGCACGGGTACGCCGTTGGCATCGAACAGCTCCTCAGGATGGTAGGACTTCAGCCACTCCTCAATCTGGCGGATATGCTCAGGGGAGTCGGGCTGGATGGGCACCTGATGCGCGCGCCAGTAGTCCTCGACCTTGAGACCGTCGACATAGGCCGGGCCAGTCCAGCCCTTCGGGCTGCGCAGCACGATCATCGGCCAGCGCGGGCGGACGGTGCTGCCGTTCTCTCTCGCGTCCTTCTGGAAGGCGAGTATCTCTTCGATGCACTCATCGAGCGTGTCGGCCATGAGACGGTGCATGACGGCGGGGTCTTTGCCCTCGACGAAGTGCGGCTCCCAGCCGCAGCCGCGGAAGAAGTCTTCAAGCTCCTCATGGGAGATGCGGGCGAAGAGCGTGGGGTTTGCGATCTTATAGCCGTTGAGGTGCAGGATCGGGAGCACTGCGCCGTCGGTCTTGGCGTTGATGAACTTGTTGAGGTGCCATGAGGTGGCGAGCGGGCCGGTCTCAGCCTCACCGTCGCCCACGACGCAGGCGGCGATCAGGCCGGGGTTATCGGTGACGGCGCCGAAGGAGTGCGCGAGCGAGTAGCCAAGCTCGCCGCCCTCGTTGATCGAGCCCGGAGTCTCAGGCGCGACGTGGGACGGGATGCCGCCAGGGAAGGAGAACTGCTTGAAGAGCTTCTGCATGCCTTCCTTGTCGCGGGAGATGTTGGGGTAGACCTCCTGATAGCTGCCGTCGAGCCAGTCCTGCGCGACCATGGCGTTGCCGCCGTGACCCGGCCCGGAGACATAGATCATGTCGAGGTCATATTTCTTTATAACGCGGTTGAGGTGAGTGTAAATGAAGTTCTGGCCGGGAACGGTGCCCCAGTGGCCAACGATCTTTTTCTTGATGCTCTCCTCGGTGAGCGGCTTCTGGAGAAGCGGGTCATCCAGCAGATAGAGCTGGCAGGCTGACAGGTAGTTCGCGGCGCGCCAATACGCGTCCATGGTGGCAAGCTCCTGTTCAGTCGCCGGGGCGGTTTTTCTTTCGTCCATTACTGTACCTCCTTAAAAATTTTATGGGAAACGCTGCGCAGAGGGAAAGTCTTTTCCTATTATTTTTCGGCAGCTGGCAGCGATTATACATCGCAGTCCGCGGCCGCCGCAAGAGAAACGGCGGGATTTTCATTTGCCCTCTATGCGAGCACATAATATCAAGAAATGCCATTGGTTTCAATTGGCAGTATCACAGAATGCGCGCGGCGGTGAAAATTAAATCTGCACGTTATTTATGCTTTTTGCCCAAAAAACCGGCGCAAATATGTTACATATGACGAAAACACAAGAATAGACGCCGCCACAGATGCATCGCATCTGCGGCGTTACAATGCTTATTCAAATTCTATCGTGCCGGTGGGCTTCGGGGTGAAGTCGTACAGGACGCGGTTCACACCCGGAACCTCATGGGTGATGCGGTGCACGAGGTGGCACATGAGGTCGAACGGGATGTTCTCGACAGTGGCGCTCATGGCGTCGGTGGTGTTCACGGCGCGGATGATGACCGACCACTCGAATGAACGCTGGCCGTTCTTCACGCCGGTGGACTTGAAGTCGGGCACGACGGTGAAGTACTGCCAGACCTTGCCCTCAAGGCCGTGCTTTGCAAACTCCTCGCGGAGTATCGCGTCGGACTCGCGGACGGCTTCGAGACGGTCGCGCGTGATGGCGCCGGGGCAGCGGACGCCGAGACCGGGGCCGGGGAACGGCTGACGGAACACCATGCCGTCGGGCAGGCCGAGCTGCTTGCCGACGATGCGCACTTCATCCTTGAAGAGGATCTTCACCGGCTCGACGAGCTTGAACTGCATGTCCTCCGGGAGACCGCCCGCATTGTGGTGCGCCTTGATGCCGCGCTCGCTTTCGAGAATGTCGGGCCAGATCGTGCCCTGTGCGAGAAACTCTATGCCGTCGAGCTTGCGCGCTTCCTCGGCAAAGACCTCAATGAACTCATTGCCGATGATCTTGCGCTTCTGCTCTGGATCGGTGACACCGGCGAGCCTATCAAGAAAGCGGTCGGTCGCGTCGACATAGATGAGGTTCGCGTTCATCTGGTTGCGGAAGACCTCGATGACCTGCTCAGGCTCGCCCTTGCGCAGGAGACCGTGGTTGACGTGGACGCAGACGAGCTGCTGGCCGATGGCCTTGATGAGCAGCGCTGCAACGACGGAGGAGTCAACACCGCCGGAGAGGGCGAGGAGAACCTTCTTATCGCCTATCTGCTCGCGCAGTTCTGCCAGCTGTTCGTCGATAAATGCCTGTGCCTGCTCGGAAGTGGTGATCCTTTCCATGGAATCGGGACGTCTGTCAAGACTCATAATTTACCTCCAGGGTATATCTGTATTTGAAATATCACTGAAAGCATATCATATTCCCGCGCGTTTGAAAAGCTTTATTTAAGCTTGCCGTATACATCTATAATACTGAAATTGTGAATAAAGCAAGGCCTTATCCAAGGGGAGATACAAGGAACAGGCACAGCAGATCATTCCGCTGTACCTGTTGACCGTCAGATGCAGCCAACTCATCAACCGAGGGACGGCTGCTTTTTCAATTTCTTCTTTACCGCGTATATGAGCACGGATACCGTCGCTGTCGTGAACAGTACGGCGAGTGCGTACATAAGGTCGCTGCCTATCCATATCGCTTCACTGTGGAAGAGATCCAGCGGTATCAGCTGCACCGCGTACAGCTCCATCGATACCTTTCCCAGCAGCTCAAGCGCCCGGTTCCCGAAGCGCAGCTTCATCGTTATCAGCACAAAGCCGAGGGTGAAGAACATATTCCTCAGCACTGCGAGCGCGAGATGGAACACCGCCGTCGGGCACAGCGCATAGATGCTGTCATACTGCGTGAATATCAGCGCAAAACCGGCAGCGCAGAGTACCGTCACCGGCAGCCAGCATTTCTTTACTGTCCGCTGAATGCCGTCCTCGTGCAGCGCCCATGCCATGCCGATCGGAAGCAGGTGCGCCGTGTTGTACCACCATTCGCCAAGCCCCGCGCAGCTCCCGGCAATGACATATACCGCCCAGCACAGAACCATCGAGATAAGCACCGCCTTCGGCTTCCCGCCGAAGAGCAGCGCCGATACGGCAAAGAGGAAATACGCTCCCGCGATAACGACAAAGTACCAGAGTATGCACAGCGAATTGCCGCTGTTTATCAGATAGCCCAGCATATCCCCGGCGGACATCTCCTGCCCTGTGCACAGGCACATGAGCTTATACGCCGCAGCCGCGAGGAGAAACGGTACCGCCACCTTCGGCAGACGGCGGCGCAGTATGCTCCTGCCGTAGGATGCGTCTGATGCCAGCCTTTTCATAAGGCCGTAGCCTGAGATGAAGAAGAATACCGACACCGGCATGTTCCCCAGATACTCGAACCTGTGAAACAGCAACCCCGCCGAGGTGTACTGAGCGATGTGGTGCATGATGACCGTGACGGCAAAGAAGCCCCTTGCCGAAAGACAGCTGCGCGATGAGAGATGATCCTCCCGGAGCGCGCCGGCCGGTTTTACGATGCTGCACTTATACAGCAGCAGCCCGGCCAGCAGCACCGGCAGCAGATCGATCAGTCTGTCCATCCGGCGTCAGTCGCCGAACTCGCAGATATACCCCATCGTTCCGGAATAGAAAGCGGGATAGTCACTGCACGGATCGTCGCGGTTGTCGTTATATGCCCAGCCGTTGTTGTTCCAGAGCATCACATAGTCCTCGGAGACCTGATCGTTCACGTCGACATAGCTCGGCTCGCCCTTTGCCCATCTGACAAAGCCGTCCTGACCGTTCACCCAGCTCTCCTGACCGTTCTGCCTGCGCAGGCCGATCCAGATCCTTGAGATGCCGTTCTGCTCCGCCATGGATATTACCTCGTTGAACTCGTCCTCGTCATTGATGACGACGAGGTGTCCGCCCAGCTCCTCGCACTTCTGCTGTGCCGCGCTCCAGCTGATGTCCTCCTTGAACACCTGATAGCTGTGCTCGACCGGAGCCGTGCTCTCGGCCGGCATGGGTGTGGCCTGAGGATCGGGCGTCGCCTGAGCGTCAGGCATCGTCTGTGCGTCGGGAGAACCCTCGCCTATTTCAAGCCCTCCCGAAGGAGCCTCCGTACCGTCCTCGGCGACGGGCGGCATGGTGGTGTTTGCGTATGGGTCGCTGCTTGCCGCAGCCGGGGTCACATTGTCCGGCTGCTGCCGCGCCTGCTGGAAGTCCTTGAGCATTGCATTAATGACTATCGACGCCATTATCAGCACCGCGCACAGTACGAGTATCAGCGCCAGCGGCCTTCTTCTGCGTTTTTTCACTTCTTCGGCTATCTTCCTTTCGCGTTCAGCGTTCTTTGTATACTGCACCGCCGGGGTCTTGACCGGCTGCCTTACGGGGACGACCGGCTCAAGCTCCGGGTTCTTCTCCTCGGTCAGCTTGGGGACAGCGGGCGCACCCTGATTCTTGAACTTTTTCGAGAGCATCTCGACCTGCTCGGAGCTGATCGGCCCCTCGGCAGGTGCCTGCTTGCTTTCGGCTTTTTTCTGTTCGGGCTTCCTGGCCTTGGCCTCGCTCTTCGGCGCGGGCTCATAGACCTTCACGCCGGGCTCCGGCTCCGCGGGAGCTTCAGCGGCAGGCTCCGCTTCCTCCTCGTCGTCATCGCCCTTTTCTATAATGCCGACCATCATCCGCTCAATATCGCTCAGGTCGTCGTCATTCTTTTTGAAGATGGCCTCGGCGCTCGGCACGTCGCTGAGGTAGAGATTCTTGATGCAGCTGTCGAGCACGGCGCGCAGCTCGTCAAGCGTCTGGTACCTGTCGGCAGCCTTGAAGCGGATGCACTTTTCGATTATCTCGCCGAGCCTGCGCCCCGCTGCCTTGGGCGCAGGGTAATCGTCCCCGCCCATGCGGCGCAGCTGCGCGTCGCGGCACTCGTCCTCCAGCGGGAGCCGGCCGCCGCTGACGGCGTAGTACATCAGCATGCCGACAGAATAGACGTCGGACGCGGCGGAGAGCTGACCGTTCCAGTACAGCTCCGGCGCGATGAACTTGAGTTCCTCGCCCTCCCACGGGCTTTTCCCGGCGGGGCCGATGGCAATGCCGCCGTTATCGTCAACGCTTATGTTGCTTGGGTATATACCGCCGCGGCGGCCTCTCGAACCGACCTCCGCAACGACCTTGCGGCAGAGCGCGGAGACAAACTCGCAGAGCTCCTGCCGATCCATTTTTGTCAGTTTCAGACCCAGTGCTCTCTCCGGGTCAAATACCGGGTTTGCCATGCTTATCCTCCTGTATAGACTGTATAAGTCAAGTACGCTATGCCGATCATTGGGCATACGTACACTCTATGTCCTGTTACATTATCGTAGCACAGCGGCAGTTTTATGTCAACTAAAAATCGCCCGTCAGGTATATTTTTCCATATCGTCCGACAGCTTGTTTATATCCCTGACAAAGCCCTGAAGCACCTTGTTCGGCTTCCCCTCCATGCGCTTGCAGAGCTGCAGCAGGCGCTCGGCCGCGGCGATGAGCTCGGACACGATGCGGCTCGCCTTGGAGACAATAGGCTTCTTCTCTATCGGCTTCGGCTCGGCGATGTACTCAAACTCGCCGCGCAGCAGGTCAAAGCGTGTGCCGCTGTAGGGCGCGAAGGCCTTGCAGCCCTGCTCGTCATTGAGGCAGGCGGTGAAGCTGTCTGCGGAATCCGGGTCGCCGTGGTTTACGAAGACGAGCTTCGGCTTCTTCTCAAAGCCGTGCAGCCAGCCGAGAAGGCCGTTCTTGTCGGCGTGACCGCTGACGCCCGGCAGCACGCTTATCGAGGCGCACACCTCGATATCCTCGTTGAAGAGCTTGATCTTCTTCGCCCCGTCTATGAGCGCCCGGCCGGGGGTGCCGACGGCCTGATAGCCCACGAACAGCACCCGGCACTCCGGACGCCAGAGGTTGTGCTTGAGGTGGTGGCGTACACGGCCCGCGTCGCACATGCCGCTTGCGGAGATGATGACCTTCGGGGTCTTGTCCTCGTTTATCGCGACCGAGTCCTCCTTTGATACCGAGAGCTTGAGACCGGGGAACATGAGCGGGTTCACGCCGGAGCGGATGACCGCCTGCATCTCCTCGTCGACAAACTCGGTGTCGCACTGGAGGAACACCGTCGTCGCCTCGATGGCGAGGGGGCTGTCCACGTATACAGGAAAATCAGCGTGGCCGTGTACAAGGCCGCGCTCTTTAATTTCGCGTATGAAGTACAGGATCTCCTGCGTGCGGCCGACGGCAAAGGAGGGGATAATGAGGTTCCCGCCGCCGTCGAGCGTTGATTGGATGAGCTTTGCAAGCTCGGAGACGTAGTCCGCGCGCTCGGCGGAGTGCAGCCTGTCGCCGTAGGTGGATTCTATCACGAGGTAGTCTGCGCTCTTCACAAATTGCGGGTCGCGGAGGATGGGCTGGTTGATGTTGCCGATATCGCCGCTGAAGCAGATGCAGCGCTCCTCGCCGTTTTCGTGCAGCCATACCTCTATCGCTGCCGAGCCGAGCAGGTGCCCCACGTCGGTCAGCCGGATGGACACGCAGTCGTTGACCTGAATTATCTTGTTGTACCCGCAGGGGATCATTCTCCCCATGATGCCCGCAACGTCGTCAAGGTCGTATGCCGGCTCGACCGGCGCACCGCCTGCGCGCATGGCCTTGCGGGATTTCCACTCCGCCTCCTGCATCTGGATGTTCGCCGAGTCGCGCAGCATTATGTCGCACAGCTGGCAGGTCGCGGCGCTGGCGTATACCGAGCCGCGGAAGCCCTGCTTATAGAGCGCGGGCAGCATACCTGAGTGGTCAATGTGCGCATGGGTCAGCAGCACGAAATCCAGCTCACCCGGAGCGACTGGCAGGGGAGCGTTCTCAAAGAGGTTCTTGCCCTGCTCCATGCCGTAATCGACAATGCCCTTCTTGTCGCCGACCTCGATATAAGTGCAGCTGCCGGTCACTTCATGCGCGGCGCCTATAAAAGTTATCTTCATGGTCTGTCCTTCTTTCTTATATGTAGACGTATACTGTACCTATATTTTACACCAGCGCCCATGCCTGCGCAAGAAATAAAAATTCACATTCCATGACCGGATAAATTTTAGAAAAAACTCTTGACAAGTTACCGCTCGGTAACTGAAAGGAGCAGGATAATGGCCGAAGACACAAAGAATCGCATATTGGAGACGGCGCTGTCGAGACGCTCCTGGATGAGCACATCGACCGCTTCATCGCCAGAGTGGAAAAAGAATATAAAAAGCCGTGAACACGGCAAATTATTTATATGGAAGAAGAGGACATTATGGACGCGATAATTTACACCACCAACACCGGGAGCACCGAGCGCTATGCGCGGCTGCTCTCGCACGAGACCGGGCTGCCCGCGTACTCCGCCGCCGAGGCGGGGAAGTATGTCTCCGCGGGTGCGGAGGTCATCTATATGGGCTGGATCATGGCCGGTTCCGTCAAGGGCTATGCCGAGGCGGCGCGGCAGCGAAGATCGTGACGATGGAACTTGCGAGAATATTTATGAAATAAGGCAGATGAACAATTATCCCCGCTGTCTGTGCTGGACAGCGGGGATAGCATATTTATATAGGTAAGTATATCGCTTACGCCTGTTCGGCGGCGTTCTTTCTGACAACGCTGCGGATGACGAACAGAGTGCCGATGGTCATCGCGATGCCGATGATAAGGCAGATCACTGCGTTGCGGATGAAGCCCGCAAGGATGAAGTTCACAAAGCAGATCGCCGCGACGGTCAGTGCGTAGGGCAGCTGAGTGCTGACGTGCTCGATGTGGTTGCAGTTTGCACCGGCAGAGGCCATGATGGTCGTGTCGGAGATGGGGGAGCAGTGGTCGCCGCAGACAGCGCCGGCAAGGCACGCAGAGATACCGATCATGAGCAGGTCGGGAGCATCAGCAAAGACGGGGAGTACAATGGGGATCAGGATGCCGAAGGTGCCCCAGCTGGTGCCGGTGGCGAAGGCCAGACCGACCGCGACGAGGAAGATGATCGCCGGGAGCATGGAGAACAGGCCGTCAGCCGCGCCCTGAACGAGACCCGCGACGTATACGTCAGCACCGAGGAGACCGGTCATGTTCTTGAGTGTGAGCGCGAAAGTGAGGATGAGCAGCGCGGGAACCATCGCGATGAAGCCCTTGGTGATGCAGCCGGTAGCATCCTTGAAGGTGATGACGCGGCGCAGGAGCAGGTACGCAAAGGTGATGAGCAGGGCGATGATGCAGCCCCAGGGCAGACCGACGGAAGCGCTGGTGTTCGCGAAAGCATCAATAAGACCTGCGCCGTCCCAGAAGCCGCCGGCATACATCAGGCCGACGATGCAGAATATAATAAGTACGATAACGGGAATGAGCATATCCCAGATGCAGGCGTTCTCGACGTTGGTCTCTTCATCGTTGCCGAGGGAACCGAGCTCGCCCTGAAGCGCCTTCAGTTCGGCCATGGCCATGGGGCCGTAATCGAAACCCATGACGGTGATGGCGATGACGAACACGATGGTCAGCAGGGAATAGAAGTTATAAGGAATAGCCTGAACGAAAAGCTGGATACCGGAAATGCCGGTGTCAAGATCCTGCGCGGTGGTCGCAACGGCAGCTGCCCAGGAGGACACGGGGGCGATCATGCATATAGGCGCGGCAGTTGCGTCAATAATATATGCGAGCTTTGCGCGGGAGACGTTGTGGCTGTCGGTAACGGGACGCATGACGGAGCCGACGGTCAGGCAGTTGAAATAGTCGTCAACGAAGATGAGCACACCGAGGAAGAAGGTTGCGATTATCGCACCGGCGCGGGTGTGAACATGCTGCGCAGCCCAGCGGCCGAACGCGGCGGAGCCGCCGGCGGCGTTGATGAGCGCGACCATGATGCCCAGCAGAACGAGGAACATGAAGATACCTGCGTTGCCGCTGTCAGAAAGGGCGGCAATAAAGCCGTCATTGATCATAGTGTCGAGCGAGCCGACAAGATTGAAGCCGCCGACAAAAAGCGCGCCGACAACAATGCCGAGGAACAGAGACGAATAAGTCTCCTTGGTGATAAGGGCCAGAACGATGGCCACAATGGGAGGCACGAGTGCCCAGAAAGTACCGTACATCAGTTCTTTCCTCCTAAAAAAATAAAATCATGAACAGAGCAGATACTGTTCATGACCTCGAAAAGAATCACCAAGGTGGCCTGACAGCTCTCCGCTTACGCGACAGTCCGCCGGATATTCTCCGACGACCCAGATATACCGGATCAGGAAGTCCGATACTCTTCGGCGGCTGCTCCTTTCGCCCCGACGGTTCCTGCCGTCTTTCAAGGGGGCTACTCTTAACATCCGCGCCTCTATCATGCTTTGTTCAATTGCCTGCATTATAGCACGCTTTCGGCATATGTCAATAGAAATATACAAAAAAGTCAGATTTTTATACAATCCAAACGCCGGAAGGCGGAACATCCATCAATTTTTTGTGACCAAGGCAGAAAAATGACAGATTTTTTTGATTTTTCCATAGACCCGCATTCCGAAAACTCCCTCGGAATGTTTTCCTTCGGGCACATCCTCTGGCTGCTGGCCGCGCTCGCAGAGTGGCTTCTGCTGTGCAGGAGATATAGACGCTGCACTCCTGCCCGCCGCGTCCGTATGCGCCGCGTGACAGCGGGCGCGGCGCTTGCGATGGAGCTTCTGCGCTCGCTGCTGCTGATGCTTGCCGGCGAATACGGCATAGGGCGGCTGCCTCTGCACCTGTGCGCGCTAGCGATATATATAAGCTTCCTCCATGCTCTGCGCGGCGGGGAGCTCACCGGGCAGTTCCTCTATGCCTTCTGCATGCCGGGGGCCGTGTGCGCGCTGCTCTTCCCGGATTGGAGCGTCTATCCAGCCTTTCACTTCATGAGCGTGAGCTCCTTTACGCTGCACATCCTGCTCGTTGGATATACGCTGATGCTCGTCGCAGGCGGGGATATATGCCCCGACACGCGCCGCGCCCCGGCCTGCCTCGGCGTAATGCTGCTCATCGCCGTGCCGGTCTATATATTCGACCGCCTGACGGGCACGAACTATATGTTTCTCAACTGGCCGTCGCCCGGCTCGCCGCTGGAGTGGTTCGCTTTCCTCGGCCGCCCCGGCTATCTGCTGGGCTATCTCCCGCTCCTCACCGCCGCATGGGCGGTGATATACGCGCCGTTCATAAAAAAACGCCGCGCCGGATAAACCGGTGCGGCTTAATTCAAATTCACTTCTTGTGATACAGTTTCTTTGCCTGATACCTCGGCTCAAAGGAGATATTGACGCCGAGCTTTTTGAACATCTCCTCGTCAACGTGGGAGAGGATGACGGAGGAGTGCGCCTCGCAGCCCTTGAGGCTGTTGATCTGGTCGATCGCATAGCCCGCCATCGGGTTCATGACCGAGCAGATAGTCAGCGCGATGAGCATCTCATCCGTGTGCAGGCGCGGATTGTGGTTGCCGAGGTGCTCGACCTTGAGGTGCTGGATAGGCTCGATGACGCCCGGCGCGATGAGCTGCAGCGGCTTGTCTATCCCCGCAAGCTTCTTGAGCGCATTCAGCAGACAGGCCGAGGACGCGCCGAGCAGGGAGCTGGTCTTGCCGGTGACGATAGTCCCGTCGTTCAGCTCCAGCGCGACGGCGGGCGCGCCGGTCTCGGCGGCGCGGTCGAGCGCTGCCTTGACTACCGGACGGTCGTCGACGGAGATACCGGCGGAGTTCATGATAAGCTCGATCTTGCGCAGCTCCGCTGCGTCGCTCAGACCCTGACGCACGGCGCAGGCGGCGGCATAGCAGCGGCGGATTATCTCCTGCTTTGACGCTTCGCAGCAGACCTCGTCGTCGGTGATGCAGTAGCCGGCCATGTTGACGCCCATGTCCGTCGGGCTCTTGTACGGGCTCTCGCCGTAGATGCGCTTGAAGATCGCTTCGAGCACGGGGAATATCTCAACGTCGCGGTTGTAGTTGACGGTGGTGACGCCGTAGGCTTCGAGGTGGAACGGGTCTATCATGTTCACGTCGTCAAGGTCGGCGGTCGCGGCCTCGTATGCGAGGTTCACCGGGTGCTTGAGCGGGAGGTTCCAGACCGGGAAGGTCTCGAACTTTGCGTAGCCTGCGCTGATGCCGCGCTTGTGCTCATGGTAGAGCTGGCTCAGGCAGGTGGCCATCTTGCCGCTGCCGGGGCC
>CEAZ01055983.1_pt1 | contig 12795 bp, 9 predicted proteins | sample 557361 | NCBI WGS metagenome assembly CEAZ01 (sample SAMEA3182074, study PRJEB8094) | gut metagenome | biome: human; feature: gut; material: Stool; isolation source: human stools | place: Canada | collected 2012-02-22 | reverse complement strand
GAATTGTTATGTGGGTGCTTTTCGGTTATTCGCTTTCGTTCGCTCCCTCGGGAAATGCTTTTATCGGTGATTTCCGTTGGCTCGGTCTTGAGGGTGTTTCACTCACGGAGGGCTACACGGATGATGCGTCAATTCCGAATATGGTATTCTCAGCGTTCCAGATGATGTTTGCCGTAATCACTCCTGCTCTTATTACGGGTGCGGTTGCAGGCAGAATGAAGTTTAAGTCAATTTTCGTTTTCACAATTCTCTGGTCGCTTATCGTTTATTATCCGCTCGCTCATATGGTGTGGGGACAGGGAGGACTTTTAGGTGCAGACGGTATCGGTGCTCTCGACTTTGCAGGCGGCGATGTTGTACATATCAGTTCGGGTGTTTCGGCACTTGTACTCTGCATACTTCTCGGCAAGCGTCACGATTATGAACATTCAATTTACAGAATTCACAATATCCCGACAGTTGTACTCGGTGCGTCGCTCCTTATGTTCGGTTGGTTCGGCTTTAATGCGGGTTCTGCACTTGCCGCCGACGGTCTTGCGGCTCACGCATTTATGACAACAGGTGTTTCAGCCGCAGCCGCAATGCTCTCGTGGATGCTCTGCGATATTATCAAGAACAAAAAGCCTACGCTTATCGGTGCAAGCACGGGTATGGTTGCAGGTCTTGTAGGTATCACGCCCGGTGCAGGCTTTGTTCCGATGTGGGCGGCAGTTATTATCGGTTTGACAACAAGCCCCGTTTGCTATATTATGATTTCATACGGCAAGAAAAAATTCGGCTTTGACGATGCGCTTGACGCATTCAGCTGTCATGGTACAGGCGGTATCTGGGGCGGACTTCTCACAGGTGTGTTCTCATGCACGGCAATCAACAGCAGTGCAGGTAACGGTCTTGTGTACGGTGAGTTTGCACAGTTCGGTGCTCAGGCGGCAGGTATCGGCATCACAATTGTAATTGCGGTTGTCGGAACACTCATCTGCTACGGCATCACAAGACTTCTTACAGGCAAAATCAGGGTTGACCTCAGAGATGAGCTTATGGGACTTGATGTTTCACAGCACGGTGAATCTGCTTATCCGTCATTTAACGGTCTTGACAACTAACGGAGGTTTTAATGTATGGAAAACAATAACGATATTCAGCTTATAAAAATAGAGGCCGTTGTTCGTGAAGAAATGTTTGTAGATGTCAAAAAGGCTCTCACGGATATCGGTGTAAACGGAATTACAGCGTATCAGGTTGTCGGCTGCGGAATTCAGCGAGGTATGTCGGAGTATGTAAGAGGACAGAAGGTTGATGTTCAGGTTTTGCCGAAAATCAAGTTTGAAATTGTTGTTTCTTCCGAAGAATGGGAGAGAAAAACAATTGAGGCAATCAGAAAAACAGCCTTTACGGGCAACCCGGGTGACGGTAAAATATTTACCTACTATCTTAAACAGGCGGTTAAAATCCGTACTGGAGAAACAGGCTACGATGCAATTCAGACTCCCAACTTTGACGACTGATATTTTCCTATTTTCCTATATCAAAAAAAGTGCGTACCGAAATTTGGTACGCACTTTTTGCTTGTTAAATTGTTTATCTTCTTATTGTAATATCTTCCGGGCTGACAGTATTGTCACGAAGCCTGTTGTAATAATCGGGATTTGAATGCTTTATGCTTATCGGCTTTAGCTCGGGAGTTGCAAAACAGTGTGTTGTTCTGCCTGTTGCAGAAAGTTCTCCGTTTTTATTGTTGAAGATTTTATAGTCAAAAATCATTCTTGAACCCGTAAAAAATACAAGGCGTACTTCAACGGAAAACTCATCGCCGAATTTAAGCGGCTTTTTGTAACGGGCATATGCGTCAACATTTGGAATATACAATCCTTTTGACTGCATTTCGGCAACATCACAACCGATGTCGTGCATATACTGAATTCTTGCATCTTCAAAATATCTGATATAATTTGAGTGATGAACAATGTTCATACAGTCTGTTTCATAGTATGAAACCTTTGATTTGTATAATTTCTCGGTCATATTTTCTCCATTACATATATACGGAAAATCCGTAATTATTTTTTAAGCAGCAAACCGTTTTTAAGGTCCTCTGCTGCCTGTTTTTTTATTACAAAATGCTGTTTCTTGCCTGTAGCGGTTTGCGGAAGATCGTTGATAAAACGGTAGTATCTCGGAGCCTGATATTTTGAAATATTCGGTGAGCTGTCGCAGAAATTGATAAGCTCGGCAACCGTAAGACTTTCGTCGGCCTTGATTACATATGCCGCAACGCACTCGCCTCTTGTTGAATCGGGAACACCTGTTACGATACATTCCTGAACCTTCGGGTGTGAGTTGAGAATTTCCTCAATTCTTGCAGGATAAATATTTTCACCCTTGCTGATAATCATATCATCTTTTCTGCCTGCAATTGTAAAAAACTGCTCGCTGTTCCAAGTGCCGATGTCGCCTGTGTACATCCAACCCTTGTAGAACTTGTCTTTTGTAGCCTTTTCGTTATTTACATAGCAGTAGGTAGTTTTGTTCGGACATTTGATGATGATTTCTCCCTCTGTTTTATTATCGCAGGGGACTGTGTCATCGGGCTCTGCTTTTCTGCCGTCATAAACATTTACAAGTCTTACCTCATCATCTGTGCATGATCTGCCTGCCGAACCTGCCATTTCAGGAAGGTCATACGGACGAAGAAATGTATTCCAGAAAGATTCCGTTGTGCCGTAGCCGTTAAAAATGTTGGGGGAGAGAAGCTCCTGATAGCGGATGCAAGCGGCTTTTTCAAGCGGACTGCCCATGGTAATAATGCCCTTGAGCGAAGAAAGGTCTTTCTGATGTTTTTCCTGACGGTTTGCAAGCATCTCAAGAGTTGACGGAACACCTGTGATGAATGTAATGCCGTATTTTTCGATAAAGTCCATGCAGCTTCTCGGGTTGAATGTTCTCATAATCACAAGACACGCACCTGCATAAAGGGTAGGTGTAGGACCGCCCGAATGAATACCGCCACGGTGAAACCACGGCGTCATATTCATCGTAATGTCAACGGGTGAGAGCGGAAAGTGCATAATTACATCGTGAGCCGAAAGAACTTCGTTGATTGCGTTAAGCGGAACACCCTTTGGAGTGCCTGTTGTACCTGAGGTCTGAAGTCTTAAAACCTCGTCATAAATATGCGGTGCATAGTCAACAGGCGGATTTTCGTAACTGCTGTCCTTGATGTAATCGTCAAAGAAAATGTGTCCTTCGGGAAGAGTTACTTCCTTTTTGGAATTATTAACGCAGAGAATCAATTTTGGCTTATGCTCGCAGATTTCAAGAGCCTGTACGGCTGTTTGCATAATGTCTGCATCATAAACATAAACAACAGGCTTGTTGTGTCCCATAATTTCTGCGGTTTCGCCCGGTGATAGGTTAAAGTTAGCGGGATTTGAGATTGCACCGATTTTCTGCGGCGCAATGTAACCGAACAAAAACTGCGGTGAGTTGTAAAGCTGCATAAACACGATGTCGTTTTTCTTGATGCCGTCTTTTTTCATAGCGTTTGCAAATCTGTTTGCATCGGCATTAAGCTCTTTGTAGCTCCATGTTCTGCCGCTCTGAGGATCAATTGCGGCAGGCTTATCCGAAAAGCGTCTTACATTTCTCATAAAGCCGTTAAGCCATGTAAATTCACTTTCAAATGTTTCTCTGAACATCTGTGAATCATATGTTAAATTCATAATATCCTCCTGTCCTATTATGTATGGGTGTGCATTATTTTATACACACATATGTGTGTTGCTTGTATGTTGTTTTGTCGGCAGATTATTTGCCGTATTTGCCTACGATAATACTTGAGTTCTGACCGCCGAATCCGAATGCGTTTGACATGGCAAAGTTGATTTCGGCTTTCTTTGCGGTATTTGCAACAAAGTCAATGCCGGCACATTCGGGATCAACCTCGTTGAGATTGATTGTAGGCGGAACTGTGCCTGTTTCAATAGCCTTGACACAGGTAATTGTTTCTGTAATACCGCCTGCGCCCATCATATGACCTGTTGCGCCCTTTGTTGAGCTTACATAGGGGAGAGTGTTGCCGAAAACCTTCTTGATTGAAGATGTTTCAACTGTGTCACCCTTGTTTGTTGCAGTACCGTGAGCATTGATGTAGCCGATGTCGGAAGGATTGATTCCTGCCTCTGCAATTGCCTGTTTCATACAAGCGATTGCACCTCGTCCTTCGGGATGCGGAGCAGTTACATGGTAAGCGTCATCTGTGTTGCCGCAACCTCTGATTTCTGCATAAATCTTTGCACCTCTTGCAAGAGCGTGTTCCTCTGTTTCAAGAACGAGCGCACCGCCGCCTTCACCTATTACAAAACCGTCACGGGTAACATCAAACGGACGGCTTGCAGTGCTTGGTGAATCGTTTCTTCTTGAAAGAGCTTTTGCGTTGGCAAGCGAATAAATTACAAGAGGACAGAGAACGGACTCTGCTCCTACTGCGAGCATAATATCAGCCTTGCCGCTCTGCATACACATACAAGCTGTGTTGATTGCGTCACCGCCTGACGAACAAGCTGTGCTTACCGTAAAGCTCGGTCCCTGAATATTGTAGTCGATTGCGATATTTGCGGCGGCAATGTTTCCGAGAATTTTGGGAATAAAACGAGGACCTACCTTTTTGTGTGATGCGCCTGTGAGTGCCTCCTGAGTATATGCGATTGTTGCAATACCTGCCATTGCAGTACCCATAACAATACCCGTTCTTTCGGGTTCAATCTCGATTCCGCTCTGTTTCATGGCTTCCTCAGCCGCAATATAAGCGTATTGCATAAATGGATCTGTTTTTCTGATTAAATCCTTTGGAAGATAGTCGGACGGATTAAAGTCCTTTACTTCGCCGGCAATCTGAACAGCGAGTTCAGACGGATCAAAAGTCTTAATTGTGTCAATGCCCGATGCACCTGCCGTGATATTATTCCAGTAGTTTTCAACACCGATGCCGACAGGTGTTACCGCACCCATACCGGTTACAACTATTTTCTTCATTCGTTAAGCTCCTTGTTTTAAAATAAGTTATTTACATTTTGCATATTATTATGCTATACTTGAATTGTACCAAATGTGGAAAAATTATTCAATACCGTTGATTATGCAAAAATGACGATTTGACAGTCTTAAATTTACAGTTTTGCATAATATTGAAAAAAACCGACAAAATACTGCGGGAAATAGTCAAAACGGAGGTTATTATGGATATAAATCAGCTCAATTGCTTTATAACTGTGGCTCAGACGCTCAACTTTTCAGAGGCGGCAAGGCGGAACTATGTTTCTCAGTCAACCGTCAGCAGATATGTAAGCGACCTTGAAAAGGAGTTTGGGGTTCAGCTTTTTACACGCTCTCACCGTGATGTTATCATAACAAGCGAGGGCAAGGCACTTTTGCCCTATGCGATTGAAATTGTTGAAACTTTAAAGAAAGCAAAAACCGTTATCAAGCAGATGCATGACGGAGGTCAGGGTAAAATTACGCTCGGCTGTGATGTTACCTCGCTTTCGTTCCCGACAAAATGTATTGCCGACTTTGCGGAAAAATATCCGGGAATTACAATTGATGTGCGACAGCTTGACGAGGCTGACCGCACGCTTGCAATCACAGGCGGTGAATACGACTTCTGCTTTATGCCGAGAGATATGGTTCCCGAAAGCTCAGGTATTGAATCAATCATTACACATAATGAAACTTTGTCCGTTGTAACAGCGAAAAATTCAAAATTCAGCGGAAGAAAAAGCGTTAAGCTTTCCGAATTGGCTGACGAAAGTATTTTGGTACTTTCGGAATCGGTTGCACCGATTGTATATATGGAAATTATGGATTTGTTCCGTACATTTCACATAACCCCGAAAATTGAAAATTCATTTGACGATCTTGTTTCCATATATGTGTCATCGTCATCGGGAATCGGCGTGTCTGTCATACCAACCTCGGTCGCCGCATATACTTCTGACGAATACACCGATTCATACCTTATTGATGATGCGGACACAAGCATAGCCTATGTTATGGCATGGGAAAAGAATATTTCAAATCCTGCTGCAAAGCTTTTTATGGAGGCTGTTAAGAAATATGCCAAGGGCGATGACAACATTTATGGGCTGTAACTGAGTATATTTCTCAATATAAATTCCAATAAAGAATTATAGTGAAAATTTCACAAAATAAACACACATTATTTTCAAAAAAGGTATTTACTTTATAAATCTTCGGTGTTATAATTACGGTAGTCAAGGAGAAGTTGACAAAATATCCTTTCAGGAGGTAATTAAAATGTACAGATTTACTTTACCGAGAGATCTCTATCATGGTAAGGATGCTCTCTCAAGTCTTAAAAATTTATCCGGCAAAAAGGCTGTTGTAGTTGTCGGCGGCGGTTCAATGAAGCGTTTCGGTTTTCTTGACAAGGCTGTTGACTATCTTAAAGAAGCAGGTATGGAGGTTAAGCTTATCGAAGGCGTAGAGCCTGACCCATCTGTTGAAACAGTTATGAAGGGCGCCGCTGTTATGCGTGAATTTGAACCCGACTGGATTGTTGCAATGGGCGGCGGTTCTCCGATTGATGCCGCAAAGGCTATGTGGGTATTCTATGAGTATCCAAACACAACCTTTGAGGAAATTATTACTCCGTTCAGTTTCCCGACACTTCGTACAAAGGCTAAATTCTGCGCTATCCCGTCAACATCGGGTACTGCAACAGAAGTTACGGCTTTCTCAGTTATCACAGACTATGCAAAGGGTATCAAATATCCGCTTGCTGACTTTAATATCACACCTGATGTTGCTATCGTTGATCCTGCACTTGCCGAAACAATGCCGGCTAAACTTACTGCTCACACAGGTATGGATGCTATGACTCACGCAATTGAAGCTTATGTTTCAACTCTCAACTGCGAGTATACAGATCCGCTTGCACTCCATGCAATTGAGATGATTCACGACAACCTCAAGAAGTCTTATGAGGGCGACATGGCTTGCCGTGATAAAATGCACGATGCACAGTGCCTTGCAGGTATGGCATTCTCAAATGCTCTGCTCGGTATCGTTCACTCAATGGCTCACAAGACAGGTGCGGCTTTCACAGGCGGTCACATTATTCACGGCTGTGCAAACGCTATGTATCTTCCTAAGGTTATCAAGTATAACTCAAAAGATCCTGTTGCAGCTGAGCGTTATGCTAAGATTGCTAAGTTCATCAACCTCAAGGGCGAAACAACAGAAGAACTTGTTGACGCACTCATCGCTGAACTCCGTTCAATGAACGATCAGCTCAACATTCCGCAGGGCATTAAGAACTACGGTCCGGGCGGCGTTAAGGCTGACGAGAGCATTATCGACGAAAAAGAATTCCTCGAAAAGCTCCCCGAAGTTGCCAAGAACGCAATTGCCGATGCTTGCACAGGTTCTAACCCACGCCAGCCAAATCAGGAAGAAATGGAAAAACTTCTCAAGGCTTGCTACTACGATACAGAAATCGACTTCTGATTCGTTTGACAATCTATTTGTACTTATCACAGCTCTCCGTTTTCGGGGAGCTGTTTTTTTAATAAAAAATCCGCATAAAAATGCTCCTAAAAGGCATAAAAATCATATGGACAATATTGCTTTGTTGTGCTAAAATTGACTTGAAATTGATGAATTTGGTGACATAAAATGAAAATTGCAGTAATAAACGGTCAGAACCATAAAGGCTCAACCTATCATATTGGCAAGCAGGTTGCCGATAAATTAGGCGGCGAGGTTACGGAGTTTTTTCTTCCTAGAGATTTCGGCGATTTTTGCGTAGGTTGTACGCAGTGTTTTCTAAAATCCGAAACACTTTGTCCGCATTATGGGCGACTGAAAAAGATTACCGAGGCTATGGACGAGGCTGATGTACTCATCTTTACAACGCCCGTGTATGTTTATCATTGCACAGGCTCAATGAAAGCATTTCTTGATCATTACGGTTATCGTTGGATGGTTCACCGTCCCGAACAGAAAATGTTCACAAAGCAGGCGGTTGTAATTTCGACAGCCGCAGGTTCGGGTACAAAATCTGCCAACAAGGATATCGCCGACAGTATGTTCTTTTGGGGCGTTCCAAAAACTTATCGTTACGGTGTCAATGTTCGTGCAACAAATTATTCAGGCGTCACCGATGAACTCAAAAAGAAAATTGACAAAAAGACTACCTCAATTGCCAATAAGGTAAAGAAAAATAACGGCAAAGTTAAGGCAGGTTTAAAAACAAAAGGCTTTTTCTTTATTATGAGAATGATTCAGAAAAGCGGCTGGAATGAAGCCGATAAAAATTACTGGGCAGAACGAGGTTGGAACGGTAAAAACAGACCGTGGAAAAATACATAAGGAGATGTTTTAAATGGCAAAAAATACTGAAATCAGCTTGAGAAACAAGGTTATTTATTCGGTTTATGTCCGTAACCACACAAATGACGGCACATTTAATGCCGTTGCAGACGACCTTGACCGAATAAAGTCACTCGGTACGGACATCATTTGGTTTATGCCGATTCATCCGATTGGCGTCAAGAATAAAAAAGGCTCTCTCGGCTGTCCTTATGCAAACAAGGACTATCGCACAACAAATCCCGAATACGGCACAATGGACGATTTCAAGAGCCTTGTTGAAAAAATTCACGCAAAGGGTATGAAGTGCATCATTGATGTTGTCTATAACCACACTTCGCCCGATTCAAATCTTTCAGTTGAACATCCCGAATTTTTCTACAGAAAGCCGGACGGCAATTTTGGCAACAAAGTCGGTGATTGGAGCGACATAATCGACCTTGATTATTCTAACAAAGAATTATGGCAGTATCAGATTGATTCACTTGTTATGTGGGCGAAAATTGTTGACGGCTTCCGTTGCGATGTTGCATCATTCGTTCCCGTTGAATTTTGGAAACAGGCGAGAGAGGCTGTTGCAAAGGTAAATCCCGACTGCATTTGGCTTGCCGAAAGCGTACACAGCTCTTTCAATGTGTTCTCTCGCAAGAGCGGAATTTATACCGCAAGCGACTATGAGCTTTTTGACGCTTTTGATATGGAATATGACTACGATATCCGTGAGGTTTTCGACAAATATTTGAAGGGCGAAACCACACTTTCAAATTATATGGATATGTTCAATTATCAGGAGGCAATTTATCCGCAGAATTACGATAAAATGCGTTGTCTTGAAAACCACGATCAGCCACGAATTTGCCATTATGTAAAGAACAGGAGCGACCTTGAAAATTACACAGCTTTTCTGTATTTCTTGAAGGGTTCAACCCTCATCTATGCAGGTCAGGAGTTCGGTTGTGACGAAACTCCAAGCCTTTTTGACAAGGATGTTTTCCCACGCAACACAGGCATTGATTTGAGCAACCTTTTTGCAAAGCTTGATACAATCAAGAAAACCGTTCTTGATGATGACGATTATTTCAAGGCTGATGCAGACGATGAAAACGATATTGCAATTCTTGAGCGTGACAACAACAAGAGCAAAAAAGTCGGCATTTTCAGCCTTAAATCAAAGTCGGCAGATGTAAAAGTTGACCTCCCCGACGGCGACTATAAAAATGAAATCAGCGGTGAAACAGTTACAGTTTCAAACGGAAAGGTTCATTGCAACGGCAAAGCAATAATTATCCGCAAGTAAAATAAAATTCAATAAAAGAATAATACAACCTCTCTGCAAAGCATTTCAGCTTACGGGGAGGTTGTTCTTTATATAAAAATCCGTGTTGCATGGTTACAACACGGATTCCTTGGTTTTATTTAATTGAACCGTCGCCACCCATAAGAGCGGTCATTTCTTCAATGCGTTCCAAAGGAAACGGTGGTTCGCAAAGCAGTTTTTTATATGCTCACTTAGCTTTCTTTTTATTATTGCCGAAAATTTTAGTCGGAATAATGCTTCCGAGGAATGCGGCGAGCAAAATCCACGGAATAACTCTTGCGTCAAAGCAGAGCAAAAGGAGCATTGTTACGGCAAGCGGTTTTTTCATTGTGACACCGAGAAGTCCTGCCGTTACGACTGCCGCACAGAATGCCGTGTCAAGTCCGCCGAGCATTGCAACACCGTAGCCGATGCTCACTCCGCAGAAGATGACGGGGAAAAAGTGACCGCCTTTCCAACCCGACTTTATGCAGATGTTTGTGAGAACAAGTTTAAGCACACCGCTGATAATGAGAATCCACGGTGCAAATTCGGCAAAGCTTTCCTTGACAACGGTAATGCTTTCTTCGCCCGAAAACATTGTGAGGGGGAGGTATGTACCCATAACACCGAGGATAATTCCGCCGAGAGTTGTGCTGATAATAATGCCGAGTTTACCCTGAATGAGTGCGAAAAATTTTCCGAAAATCTTTGAAGATATGATAAACAGAAAACCGCATACAGCACCCAAAAGTGCGAGAGGAATTCCCCACAAGCGCTCAAAATTTGTAATGTTATAACCGCCGAGTCGTGGAAGTCCCATACTTCCGCCGAAAACAGAGTTAAGCAAAAACAGAGTTCCCGCCGCAAAAAGTACGGCAATGATGTTTGAAATAAGCTTTGTTGAACGGATATCGGTAGGTTTTTCTTCGCTGTCAAGCCTTTCTTCATTGACCGATGCAAGACCGAAAAGCGGTGCGTAGAATACCGCACTCAGGGTTGCGCTTATGCCGATTTGCATTAGTTCGGGAATTTTACTTTTAGCGTCTTTCATATGACTTCCCGCCCAGTAGCAAAGTCCCACGATAACCCCTGTCAAGCCTGCCTCGGGGCCAAGACTTCCGCCGAAAACAAGGGGCAAAAGTGCCGAAATGCAGAGCAAAAGCACCTTGTTATACGGGTAAAATTTATCTTTTTTTACCTTTTTCATAACCTCGTCAAGTTCATCGGGAACGGCATTTGTCAGCTTTTGCCATATTCCGAGAATAAGTCCGCCAGCCGTACAGACGATAATCGGATAAAATTTGAAATCAAAATTTGACGGAATTGTATCCCACACAAGACAGATTCCCAAGCCCATAAGTTTTAGAAACAGCCATACTATCAGCGAAGTAACCGCACCGCTGAATCCGCAAAAAATGTAGTATAAAAAATTGTTGGCAACAGTCCGTTTAGTCATTGTCGCACCTCCGTGTGTTTATAATTGGATTATAACATAAAACACAGCAAAAAAACAATTATTCCGCACAAAAAGTACGAGATAATTGCTTTTTATTATTTTTTTAATTTTAGAGCCTCTTCTAAACAAAAACAGCTGACACCAATGCCGATGTCAGCCATAAAAACCTATTTGATTTTAAATTTCAAAAGCGGCGCTTACCTTTTTGAATTCTCTTTTTCTGATGATGAAGTAGGCAATCAAAACGGATGTGCCTGTGATAAGCCATGAAACGGGGTAAACCATAAGGAGCATATCATAGGTGTGGAATGCCTTGAATACTGTGAAGAGCCAGATGATTCTGAACACAACAGAACCGAAGATTGTGAGGATTGCAGGGAGGAGTGAATGTCCGATTCCTCTGAGCGCACCGCCGCTGATTTCGTATGAACCTGTCATAAGCTCAAGGAGCATAACAATCGCCATTCTGGTGATTGCGTACTTGATAACGGTGGGGTCGGTTGTGAAGAAGGTGATGAAAAATCCGCTTCCAAGCATGAATATAACGCTCACACAGCCTGTGAAAATACAGCTGAAAAGCATACAAAGCCTAAACACCTTTTTGCATCTGTCAAATTGAAGTGCGCCGTAGTTCTGACTTGTGAATGTAACGGCTGTCTGGCTGAACGCACATACTATATAGTATGTAATGTACTCAAAGTTGAGTTCAGCCGATGAGCCTGCAACCGCCTGTGAACCGAAGCCGTTTATGGCTGTCTGAATGAATACATTTGAAATTGAGAAAACCATACCCTGAATACCTGCAGGAGCACCGATTTTCAAAATCATAATGAGATGTTCTTTCTTGAATGAAAGTTTTTTTGGATTGACTCTGATTGACTCGTCTTCGTTTCTGATGAGGAACATCATAACAAGTCCGGCGCTTATGCCGTCGGCAATTACTGTTGCAATGCCGACTCCTGCAACGCTCATATCGCAGACGATTACAAAGAAGAGGTTCAAAAGAACATTTACAATACCTGAAATTACAAGACAGTAGAGCGGACGGCTTGTGTCACCGACACTTCTCAAAATTGCCGAACCAAAGTTGTAGAGCATTACAAACGGCATGCCCATAAAGTAAATTCTCAGGTATGTTGCCGCAAGGTCAATTACATCATCCGGTGTGTTCATCAGCCTTAACAGCGGTGCTGCAATAACCTGACCGAGTATCAGAAGAAGAAATCCGCATATAAGTGAAAGTGTTATTACCGTGTGAACAGCTTCCGAAACCTTTTTACGGTCATTTTGACCGATATATCGTGCAATCAAAACATTTGCGCCGACCGAAAGTCCCGTGAATAACAGCACAAGCATATTGATGAGCGGACCGTTGCTTCCGACTGCGGCAAGTGCCTGACTGCTTGAAAATCTGCCGACCACCGCAACATCGGTTGAGTTGAAAAGCTGTTGAAGAATACTGCATCCTGCAAGCGGAAGTGTGAAAAGAAGAATTTTTTTCCCGAGCGGACCTTCCAGCATATTTATCTGGTGTGAGCGCCGTCGCTTTTCTTTTACAGTATTCTGACCTTTGTTTCTTCTAAACAGACTTGCAAACGCAAATGAGAGCATTTTTTTGACTTTCTCCATTAATTTCTAACCTCTTCAATCA
>CEAZ01027130.1_pt1 | contig 12907 bp, 9 predicted proteins | sample 557361 | NCBI WGS metagenome assembly CEAZ01 (sample SAMEA3182074, study PRJEB8094) | gut metagenome | biome: human; feature: gut; material: Stool; isolation source: human stools | place: Canada | collected 2012-02-22 | reverse complement strand
GTAGTCAAAAAAGCCCCGTCCCAAATTAGCTACCCAATGGCTCGGTGCGGAAAGGGTGTGAATGTTTGATTTACGCGCTATGATGTGCCCTTGCATAGAGAGCTCGGCGGAATGGTAACGGTCGCCGGGACACGTATTATGAAAGGGGCTATCATGCCAGAAGAACTTCGTTCCATCCCACCCCAACACGGGTCCTTTGTATTTACGTCGGAGTCGGTGACCGAAGGTCATCCCGATAAGATCGCTGACCAGATCAGCGACGCCGTCCTCGACGCAATCCTCGCTAAAGAAATAGAGCTGCAGGAGCAGGGCTACATTGCGCCCAATGGCGTGCCCGCCAACGTTGAGAACGTCCGCTGCGCCTGCGAGACCCTCGTGACCACCGGTACCGTCGTCGTTGCCGGCGAGATCCGCACCCAGGCCTACGTCGACGTGCAGGAGATTGCCCGTGGTGTTATCCGCCGCATTGGCTACAACCGTGCAAAGTTCGGTTTTGACTGCGATACCTGCGGCGTCATGAGCCTCATCCACGAGCAGTCGCCCGATATCGCCCAGGGCGTCGACGAGTCTTTCGAGACCCAGACCGGCGCCACCACCGACCCGATCGACCTGATCGGTGCCGGCGACCAGGGCATGATGTTTGGCTATGCCTCCAACGAGACCAAGACCCTCATGCCCATGCCGCACTTCCTGGCGAGCCGCCTGGCCGAGCGACTGGCCGCCGTGCGCCACGACGGAACCCTTCCCTACCTGCGCCCCGACGGCAAGACCCAGGTCACGGTGCGCTACGAGGACGGCAAGCCCGTCGAGGTCACGACAATCGTCATCTCCACGCAGCACGCCGCCGAGATCGAAGACATGGGGAAGATCAAGGACGACCTCATCGAGCACGTCGTCACTCCCGTCATGGCCGCCGAGAACATGCCGTGGGACAACGCCGACATCTATGTGAACCCCACCGGTCGCTTTGTCGTGGGCGGCCCCATGGGCGACACGGGCCTCACCGGCCGCAAGATCATCGTCGACACCTACGGCGGTTACGGCCGTCACGGCGGCGGCGCCTTTAGCGGCAAGGACTGCACCAAGGTCGATCGCTCCGCCGCATACGCCGCGCGCTGGGTCGCCAAGAACGTGGTGGCTGCCGGCCTGGCCGACCGCTGCGAGGTCGAGCTGGCCTACGCCATCGGCGTGTCCAAGCCGCTGTCTATCATGGTCGACACCTTCGGTACCGCGCATGTTGCCGAGGACAAGATCGTCGAGGCCGTCGAGAAGACTTTCGACCTGCGCCCGGGCGCGATCATCCGCGACCTGGACCTACGTCGACCGATCTTTGAGAAGACGGCGGCCTACGGCCACTTTGGCCGCGAAGACGCAGACTTCACCTGGGAGAAGACCGATCGAGTCGAAGAACTCAAAGCAGCCTGCGGCCTGTAATTAGGAACCACCAAGGTCGCAACAGACACAAGCTTTCAAAAGAAGTACCGCCCCCAAGCGGTACTTCTTTTTTATTAATCCGGTGGCGAAGATGAGCCAACCTGGGACATGGAATAAGTCACCAGCTAATGAATTTTGCAGCACACGCGGCTCTACCATGTATCCTTAGTCCCGAGGGGCGGGGCATAAGGTCGATCGCGAGTTCCGCACGAGCCGGAGGCCACGTAATGTGCTCTCCGTGCGAGCAGGACTGTCCGAGCAGGCGACCTTATGCCCCGCCCCTCGGGACGACGAGACAAGGCAAAGGAGCAGCCATGGCAGGCAAGCCGCAAACACTAGCTACGACCTCGGCATTCGAGATCTTAGGCCCCGTCATGGTCGGTCCCAGCTCATCGCATACCGCCGGCGCCCTGCGGTGCGCACAGGTGGCCGCCAGCCTGCTCGAGGGCCGCATCACCAAGGTTGCCTTTGGCCTATGGAATTCCTTTGCCCACACCTACCGCGGCCACGGCACCGACCGCGCGCTCGTCGCGGGCATCTTGGGCCTCGACACCGACGACGAGAATATCAAGCAGGCCTTCGACCTCGCACGCAAGCAGGGCCTCGATTATCACTTTGACATCAAGGGCGACGACGCCTCCATCCACCCCAACACCGTCGACATCGACATGGTCGATGACACAGGCGCCACAGCGCAGGTCCGCGGAGAGAGCCTAGGCGGCGGCAAGATGCGCATCAGCCGCATCAACGGCGTCGGCGTCGACATCTCGGGCATGTACTCCACGCTCTTCGTGGCGCACCACGACGTCCCCGGCGTACTTGCCGCGCTCACGAACCTGCTCGCCTACGCACACGTGAACATCGCCTTCTGCCGCACCTACCGCACCGAGGTGGGCGGCCAGGCCTACTCCGTCTTTGAGACCGACGGCACGCCCGACGACACCGTCATTCCCATGCTGCGTAAACTCGACAACGTCGACTACGCCACCTTTATTGAGCTCCCCGGCTCGGCATCATCGCTCTCACCCGGCGTCTCGGCCAAGGAGATCTTTGATGACGGCGAACAGTTGCTCGACGCCTGCGCCGAACTCGGCCTCAACATCGGCGCCGTCATGGCCATACGCGAGGCGCGCCTGACCGGCGAGGCCCACGCCGTCGCCGCCATGCGCCGCGTCCTCGACGTCATGCGCCAGGAGACCACGACCCCCATCGCCAATCCGCAGCGATCGCTCGGCGGACTTATCGGCGGCGAAGCGAAGCTCGTCGATGCCACCGGCCGCAACGATTTGAGCGCAAGCCTGATGGGCGCCGTCCAGACCGAAGCCGTGGCCCGAGCCATGGCCGTACTCGAGCGCTCCGCCACCATGGGCGTGATCGTTGCCGCCCCTACGGCGGGCTCCGCGGGCATCGTGCCCGGCTGCGTGCTGGCACTGGCCGAGCACCAGCAGCTCGATGACGAACAGGTCATGGACGCCCTCTACTGTGCCGCCGCCATCGGCCTCAACCTCACCACGAGCGCCTGCGTCGCCGGCGCCGAAGGCGGCTGCCAGGCCGAGGTGGGAAGTGCCGCCGCCATGGCCGCCGCCGCGCTGGTGCAGATGCTCGGCGGCACCCCCGAGCAGGCACTCGACGCCAGTTCCATCGCGCTGAGCAATCTGCTAGGCCTCGTTTGCGACCCCGTGGGCGGACTGGTCGAGGTGCCGTGCCAAAACCGCAATGCCATCGGCGTGGCCGCGGCCTTCAGCTCGGCCCAGCTCGCGCTCGCCGGCATTAAGAGCCTGGTGCCGTTTGACCAGATGGCGCATGTGATGCTCTCGGTGGGCCACGCCCTGCCGGCAACCCTGCGAGAGACGGCCAAGGGCGGTATCGCTCAAGCCCCGGCCGCGCTTTCTGCCTGCGCCAAATGCGGCGTATGCGGATAGGTAGACTTCTCCAAACCGATACCGTTTCCGCACCACAAACAACAGGCTAATCGCTATAATGCAAGCCCAGTTGAAACACGATGAGCCGAAAGGCGAAACTCGAAGGAAATATATACGATGTCGCAAATCGACCGCAGCAACATGATTCCCGATCCGCAACAGCCCAGTAGGCATACTGGCGGCGTCCAATCGCCGCGCCCCATCGCACCGGTTCGCAGCCAACAACACGGCCCGTCCAGTGCCTCTCAACGCCCGAATCAGCGTCAATACCAGCCGCATCAACAACATCAGCAGCGTCCCGCACAAGGTGGCGCCCCCACGCAGGGCCATTCGCACACTCGCGCGGCAAACAATCGCGGACCCGCGGACAAGCGCACCAACAAAAGCGGCACGTCGGGCGGAAAGACGGCCCTCTTTGTCGTCCTCGGCCTCGTCGCGATCGTCTACATCGTAGGCGTCGTGGCGTTCTCGCAGGTCGCTTACCCCAACACCACCATCGCCGGCGTCGACATCTCGCTCTCTAACGCATCTTCGGCAGCCACCAAGGTCAACTCGGCATGGAAGCACTACAAGCTCACCGTGTCGGGCGATAACTTTAGCTGGACTTACCAGCCCGAGTCCGACGATCCCATCGTCGATGGCGAGAAAGCCGCCCACGAGATTATCGGCAAAAACGAGCCGCTGCTGTGGCCATCGCGCCTCATCGCGTCGCTCGGCGGGAAAACCGATAGCGCCACCAAGAACGGCTCGATCGACTTGAAACAGGACGTCGACCTGTCCATGCTCTCCGATGCCTTTAACCAAAAGCAGTTTGAGAATGACTTGGGCGGCGCCATCGACGAGTTCAATGAGGGCCGCTCGGGCACCTTCGAGGCCACCAGCTCCTATGACGAGAAAGCCGGCAAATTCACCGTCGAGAAGGCCCGATCAAACGAGAAGCTCAACCGCGAGCATGTCATCAAATATGCCGAGATCGAGCTCGCGTCACTCGCCGAGAACGTCGATATCACCAAGATCGGCAACGACGCATACGAACCGCTCAACGGCACCCTCACCGACGACCAGATTCAGGCTGCATGCGATGCCGCCAACAACTTCCTGGGCGTCAACGTGACCCTTAAGCTCAACGGCAATGATGCCGGCAAGGTGGATGGCAGCTCGGTGCTGCAGTGGATCAGCTTTGCCGATCCGGCCAAGCCCACACTCGATACGTCGCAGATCAGCAGCTGGGCCGCCGAGTTCGCCAACGGCTTTAACACCGTGGGCTCAACCCGCTGGTGGACACGCGCCGACGGCAAGCAGTGCGCTGTCGAGGGCGGCGACTTTGGCTGGTCCATCGACAGCGACGCGCTCGCCAAGCAGATCGAGGACGCTATCAATAACAAGCAGACCGGCGATATCGAAATCTCGTACTCAAAGAAGGCCGACACGTTTACCGCCAAGGGTGAGCCCGATTGGAAGGCCTATATCGACGTCGACCTATCCGAGCAGCACGCGCGCTACTACGACGAGAACGGCAATATCGTGTGGGAGGCCAACTTTATCTCGGGCCTGCCCGGCGAGGACGCCACCCCGGAGGGCGTATGGCAGATCAACAGCAACGACGGCGCAAGCACGCTCATCGGTGCCAAAGACCCCGCGACCGGAAAGCCCAAATACGAGAGCCCGGTGAGCTACTGGATGCCGTTCGAGGGCAACATGATCGGCTTCCACGACGCCACCTGGCAAAACGACAAGAGCTTCGATAACGCCGAGTCGTACAAGTGGTGTGGCAGCCACGGTTGCATCAACCTGCGCCTGGCCGACGCCAAAGCACTTCACGACTGCATCAAAGTCGGCCTGTGCGTGGTTGTCCACTCGTAGTGCAACGCGCGCAGTCATACAACGTGGAACTGCTGCGACCAATCTAACAGTTCCGAAAGAAACCGTCCTATGCGCCCGCCCCAACCGGTGGGCGTATATACTTATTGCAGTTCTATCTATAAAGGAGACGCTATGCCAAATGTCCCCAAGATCACCCCGGGCCCGGATGATACCGAGCGCGCGTCCGAAGGTGCCACCGAAACGATTCCTCTGATTTCAAACACGCATGCCGATTCGCAATACGACCGCCCGAGCGATATGGTCGAGATTTCCGATGAAGAGGCGTATGCCAAGCTCAAGGCAAAACGTGCCGAGCGTCGACGCAAAAAGCTGATTCGCCGCGGTATTGCCGTCGGCGTCGTAGGTGTCATCGCGCTCATTGCCATTGTCGCAACCCTGCTTATCAATGCGCAGCCGCAGGGCGCCAGCGGGCCTGTGACCGATAAGGTGACTGAGGGCACGTTTACCACGACCGTCGAGGCGAAAGGCCAGCTCAAGCCTATTTCGTCCTCAGTGGTCTCGCCTTCTGTCGACGGCACGGTCGATTCGATCAACGTTCAGCCGGGCCAATCCGTCAACGAGGGCGACGTGCTTATGACCATTAAGAACGACGAGCTCGATCGCAACGTTGCCGAGGCGCAGCGTGCAGTTGCAGCCGCTCAGGAAGACCTCGCCAACGCGAAGAAAGCCGTCGCTGCCGCGCAGGCCACCCCAACGACGGACGTCGATGGAGCTTCCGCCGCAGCGGCAGGCGCCTCCGCTGCGTCCGCCGACACGAACACCGTATCGGCCGCACAGCGCAGCCTCGCATCAGCCCAGGCAAACCTCGATCAGGCGAACGCCAAGGCCGCCGGGCGCACGGTTACGGCGCCGAGCTCGGGCAGCATCGTGGAGCTCAACGCCAAGGTGGGCGCCACGGTAACAAGCGGCATGATCATGGGCGAAAGCGATACGAGCGGCGGCAAGCAGTGCATGCAGATCGCCGACCTGTCCAAGATGAAGGTGACCGTGCAGGTGGGCGAAAAGGACATCGCCAAAATCGCCGTTGGGCAGAGCGCCAACGTCACCTATCCTGCGTTTCCCGATATCGTGAGCCAGGGAACGGTCACAGCCATCGCCTCGGTGGCAAACTCCGACTCCACCAACGGTGGCGGCGGCAGCGTGACCTTTAACGTCGACATTTTGATTGAAGCGCCCGACGCGCGCCTCAAACCGGGCATGACCGCCGAAGTCTCGGTGGTGACCGAACAGCTCGATGACGTCGTGATGGTGCCGACCATGGCGCTCATGACCGAGGACGGCGAGCACTATTACGTCAATGTGGCAACCGACGGTGAGGGCAAACAGACCCGACGCGTAAAGGTGACCGTCGTGACCCAAAACGATAACGACGCCGTGATCGGCAAAACGCAGGTCAAGCGCGATGACCAGGGCAATGAAATAAACCCCAATGTACCAGTCACCAAGCTTCGCGATGGAGACATCCTCAAGATTGACAACGGCTCGGGCGTGTCGGCAGATGGCGGCAGCTCCGGAACAGGCATGACGGCCGACGGCGGCGACTCCGGCAGCATGCCTGCCGACGAGGGCATGTAATGCGTCCCGTCATCGACATCCGCAACGTGCATCGCATCTTTGAAAGCGAGGCCGGCTGCGCCCATATCCTGCACAATGTGAGCCTTGCGGTAAATCCGGGCGAGTTTGTGGCCATCACCGGCCCCTCGGGCTCGGGCAAGTCGACGCTCATGAACATCCTCGGCTGCCTGGATAAACCAACCGCAGGCGACTACTACCTACAAGGGCTCAACGTGGCCGAGCTTGATGATGACGAGCTCACCGAAGTCCGCGCCCTGAGCATCGGCTTTGTCTTTCAGAGCTTTAACCTGCTGCCGCGCCTATCGGTCATCGAAAACGTCATGCTGCCGCTGTCGTACACCAACGTGCCGAGGGCTCAACGTGAGATGCGCGCCGTCCATGCGCTGCAAGCCGTCACGTTGCCGGTCGACCACTGGGACCACCGCATCTCCGAGCTCTCGGGCGGACAGATGCAGAGAGTCGCCATCGCGCGCGCCCTCGTAAACGACCCGCCCATCATCCTGGCGGATGAACCGACGGGAAACCTGGACTCCGCCACCGGAGCGCTCGTGATGGAGACCTTCCACAAACTCCAGGAACGCGGCAAGACCATCATACTCATCACGCATGATCCCGGTATCGCCGCCGAGGCCGACCGTGCCGTGACCATCCGCGACGGTCGCATTCACGACGGCGCGTATATTCCACATGCGCAGCGGACCCTGCGCAACGCCGTAGATAGCCTGCCCACAATCTCCGACCCGATTATCCCGCTGAAAGGAGTGATGGCATGAGCACGCGCGACCTTATCCAAGAAGCCCTTCACTCCCTCGAGGCCAATAAGGGACGAAGCCTGCTCACCATCCTGGGCATCGTCATTGGCATTGCCTCGGTCATTGCCATGACCTCGCTTATCGGCGGTATCCAAAACAGCCTGGTCAACAGCCTGGGCCTCAACGCCGCACGTATGGTTCAGATTTATTCGTCGCAAGAGCTCACCGAGTCGGACATTGAGAAACTTCGGAAACTGGTGCCGCAAATTGAGCAGATCGGCATCGTGGACAGCGCCTATACCGAGTACAAGGCCGGTGACAAAAGCTATACCGTCATGGCGCAGGGTGTCGATAGCGACATGCTCGACGCCGTGGGGGCCAGCAAGCTCGTCGCGGGACGTACCTATACCCAGGCCGAGTCCCAATCTGGCGCACGCGTGGCGCTCATCAGCCGTGGAGGCGCGGATCAGCTGTACGGCAACGAGCAGGACGCGCTCGGCAAGACCATCAAGGTATCGAACGGCGAGGTGCAGATTGTCGGCGTGATTGATGGCGGCAACGACTCCATGGGCTCGCTCACGCTATACATGCCGCGCGAGACCATCTCGGGCCTCTTTGGCGACGAGAACCCCTCTTTCCCCAGCGTAACGGCGCTCGCCACCGAGGGCACGGACGTGGATGAGCTGTGCAAGACGATTGAGTCCAAGGTGCGCGCGATGAAGGGCATCGCGAAGGACGATGAGTACGACAGTGTATCGGCAACCTCTATGAAAAGCGCCATCGATGCACTTAACTCCTTTATGGGCGCATTCTCGCTCATCATGGGTGCTGTCGCCAGTATCTCGCTGCTTGTCGGCGGTATCGGCATTATGAATATGATGCTCACCAACGTGACAGAGCGCATCCGCGAGATCGGTATTCGCCGTGCCCTGGGGGCCAGCCGTCACGATATCACCGCACAGTTTTTGGCCGAGTCCTCGGCGCTGTGCGTCACCGGTGGCCTGCTGGGTATCCTGATTGGCTACCTGCTTGCCTGGGGTCTAGCGATGTTCGCCGCGGGTTCCGGCGTGCTTGGCGAGCTCGGTGCCAGCGGTACCATTACGCCGAGTTTCTCGATCGCAACGGTGCTGCTGGCCTTTGCGGTCTCCGTCGGCATCGGCGTCATCTTTGGCTTCTACCCCGCCCGCCGGGCAGCAAAACTCGACCCGGTCGAGTGCCTGCGCTACCAGTGATGCGATCCCTCTGAGTTGCGGTGAAATAGAGACCGTTTATGCTGTTAAAAGGCCTATTCAGTCCCCATTTCACCGCACTTTAGAGAGTGTCTGGGCATAACAATTCACCCCAATTCAAATTGGTTCGTTGAATAGACACAATAGAGATTCTTTACGTGCATTTAATTCCACATATGGGTAATATTACATTCAAAGCGCACGTGAAAGGAAATGCCTATGTCGCTTACACAGTCAGCTGAGCGCGTAGCACTCAACAAGCTCATCGATTATCTCGACGACAATCCGCAAGACAATATCGGAAAAATCATGGACCTCGTGAACAAACTGGTCCCCGATCGCGTATTTCCCGTGCAGCGCGAGGCATTCACCAACGTCATCAAGAGTCGCGGCAATTGGTATGACCTGATCATGCGCGTTTTCAGTCTCAATCCCAAGATGCGAACCAAATTGCTCAAGGCGCTTATTGTCGACGGCAACCTGCTCGCTTGGCCGCAGCAGGAAAATAACCGCGAAAAGTACCAGTGCAACATTCCGTGGGCTATCCTGCTCGACCCCACGAGCGCCTGCAACCTGCATTGCACGGGCTGCTGGGCAGCCGAGTACGGCTATAAGCAAAATCTCTCGTATGAAGACATCGACTCTATCATCACGCAGGGCAAAGCACTCGGCACGCACATCTACATCTACACCGGTGGTGAGCCGCTCGTTCGCAAACACGACCTTATCAAGATCTGCGAAAAGCACCGGGATTGCGTGTTCCTCTGCTTTACCAACTCAACGCTTATCGACGAGGCGTTCTGCGACGACATGATCCGCGTAGGCAACTTTGTTCCGGCCATCAGTGCCGAGGGTAACGAGCACACTACCGATGCCCGCCGCGGCGAGGGGACCTACGCCAAGATCGAGCATGCGATGAAACTCCTACGCGAGCGCAATCTACCGTTTGGTATTTCGACCTGTTGGACCAGCGCCAACGCCGACACGGTGGCGACCGAAGAGAATATCGACTGGATGATCGAAGAGGGAGCACTCTTCTGCTGGTATTTCCACTTTATGCCGGTCGGGCGCAACGCTACCTCCCAGCTTATGCCCACGCCCGAGCAGCGCGAGCACATGTATCGCTTTGTTCGCGAAATGCGTGAGAAAAAGCCCCTCTTTACGCTCGATTTCCAAAATGACGGTGAGTTTGTCGGCGGTTGCATTGCCGGTGGCCGCCGCTATCTGCACATCAATGCGGCGGGCGACGTGGAGCCATGCGTGTTCATCCACTATTCCAACGCCAACATCCACAACGTGAGCCTACTTGACGCGCTGCGCTCTCCACTCTTTATGAAGTACTACGAGGGCCAGCCGTTCAACGACAACTATCTCAAGCCCTGTCCTATGCTCGAGAACCCCGACGTGCTGCCCAAGATGGTGGCCGAGACCGGTGCCATGAGTACCGACCTGGTCGAAAAGGAATCACCCGAGCAATTGCGCGAAAAGACCCGAGCCGCAGCCGAGGCCTGGGCTCCCGTGGCAGACCGCATTTGGAACGATCAGAGCGATCCCCTCTACACCAAGCGTAACGATGACGAGACGCAGGGTATGGCCGATAGCGACATGCATAAGTTCGAACAGCAAGGCCGAAAGCTAAAGAGCAACTGCTAGTACCCCATATGTGACAAAACACAAAGGCGCGGGCGCCCCGTAATACCTTGGGCGCCCGCGCCTTCTTTGTCATATACATCCCCCTGAGTTGCGGTGAAATAGGGACTGAATATGCTTTCTAACAGCAAAAACAGACACTATTTCACCGCAACTCATTGAGGGGCCGCTTGGGGACATATTCCGGCAGTAGGCCTAATCCAAGCGAGATTCCAGACTCGATAGTCCGTTCAACGTCAGATTGTTAGCGACCTCCGAGATACGCTCGATGGGCACCGAGCCATCGGAGAGCGCCCACGTGCGGTAAATGCCGATAATGCCCGAAAGTAAAAACGCCAGATAATAGTCGAACATCTCGTCCTTGAGGCCGTGGGGCAGCAAGTCGCGCTCGGTAATCTCGTGCTCGAGCGGCACGCGCAAACGCGTCATAAAATCGTCGAGTGGAATGTTTTCGATCAGCTGGCGATTGAGCACGAGATTATTGCAAAGTGCCTCGTTGATGGTCTTAAAAAACGTTGCCGCCGCTCCGAGGGCACGCTCATTCGTATCGCCGTCCATAGAAGCAAGCGTTTTCTCGACCGAGTCGACAATCGTCTCCACCACATTAACGGCGATGGCATCGAGCAGGCCGTCAACCGTACCGAAGTGTACGTAAAAGGTCTTACGGTCGACATTTGCCTCACGCGCGATGGCGCTCACCGTAATGTCGGCAAGCGGTTTATCCATCAACAGGCGCTCAAATGCAGAAAGGATGGCATTGCGGCTGCGAACGATACGGCGGTCGAGACGCGGTTTGCTGGTGGCCATGGAGGTATCCCTTCGGAATGTGAGCATTCATCAACAGATGAGAGTTAATCTACGTAAGAGGATTATCCCCCATCCGGCACAAAAATGCCCGGTGCCACGAAGAACGCACGACCAACTATTACGCCTTAGGGAGTTTCTTTTTGTTCAAAGCAGCCGGAGACACACGGATGCCGTCACCTGTCTGGCGCACATAGGCCTTATGCGCCGGTTTGGCGGCCCCAGAAGCCTTCTGAGCATGCTGATTGGGATCCACGGTAACCGCATTCACAGGATGAGGCTTTGCAGGGTTAGAGGACGTCTGAGGCGTTCGTCCGAGCTTGCGCATCACGCGATCCCAGCGTGCATGGATACTCTCGTTGTGAGCGCTCTTAAGGCCCAGCAGGGGCGCGGCCAGAATAGTCGGCGCGATAAACGTAATGAGACGCCACAGCAGATAACCGGCGGTCGACGCCGATCCAAAGAAATGACCTAGGAACAGCGCGAAACCGCCCTCGGCACCACCGGTGCCACCGGGCAGGGGAACAGCAGAGCTCAGGAGTTGAACGAAGGCGCTCGCGGCCATGACCGAGAAAAAATCGACTTCGTGGTGGCCAAAGGCAAGCATCAGGAAATACGGCACGAGGTAGAAAAACGCGAGCTGCAACATGGTGATGACCACCGTGAGCAGCATAGACGAAAAGTGGCCGGCCGAAAGCTTGAATTTCTCGGAGAACGAGTAGATTTCGCCGTCGACAAACGTACGCCAGTCCTCGATCTTGGTGGCCGAGACACCCATTCGCTCGAGCCAATTGATGATGCAGTGCGCGACGCGCGTGACGGTCTTGGGCATGAGCGCGACGGCAAAGATGCCAAGCAGAATGCAGCAGTGACCGCCAAAGCTAAAGACGCACAGCAGTGTCATGTCACCATAGCGCTCGGCGAAAAACGGCATGCGGGCAAGCAGCAGAATAGCGCCCCAGGCAACGAGGCCAAACTGATACACGATAAAGCGCGTAAACTGCGTGGCACCGGCTTCGCCGACGTTTTGGCCTGCCTTGGTCAGGCGGTAGATCTGGGCAGGCGTGGAGCCCATCATCATGGGCGTCAGGTTGCCAAAGAAGATACCGCTCGCCTCGACCGAGATCAGGTCGCGAATGCCGACGGGCGAATTGGGATCGAGCCAGACGGCAATCGCATAGGCAACGATGCCAAAGAACAGGTACAGAAACATGCAAAAGCATGCAGCAACGAGCCACGGTGCTTGGACGCTCGACATGGCAGCCCAGAACTGTCCCATCTGACCGGTCGCAATCAGATAACCGATATAGCCAACCAGCACGACGCCGATAAAAATGGCACCGCGACGTGCACCCTTGTTGTCATCGCCGCCCGAGGCCTCAACCTCGACCTGGGGCTTAGATGTATGCTGAGAGGACTCCGTCATGAGGCTCCTTCTGACCGTCCAAATATCTTGCATATTGTACCCGCAAGGGCCAAAAGCAGAACGTACAGCTATGGGCCAAATGGGAATTGCAGATGATCTGCCCGAAAATCAGAACCACCCTTAAAAAGGGTGGTTTGCTCTTAGGGTATAACCCACGGGCCCCGGGCTCGCGTCTAAAGGCGCGGGCCCGGACTTCGTCCAGGCCTAGTGCATCTTGACCCGTGGCGCGCC
>CEAZ01014412.1_pt1 | contig 12936 bp, 9 predicted proteins | sample 557361 | NCBI WGS metagenome assembly CEAZ01 (sample SAMEA3182074, study PRJEB8094) | gut metagenome | biome: human; feature: gut; material: Stool; isolation source: human stools | place: Canada | collected 2012-02-22 | reverse complement strand
TCCTTCTGGGGCGGCCTGCTCAGCTGCATTTCGCTCTACTTCTTCTCCCCGCTGCTGGCTCAGCTCGCGCTGAAGTTCATGTCGGCAGAGAAGTTCTGGCTCGGTATCTTCGGCCTTACCATTATCGCCGGTGTTTCGAGCAAATCCATGGTCAAGGGTCTTATGTCCGGCGCGCTCGGTCTGCTCATCTCCACGATAGGCCTTGACCCCATCGACGGCACCAAGCGCTTCATGTTCGGTCAGGCCTTCCTCGCTGAGGGCATCAACGTCACCTGCGCGCTCATCGGTCTGTTCTCGATGTCGCAGGTATTCATCCTCGCCGAGAAGGCGATAAAGCAGCGCGCCAAGGCTGCGAAGTTCACCGACAAGATAGCGCTGACCCGAGAAGAGAAAAAGTTCCTCATGCCCACGGTCATCCGCTCCTGGATCATCGGCAACATCATCGGCATTCTCCCCGGCGCGGGCGCATCCATCGCCTGCTTCATGGGCTACAACAGCGCAAAGCAGTTCTCCAAGCATAAGGAAGACTTCGGCCACGGCGCGATCGAAGGCGTCTGCGGCTCTGAGGCCGCGAACAATGCCGTCACCGGCGGCTCGCTCATCCCGATGCTGACCCTCGGCATCCCCGGCGAATCCGTCACCGCAGTCCTCATGGGCGGTCTTGTCATTCAGGGGCTTGCTCCGGGACCGGAGCTCTTCACCAAGTACGCTCCCATGACTTACACCTTCTTCGCAGGCTTCGTGCTCGTGCAGTTCTTCATGCTGGCCATCGGTATGCTCGGCTGCCGCGGCTTCGCGCAGATATCCCGCCTGTCTGATGCTATTCTCATCCCAGCAGTCACGGTGCTGTGCTTCGTGGGCTCCTACGCTATCCACCGCAACCTGAGCGACGTTGTCGTCATGCTCATCTTCGGCGGCCTCGGCTACCTGATGCGCAAGTTTGATCTGAACACGGCGGCAGTCGTCCTTGCGCTCATTCTCGGCCCCATCAGCGAAAAGGGTCTGCGCGGCGCGCTGCGTGTCAGCGGCGGCGATATAGGCTGTCTGTTCACCTCTCCCGTGAGCTGGGTGCTCATCATCCTCAGCATCGCCGGTATTTTCTCCCCGTTCTTCATGGCAAAGTTCGAGAAGAAAGTCACCGGTGAGGACGAATTCGTCACCGAGAGCTGACGCTTATCCCCAAACAACAAAACCGCCCCGGCCATCAGGCGGGACGATCATAAAACAAACGCACCTCCGTATGTCCTGCATGCGGAGGTGCGTTTTAGTTTGAAATCAGAGTTCGAGCTTTTCGGCGTACTCTCTCAGAATGCGGTTGATGTCCTCTTCGTTTTCATAGAACACATCGTCGCACTGCTCCAGAGTCTCCTCGGCCTTTTCATCGTCTTCGTCTTCTTCAAGAGCCAGATATGCTTTGTGTGCTTTTTTCAGATTGCGCTTCAGCTTCGCGGAAAGAACCGATTCCAAAGCAGCCATTTCCTCAGACAGACTGCCTTTGCTCCCCACATTGAGAAAATATTGGTCGTGCCCGCCGTTATTTATTTCGGCTTGGTAGGTCATCAGCTCCGCTAAGGGTGAGTCGATTTTCTCCGCTTCCCACAGCTCCCACAGCTTGGTGAGCTTGTCCTGTTCATTAGTCGTTCCCATCAGATCGGCACCTCCATAAATTTTTGATTTTATATGTTATATGATAAGTCCGTATTTGTCCTGAAGCGGGGCGAGCGCTTCATCTGCCAGACCGCCCTCGTACAGCGCGCGTCCCTGATAGACGCGCAGCCCGGCCTCCAGCAGCTCTGCGTCGCCGCTGACAAGGCACAGCGGCTTTCGCAGCATGTACTGATAGTCCGCCAGCGCGTCGACGTCCGCCCAGTCGTTCAGCCCGAATGCCACAGTCGGCCACTCGTCCGCAAGCGCTTCCTCTATCGCGGCTTCGGTATTGCCGCCGGCTGTTATGACCGCGCCGTGCCCCGCGTCCGTCGGGAGGTACACCGCGTCCTTTTCCGTTGCCGCCGGGAGCAGGTCTGTAAACTCCGGGGCGGGGCGGTTATATGGCGCGCCGTCGAGCGCCGCGCGCAGAGCGGCTATGTGCCCCTCGTCCGTGCCGCAGCAGCCGCCGAACACCGCGACCCCGGCCTTGAGCATTTCCGGAACGTATGACGCGAAATGCTCCGGTGGGCAGTCGTATACGGTCTTTCCATCGACGACCTGCGGCATGCCCGCGTTCGGCTTTGCGATGAGCGGGATGCGCGCATGGCGGTGCAGCCGCTGGAGCTGGAGCAGCATTTTGTCCGGCCCCGTGGAGCAGTTGAGCCCGAAGGCGCTCACGCCCATGCCCTGCATCACGGTCAGAGCCGCGGCCATGTCCGTGCCCGTCAGGCTCCTGCCGCTTTCGTCGCAGGTGAAGGTGACGAAGATGGGCTTGTCGCTCACGCTGCGCACCGCGAGCACCGCCGCGCGTGCGTCGGACAGGGTCATCATCGTCTCTATCACGAAGAGGTCGACCCTGGCCTGCTCAAGCCCTGTGGCCTGCTCGGTGTATATATCCACAAGCTCCTCAAACGCGGCGTCGCCAAGCGGCGCGAGGAAGCGCCCCGTCGGCGCGATGTCCCCCGCGACCCACGCGCGGCCGTCCGCCGCCTGCCTGGAGAGCGATGCAAGCTCGCGGTTCATCTGCGCCGTGCGGTTGAATATCTTCCTGTCCTCAAGCTTCTGACGGTTCGCGCCGAAGGTGGGGGAGTACAGTAGCTTCGAGCCTGCCGCAACGTATGCGCGCTGAATTTCAAGGATGCTCTCCGGGTGTTCGAGCACCCACTGCTCGGCGCTCATGTCGCCGGTGAAGCCGCGCTTCTGCAGCTGTGTACCGGTCGCGCCGTCAAGAATAATAGGAAAGCGCATTTCCATTTTCGTGTCCTCCGTGTATCAGTGTATCAGAAAGTCAGATTCTCCGTAAAAGCGTTAGCAAAATCGTCCCTGCCGGATAGCTCTATATACCGGCACTTTGCCGGGATGCTCCGCAGCCTTGCCCAGTTCGCACCGTCCAGCGCGAGCATGGACGCCCCCGCAAGGGCGGTGTTGCCCATAACGCGGAGCCTGCCGAGCGTTTCCTTTGGCAGCATCCCTATCCGCACGGCGCTTTCGGGCTTGAGGTAATTTCCGAAGCCGCCCGCGATCTCCACGCTCTCAAGCTCAAGCGCTGTGATTTGCCGCTGCTCCAGCAGTACGCGGATGCCCCCGGCGACTGCGGCCTTGGCAAGCTGCAGATTGCGCACGTCAGATGCCGAAAGGGACACCTGCTGCGTCAGATGGAACAGGCCGTTCCCGTTTTCATCCTGCGTCAGATAGCGCCGCATATGCTCCGGTGCCTCCTTCGGGGGAAGAAGCCGCCCGCCGGGGGCTATCACTCCGTGCTCCAGCAGCACTGCCGCCAGATCGACAAGCCCGGAGCCGCACAGCCCGGCAGCTTCGCCGCCGCCTATCACGTCGAGCAGGAAGCCGCGGTCATAGACTACGTGGCTCACAGCACCCGTGATGCCGGGCATGCCGCAGCTTATGCCCGCACCCTCGAACGCCGGGCCTGAGGCCACAGCGCAGCAGAGGATACCGCCGCTGCCGCCGAGCGCCATCTCGCCGTTCGTGCCTATGTCGAGAAACAGCCGCTCGCCGGGGCGCTCCGCCATTCCTGCGGCGAGTAGCCCCGCGGTGATGTCCCCGCCGACGTAGCCCGCCACGCAGGGGGCGAGACGCACGGGGATACCGTCAAGCGCTGAGCCGACGGAGCTTTCAAAAAGCGTCTCCGGCTTAAACGGCGCACGGGCGATGGAGCCGACCGGCCTGCCGTCGAAGATATGCTGCATGACCGTGTTGCCAACGAGCACCAGCTCCTGTACCTCGGTTTTGCTGCGTCCGGCGTCACCGAGCGCCTGACGGAGAAGCTCCGTGATCTGCCCGCGGATGCACTGGGTAAGCTCTGCAAGGCCGTCAGGGTCTTCAAGTGTGTACTGTATGCGGCTGATAACATCCGCCCCATAAGGAGCCTGACTGTTCCAGCCCTGCGCCTCGGCGAGCAGCGCTCCCGACGCGCGGTCAAATAACCGCAGTGCCACGGTCGTCGTGCCGAGGTCGACCGCCGCGGCAAGCCCCGTCCTGCCCGGCTGCGCCTTCGGCAGCGCGCCGGTGCTCGTGAGCACGACGCCGCCTGAGGTGATGGGCAGCTCGACCGTGTCGCCATCCTGCGGTGCTGTTTTGCAGGCGAGACGCATAACGCCGTTCACCGGCACGCGGCATTTGCCGCAGCGTCCTTTGCCGCCGCAGGCAGCGGGGATAGAGTACCCTGCGCGCCGAAGCGCGGAAAGCAGGTTCTCGCCCGGCTGCACAGAAACTGCCGCGGCTCGGCCGCCCTGTATGATCTGAATGCTTGACACGCGCTTCACCCGCCAATATAATATAAAAATAGCTGTTAAGTTATTTTACGCGGAAACCGATTTAACTGTCAAGAGGCATTACGTATGACGGAGCTGTTTACCCTGAGCCGGGAGCTTGGCTTCACTGCCGCCGCACCGGTGAATATGTCCTCGCTGACTCCGCTGGAGGAGGTGCGCGCCATGTGCGAGGCCGACCGCTGCGGCAGGTACGGCAGAAGCTGGGCGTGTCCGCCCGGCTGCGGAACTCTCGAGCATGCGAGAGCGCGCATCGAAAGATACTCGGAGGGGATCCTCGTGCAGAGTACGGCGGAGCTTGAGGATGAGTTTGACTATGAGGGCATAACGAAGCTCACCGAGGAGCATAAGCGCCGCTTTGCAAACTTTGCCCGTCAGGCGCGGCTCGTGTACCCGGACTGCCTGCCGCTCACCGCCGGGACGTGTACGCTGTGCAGAACCTGCACCTACCCCGACCGCCCCTGCCGTTACCCTGACAGGCGGCTGTCGTCGATGGAGGCCTACGGGCTCTTTGTCAGCGACGTCTGCACAAAGTCGGGGCTCAAATATAATTACGGCCCGCGCACCCTGACCTACACCTCATGTGTTCTTTATTGAAGGAGGCAGTATAATGTCCACACCGAAAGAGATATTCCTTGAGCTTATCAAGCCCGACGGCCAGCCGGAGCGCCAGCTGAAGCAGTATGAGGCGCTGCACATGTGTCTGGATGACCCTATCAACACCTACCTGCGCGGCAACCGCAAGCGCGGCACGGTCAGCGTTGACCGGTGGGGGACGACCATCAGCTTCCCGCAGGATGCGCCCGGCCCCATGCCCGTGCATGGCGAGGGCGTGACCGTCTGCCCGGATATCACGCGCTGGAGAGAGACTGTCCACGCCCCGGATCTCGACGCTGCCTGCGCCGCCGGGTGGGACGCGTGCCGGAGACACGCCGCACTTGCTGAGGCCGAGGGCAGGCTCCTTGCCGGGTTCATGGGTACGGGAATATTCGAGCAGTGCCATTTCCTCATGGGCTTTGAGGACACGCTCACAAACCTGTACGAACACCCGGACGAGATGCACGCGCTTATAGAGACCATCATCGAGTACCGCCTTGACTATGTCCGCCGCCTTATCGACGGGCTGAAGCCGGACGTTATTTTCTCGCATGACGACTGGGGCACGAAGAACGCCCTGTTCATGAAGCCGGATATGTGGCGCGAGTTCTTCAAGGAGCCCTACCGCCGCTTCTACGGCTATATCCGCTCCCGCGGCGTGATCGCCATCCACCATGCAGACTCATACCTTGTCCCGATAGTGGACGATATGGCGGAGATCGGTATCCAGGTCTGGCAGGGCACGCTCCCGGAAAACGACATCCCGGCACTCCAGCGGCACCTGAACGGCAGGCTCACTCTCATGGGCGGCTTCGGTGCGGCGATCGACCGCGCGGATGCGCAGCCTGAGGAGATCCTTGACTATGCCCGCGATACGCTGCGCCGCTGCTGCCCCGGCGGGCACTTTATCCCCAGCATCACCTACGGTCTGCCGGGGACGGTGTTCAAGCACGTGGATCAGTACCTTGACGAGGCTGTGGACGAATATAACGCGCGCCTGCACGTCCCGGCGGTCATCCTCCCGCCAATCCCGCGCCGCTCCGCCGAGAGCGCGAAGACCGCACCTGTGCAGAAGACGGCGGAGACGAGCGAGCCAGCCGACCTCATGGGGCGTATCTCCACGGCGCTCGAACAGGGGCAGCAGAAAAAGCTGCTCGCGCTCTGCGATGAGGCGCTTAAGGAGGGCTATGCCCCCGCGGCCATCCTCTCCGACGGGCTCATTCAGGGCATGAACAGGCTGGGCGATGCCTTCTCGGCAAACCGCGCTTTCGTGCCGGAGATGCTCATTGCCGCCCGCTGCATGAACGCCGTGATGGAGCGTCTCAAGCCGCTCATGGCCGGTGAGGGAAATGAACCGGTGGGCCGCGCATGTCTCGGCACGGTCAAGGGCGACATGCACGATATCGGCAAGAACCTTGTGAAGATCATGATGGAGGGCAGCGGCATAGAGGTCATCGACCTCGGCGTGGACACCTCGGCGGAGAAGTTCGTCGATACCGCCGTCGCGAACGACTGCGGCATCATCGCCTGCTCCTCGCTGCTGACGACGACGATGCAGGAGATGCGCCGCGTGGTCGAGCTTGTGAACGCGCGCGGCCTGCATGACCGGATAAAGATAATGATCGGCGGCGCACCGATAACTCAGGGCTTCTGCGACGATATCGGCGCGGACAGCTACACGCCCGACGCTGCCGCTGCCGCCCGACGTGCGGTAGAGATACTCCGCGCGCAGCGCGCATCGTGAAGAAACAGGAGGAAGCATTATGAAGATAGCAGTTATAACCGGCGCGTCCGCCGGGATAGGCCGCGAGTTTGTCTACGCGGTGGATAAGTACGATAGCTTTGACGAGATATGGGTCATCGCCCGCCGGCGCGAGCGCCTTGAGGAGCTTGCCTCAAAGTGCCGCAACCCTATCCGCCCCATCGCGCTCGACCTGTCCGACCTCGGCAGCATCGATGAATATAAGGCGCTGCTCGAAAAGGAGCAGCCGCAGATAAGCATCCTTGTGAACGCCGCAGGCTGCGGTGTGTTCGGCCCCTTTGAGGAGAAGGAGCTTGACAGGCTCCTCGCGAGCGCGCGGCTCAACTCCCTTGCGCTCACGGCCATGTGCCATGTGAGCCTGCCGTATATGACCTCCGGCAGCAGCATCGTCAACATGGGCTCAAACTCCGCGTGGCAGCCCGTGCCGTATCAGGCGGTGTACGGCGCGAGCAAGAGCTATGTCCTCAGTCTCTCCCGCGCGCTGTGGCGTGAGCTGCGAGCGCAGGGCATCCATGTCATGTGCGTCTGCCCCGGCTGGATAAAGACCGAGTTCCAGCAGGTTGCGCAGCACGATAAATATATACACTATGTCGATAAGTGGTACGGCCCTGACGAGGTCGCCGCGCAGGCCATGAAGGATCTCGGAAAGAAAAAGCTCGTCTCCATCCTCGGCCACCCCGTGCGCCGTCAGGTGCGTCTCGTCAAGTTCCTGCCCGTGAAGCTCGTCATGAGCATCTGGTGCAAGCAGCAGGGTATAAAATGATCGCTTTTCAGGCGGCACGTTATGTGCCGCCTGAATTTATAAGCCAATATACTCTTGATTAATTCAAAAAGCTGTATTAATATAGAGCCTACTATAATAATAAACAGGCGGTTTCAATGGACGCGGAACGCATAAGCTCAAGGAAAAACAAATATATCGCCCATCTGCGCGCGCTCGCGTCGGATGCGGATTACCGCTATGCCTGCGCGGAATACCTCTGCGACGGGATGAAGCTGCTCGCCGAAGCGCTGGATAAGGGAGCGCGGGTGCAGTCGGTGCTGTGGAAGGACGCAGCGGAGGAGCTTCCGGGACTGGACGGCGCGAAGCAGTACATCGCCCCGGCGGAGCTTTTCGATTACGCCTCTCCGATGAAGAACAGCCCCGGCCCGGTGTTCACGCTTGCGATGCCTGAGGGGCAGGGCACGGAGATGCGCCGCGCCGTCCTGCTTGAAAACGTGCAGGATCCCGGCAATGTCGGTACAGTCATCCGCACTGCGGCAGCGCTGGGCTTTGACACCGTGATCCTCTGCGGCGCCTGTGCGGATGTTTACAGTCCCAAGACTGCCCGCGCCACGATGGGCGCGATTTTCCGGGAAAATATCGTCCGCATGGACATAGCTGCTGCTGCGGAATATATCCACAGCCGCGGCATGAAGCTATACGGCGCGGCGCTCTCCGAGCGCGCAGCGGATATCCGCGCGGCGGAGCTCAAAAACGCCGTCGTTGCCATCGGCAGCGAGGGCAGGGGACTGAGCGCGGAGCTTCTTAGCCTGTGCGACGGGGAGGTCATCATCCCCATGACGCCGGGCAGCGAATCCTTCAACGCCGCAATCGCCGCGGCAATAGTCATGTGGGAGATCGTGAGATAAACCGAAAGGGCAGGTGAGGCAGATGTCCGCAATAAAATACTGGCTGTGGCTGTCGAGCCTGACCAATGTCAGACCTTCGTCAAAGGCCGCGCTTATCGACCATTACGGCGACGCCGAGCGCGCGTGGTTCGCGCCTGAGGGTGAGTTCAGGACCGTGCCCGGCGTGAGCGCCGGCGACGCGGCGGCACTCGAAGCGCGGGACATGAGCGCCTGCGATAATATCCTCTCCGAGTGCGACCGGCAGGGGATAGACATCCTCACCATGCAGGATGCACGTTATCCGCGCTGGCTCTGCAACACCTACGCTCCGCCGCCTGTGCTGTACGTCAAGGGTCGGCTCCCGAACGTGGACGATACCCCGGCGATAGCGATAGTCGGGACGCGCAGGGCAAGCCCCTACGGGCTTAAAATGGCGTGCACTCTCGCCTTTGAAATAGTCAAATGCGGCGGCATTATCGTCTCCGGACTCACCGAGGGCGTTGACCGCGCCGCGGCGGAGGGCTGCCTGCTTGCCGGCGGCAGGTGCATCGGCGTTCTCGGTACGCCGCACGGCGAGGATAGCCGCCTGCAGAGGGACGTTGCCGCGACCGGCGCGCTCATAAGCGAGTACCCGCCCGGAACAGTCACGCAGAAGTTTTTCTTCCGCGACCGCAACCGCGTGAGCGCGGGGCTTTCTCAGGGCGTCGTCGTGGTCGAAGCACCGGAGCGCAGCGGCAGTCTCCTCTTTGCGCAGGAGGCGCTCGAACAGGGGCGCGAGATATTCGCCGTCCCCGGCAATGCCGATGCCGAGAACAGCGTCGGCACCATCCGTCTCATCAAGGACGGGGCGAAGCCCGTGACAGGCGGCTGGGACGTCATGTGTGAGTTCGAGGCGCTGTTTCCGGACAAAATAGTGAAGCCGAGCGGGCGTATCAGCGTTCCGGCGGAAGTGAAAAATGTACCGCCAGAGCGGGCAAAACCTGCCGCAAAGCAGGAAAAAACACCGGTTTCGACAAAAAAAGAGATTGACAACAACATAACCAAAGGATATATTGACTTGTCAGAACAGCTCTCCCAGTTAAATGAGGAGCAGCTGAAGATAATCACGGCCATCGGCGGTGAGCAGACGCATATCGACGATGTGATCGAACGCACCGGTCTGAGCCCGGCAAAGGTGCTCTCGCAGCTGACGGTGCTGGAGATCAAGGGCTATATCCGCCGCATACCGGGGCGGAGAGTGAGCCTGAATACGGCAATGAAATGAGGATAAATAATGGCAAAAGCAAAGGATCTGGTCATAGTCGAGTCACCGGCAAAGGCCAAGACCATTGAGAAGTATCTGGGCAGCGGCTATAAGGTCACTGCCTCGATGGGACATCTGAGAGATCTGCCCAAGAGCAAGATGGGCGTTGATATAGAGCACGGCTTCGAGCCGCAGTACATCCCCGTCCGGGATAAGAAGGAGCTCATCAACGAGCTCAAGAAGGAAGCCAAGGAAGCGAAGACTGTCTACCTCGCGACCGACCCTGACCGCGAGGGCGAAGCCATATCGTGGCACCTCAAGGAGCTGCTTGGGCTTGACGATGAAAAGGCAAAGCGCGTGACCTTCAACGAGATCACCAAAAAGGTCGTCACCGAGAGCATCAAGAACCCGCGCAGCATCGACCAGAACCTTGTCGATTCCCAGCAGGCGCGGCGCATACTTGACCGCATCGTCGGCTATGAGCTCTCCCCGCTGCTCTGGCGCAAGATAAAGAAGGGACTGTCCGCAGGACGTGTGCAGTCTGTCGCCACGCGTATGGTCGTTGACCGCGAGGAGGAGATAGAAGCCTTCCAGAGCCAGGAGTACTGGCTGCTCGACGCGCGCCTCAACTGCGGCGCGGAGGACGCCGTGTTCACCGCCCGCTTCCACGGCAAGGGAGATAAGAAGCAGGAACTCAAATCCAGGGCCGAGGTCGACGAGGTCATAAGCGCCGTGCAGGCGCAGCCCTTCACCGTCTCCGGTGTCAAGCGCGGCGAAAAGCAGAAGTCACCCGCACCCCCGTTTATCACCTCAACTCTTCAGCAGGAGGCCTCGCGCCGCCTGAGCATGACCCCGCGCCGCACGATGTCCATCGCCCAGCAGCTCTACGAGGGCGTTGAGATAAGCGGGCACGGCAGCATCGGCCTTATCACCTATATGCGTACCGACTCCCTCCGTCTTTCCGAGGAAGCGCTCGCTGCCGCGAAGGACTTCATCATCGGGCACTACGGCCCCGAGTATTACCCCGGTTCGCCCCGGCATTTCAAGACCAAGGCCGGCGCGCAGGACGCGCATGAGGCCATCCGCCCGACGGACGTGAACCTCACGCCGGAGCTTGTGCGCAAGGATCTGACGCAGGAGCAGTACCGGCTCTACCGCCTTATCTGGGGACGCTTCACCGCCTGCCAGATGGCAAACGCAAAGTATGATAACGTCGCCGTCGAAGTTTCCTCCGCGGGCTACACCTTCCGCGCGACCTATTCGGAAATGAAGTTCAAGGGCTTCACCGCCGTGTACGAGGAGGCGAAGGATGAGGAGAGCAGCGAGCTTGCAAATCCCCTGCCGAGCCTGAGCGAGGGTCAGGCGCTGACGCTCGAAAAGCTCATCCCGGAGCAGCAGTTCACCCAGCCGCCCGCAAGGTTCACCGAGGCTACGCTCATCCGCGCCATGGAGGAAAAGGGCATAGGCCGCCCGTCCACCTACGCACCGACTATATCCACCATCACTTCCCATGACTATGTTATAAAAGAGGGCAAGTACCTCAAGCCCACGCCGCTCGGCAGAGTTGTCACCGGGCTCATGAAGGAGCACTTTGCAGATATCGTTGACCTCAAGTTCACCAATCAGATGGAGGAGGAGCTTGACGGCATCGAGAACGGCAAGGCGCAGTGGCGTGACGTCCTCGCCGATTTCTACGGAGACTTCAGCAAGGAAATGAATGAGGCCGAAAAGGCCATGGACGGCGTGAAGATAAAAGTCCCGGACGTTCTCAGTGATGAATACTGCGACGTGTGCGGCCGCCAGATGGTCGTGAAGAAGGGACGCTTCGGTTACTTCCTCGCCTGCCCCGGCTTCCCGGAGTGTACCTTTACAAAGCCCATCGTCGTCGAGATGCCCGGCAAATGCCCCAAGTGCGGCGGTAGGATACTCAAGCGCACCTCGAAAAAGGGCTATGTGTTCTACGCCTGCGAGCGCGGCACGGACTGCGGCTTTATCACATGGGATGTTCCTACCAAGGACTTCTGTCCTGCCTGCGGCAAGACCATGTTCAAGCACAGCGGCAGAGGGCCGCTCAAGTCCTTCTGCATAAACGAACAGTGCCCGAATTTCGTCCCGGAGGATAAGCGCACCTTCAAGAAAAAGACGCCCGAAGAGAAGGCGCAGGCAGCCGCGGAAAAGGCCGCCGCTGCCGAGGGCGAAGAAGAGAAGAAGCCTGCAAAAAAGACAGCCTCGAAGAAGACCGCCACCGCGAAAAAGACCGCGGTGAAAACAACGGCCAAGAAAACGACCGCCAAAAAGACCACGGCGGCAAAAAAGACAAGCACGAAGAAAAGTGCGGATACAGAGGAATAACAGATGAAAACGGTTACCGTTCTGGGCGCGGGGCTTGCGGGAAGCGAGTGCGCGTGGCAGCTTGCAAAGCGCGGCATAAATGTGAAGCTCATAGAGATGAAGCCGGTGAAGATGACACCGGCGCACACCTCGCCGAACTTTGCCGAGCTCGTCTGCTCAAACTCTCTGCGCAGCGATGAGCTCACCAATGCCGTGGGCCTGCTCAAGGCCGAGATGCGCGCGATGGGCTCTCTCATCATGGAGAGCGCGGACGCTAATAAGGTCGCCGCGGGCGGCGCACTGGCGGTCGACCGCGAGGGCTTTTCAAAATACATCACCGATAAATTAAAGAGTCTCTCGAACGTCGAGGTCGTGAGCGCCGAGGCGACGGAAATTCCGGAGGGCGAGGTCGTCATCGCGACCGGCCCCCTGTCGAGCGACGCTATCGCCGAGAAGATAGCCGCCCTCTGCCCGGACAGCGACCTGCATTTCTATGACGCCGTCGCCCCTATCGTGACGCTTGAGAGCGTGGACATGGATTCCGCGTTCTTTGCCTCGCGCTACGACAAAGGGACGGCAGACTATGTGAACTGCCCGATGGATAAGGATGAGTATCTCGCCTTCGTCGAGGAGCTGACCCACGCGAAGGAAGCGGAGGTACACGGCTTTGACGACGGCGGCGTGTTCGAGGGCTGTATGCCGGTCGAGGTCATGGCGCGCCGAGGGGTGGACACCCTGCGCTACGGCCCATTGAAGCCCGTCGGGCTTATCGACCCGCGCACGGGGAGAGAAAACTATGCCGTCGTCCAGCTCCGGCGCGACAATGCCGACGGCACGATCTATAACATCGTCGGCTTCCAGACGCACCTGACATGGGGCGAGCAGAAGCGCGTGTTCTCCATGATCCCTGCGCTCAGAAACGCGGAGTTCGTGCGCTACGGCGTCATGCACCGCAA
>CEAZ01066120.1_pt1 | contig 13086 bp, 8 predicted proteins | sample 557361 | NCBI WGS metagenome assembly CEAZ01 (sample SAMEA3182074, study PRJEB8094) | gut metagenome | biome: human; feature: gut; material: Stool; isolation source: human stools | place: Canada | collected 2012-02-22 | reverse complement strand
GCTCAATGTGTTCGGCTGAGATCGGAAATCAACCGATTGCACAAATTGCGGCGCGAAAGGACACATCTCCATAGCCCTCTACAAAAACCTGTACCTTTTTGCACAACAAAAAAGGCGCTCTACCAGCGGCTTTTTCTCGTTTTGGCATTAAAAAAGGCGACCGCCCTTTGTGGACGGTCGCCTTTCGTTGTTTCTGTTGGGTTGCCTTAGGCGCGAGTCTTGATCTCCTCGAGAACCTTGGCAACAAACTCGTCAACGCTCATCTGAACGGTCTCGTTGGAGCGATCGCGGACGGAAATGTTGCCGGCCTCGACCTCCTTCTCGCCCAGGATGAGCATATAGGGCACGCGATCGATACTGCGGGCCTCGCGGATCTTGTAGCCGATCTTTTCGTCGCGGTCGTCGCAGACCACGCGAATGCCGGCCTCCTCCAGCTTGGCGCACACCTCGTGGGCGTAGTCGCGGCTCTTCTCGGAAACCGGAAGTGCCTTAACCTGCACGGGGGCCAGCCAGGTGGGGAACTTGCCCGCAAAGTGCTCAATCAGAATACCGATGAAGCGCTCGATGGAGCCAAAGCACACGCGATGCAGCATGATGGGGCGCTTCTTGGTGCCGTCGGCGTCCACGTACTCCAGATCAAAGTTGAGCGGCATCTGGAAGTCGAGCTGGACGGTACCGCACTGCCAGGTACGACCGAGCGAATCCTCCAGGTGGAAGTCGATCTTGGGGCCATAGAAGGCGCCGTCACCCTCGTTGACCTCGTAGTCCATGCCCAGCTTTTCCAGAGCGGCGCGAAGGCCCTCCTCGGCGCGAGCCCAGTCCTCGTCCGAACCCATAGAATCCTCGGGGCGGGTGGAAAGCTCAACGTGGTACTTAAAGCCAAACTTCTGGTACACGGAGTCGATGAGGTTGACCACGCCCACGATCTCGTCGGTCAGCTGGTCAGGACGCACAAACAGGTGGGCGTCGTCCTGGTTAAAGCAGCGCACGCGGAACAGGCCGTGCAGGGCGCCGCGCAGCTCGTGGCGATGCACCAAGCCAATCTCGCCGGCGCGGATGGGCAGCTCGCGGTAGGAGTGCGGCTTGGAGGCGTACACCAGCACGCCGCCCGGGCAGTTCATAGGCTTAATGCAGTACTCTTCGTCGTCGATGACGGTGGAGTACATGTTGTCCTTGTAGTGGTCCCAGTGGCCCGAGGTCTTCCACAGCTGCTTGTTCATGATGAGCGGCGTGGAGATCTCCACATAGCCGGCCTTGTGGTGGATCTCGCGCCAGTAGTCCAGCAGCGTGTTCTTAAGGATCATGCCGTTGGGCAGGAAGAACGGGAAGCCGGGAGCCTCGTCGCGCATCATAAAGAGGTCCATCTCGCGGCCGATCTTGCGGTGGTCGCGCTTCTTGGCCTCCTCCAGCATGTGCATGTGCTCATCGAGCTCTTCCTTGGTGGCAAAGGCGACGCCGTTGATGCGGGTGAGCATCTTGTTGTCCTTATCGCCCTTCCAGTAGGCGCCCGAGACGCCGGTGAGCTTAAAGGCCTTGAGCGCCTTGGTGTAGCAGATGTGGGGGCCGACGCACATGTCGATGTAGTCGCCCTGCTGGTAGAAGGTGATGCGGGCGTCGTCGTCCAGGTCGCCGATGTGCTCGACCTTGTACTTCTCGCCGCGCTCCTCCATAAGGGCGATGGCCTCGGCGCGGGGCTTCTCGTACACGGAGAACTTGAGGTTCTCCTTGACGATCTTCTTCATCTCGGCCTCGATCGCGGGGAAGTCGTCCTCGCTGATCTTGACGCCCTCGGGCAGGTCGACGTCGTAGTAGAAGCCGTTGTCGGTCGCGGGGCCGTAGGCAAAGTCGGCCTCGGGGTACAGGCGCTTGATGGCCTGCGCCATGATGTGCGCGGCGGAGTGGCGGATGACGTGCGTGACCTCGTCTTGCGGGAGCTCGGCCACCGAACCGTCATTGTAGAGTGCCTTCATGGGTATGTTTTCTCCTCTCGGATGCCTGGTGTACAAGTGCGGACGCCCGGCGCCTGTGGCGCTTGATGGGCGCGGCGTTTTTGACTTGCATCATTATAGGCAGGTTACCTTGGTATACAAGCGCCCGCCGCACCTTAATGGCACGGCGGGCGATTTTTTACGCATGCTTCATCGTGTGGGGGCGGGGTGTGGGGTGCGCGTGCGGCTTGCGTGTGGCGCGCGATGCCCGCAGTGCGCCCGTGGCTTGCGGCCGGCCCGGCGATGGATGCGTTACTGGATGCGAGTTCGGCAGTAGGGGCAGACCTTCCAGTGCGCATCGAGCGGGCGATGGCAGCTGGGGCACACGTTACGAACCTGGGTATCGCAAACCGGGCACACGACAAAGTCCTTCTCGATGGGCGCGCCGCACTGCGGGCAGGTGCCGTACTGGGCAAGCTGGCGCTCGCGCAGGGCCATGTCCAGCTCCTGCTCCTCGCGGTCGGCCGCGTAGGAGTGCGGGCGCAGGACCAGGTAGGCAATGAGGCCCACAAACGGGATGAGGGCGATGATGCCCCATGCCACGTAGGAGCTGGCGCCGCGGCGGCGAGCGTCGATGAACACATAGACGACCGACAGCACGTACAGGGCGATGATAAAGCCCACGAAGGCATAGATGACGCCCATAAGCTGCGGCGACATGAGCTCGGAGATATACTTGGACATTGAGGTGTACCTTTCGGAATATTTACAGTTCGGTCAAGTTTACCACGGGGTTTGTTTATATGGGACCACGGCTGGGTACGGGGCTGGCGCGGACACAAACATCTCAATCTGTAACATCTACGGGTCAAAATCTCGGCTAAACGTTACAAATCGAGACAAAGAAAAATCTCCGAACCCAATGTCTCAATCTGTAACAACTACTCAAGAGAATCGGCTCCAGATGTTACAAATCGAGATAAACGGGTAAGCCGCCAGCCAAACATCTCAATCTGTAACATCTGAGCCCCAAAATCTCCCCTTCCTGTTACAGATCGAGACAAAGGAAACCGTCCAAATCTAATGTCTCAATCTGTAACAGTAACTCAGCAAAATGGACCCCAGATGTTACAGATCGAGACAAAGGACTCCCTCACCGACTTAATTCTCAATCTGTAACAGGTAGGAACGAAATCCAGGTCTAGATGTTACAGATCGAGATGGATGTGTGACCGGCCAGCTCAACGTCTCAATCTGTAACATATGGAACCCAAATCCTCGTCTAACTGTTACAGATCGAGACGAACGGTTGCCTTAATTGTCGACAGACGAGGTTGTCGACGTTGCCGAGTCTCCCCTCGCCTGCCGTTGGCGGATGCTGCGGGGCTGTTCGCCGCATTGCCGCTGCACTGGAGGTGCGCAGACCGTAGGATAGTCCTATTGACAGCCTGTCAACTCGTCTGGGAGGCACTGTGACGGAAACGTTTGATATCGCGATTGTGGGCGCGGGCATCACGGGGTGCGCCATCGCGAGGCAGCTCGCGCGCTATGACTTGTCCATTTGCGTGGTCGAGGCGGCCAACGATGTCGCTCTAGGCGCTTCGAAGGCCAACGGCGGCTTGGTGCACGCCGGCTACGATCCGGCGTCGGGCACGGTCAAGGCGCAGGTCAACGCCCGTGGTTGCGAGCTATATGGCTCATGGGCCCAGGAGCTGGGTTTTATGTTTTGCCGAACCGGGTCGATGGTATTGGGCTTTAATGACGAGGACCGCGCGCATCTGGAGCAGCTGCGCAGCAATGGCCTTGCCAACGGCGTACCCGAGCTGTCGATTATCGGCCCCGAGCGCATCCACGAGCTGGAGCCGCGTGCCAGCGCCGACGCAACATGCGCGCTGTGGTGCCCCTCGACCGGTTTTGTCGATCCGTTTGAGGTCGCCATCGCCGCGCTGGAGAATGCCGTGGGCAACGGCGTGAGGTTTATGCGCTCCGCGCCGGTGGAAGCGATTGAGGTTGCTGGCGGCGAGGCAACCGACGGGGATGCGCGCTTTACGCTGGCGACCCCCGCTGGCAACGTGCGCTGCCGCTACCTGATCAACGCCGCAGGCAACGGCGCCGCGGACATCTCGCGTATGGCCGGCGCTGAGGAGTTCCAGATGGTCTGGCGCCAGGGCAACATTGTGGTGCTGGACAAGGAGCCACGTGCGCTCATGCCGCTCTACCCCGTGCCGACGCCGGTGTCGAAGGGCGTTATCGTGACGGGCACCGTTCATGGCAACACCGTGATTACCGCGTCCGCCGCCGTGCGCGAGCCAGGCGACACGCAGACTTATGCGAGCGATGTGAACGCGCTGCTGACCGGCGCGCGCAAGCTGGTGCCCAATCTGGACACGCGCCGCGTGGTGCGCGCATTTGCCGGCGGGCGTCCGGTCATTCAGGGGACCAACGACTTCTTTATTGGGCAGTCCGCCGTGGTGCCGGGGCTGTTCCAGGCGGCGGGCATTCAGTCGCCTGGAGTGGCGAGCGCGCCGGCCATTGCCGAACGCATGGAGCACTTGATGCGCGAAGCGGGCGTTGCTTTGCGCGAGCGGGCCGATTGGGATCCGATTCGCCGCGCGCCGGACGACTTCGACCGTGCGCCGCCTGCGCGCAAGGAAGAGCTCATTGAGTCCGACCCCGCGTGGGGGCAGATTGTCTGCCGCTGCGAGACGGTGCCCGAGGCCGAGATTGTGGCCGCTATTCGACGCCGCCCGGGTGCGGTTTCGGTCGAGGGCGTCAAACGCCGCTGCCGCGCGGGCATGGGTCGCTGCCAGAGCGGCTTTTGCCAGAGCCGCGTGGTGGCGATCCTAGCGCGCGAACTGGGCTGCGACCCTAGCGAGGTGCTGTTAGAGGATGCCGGATCCTGGCTGGTTGAGGGACCGCTGAAGGGGGTGCGCTAGGATGGCGACGTTTGATATACGCGACGGACGCGCGGAGACCGGAGCTACCGAGGCGGTGCAGACGCAAGCGTTCGACGTGGTCGTTATCGGCGGCGGACCTGCCGGCATGGCGGCCGCGCTTGCCGCGCATAAGGCCGGCGCGCGCGTAGCTATCGTGGAACGCGAGCGGCATCTGGGCGGCATCCTGCGCCAGTGCATCCACCCCGGTTTTGGCCTTTCGCACTTTAAGCAGGAGCTCACCGGCCCCGAGTATGCGCAGCGCTTTATCGACCAGGTGCGCACGACAGATATTGCGCTGTTCTTGGACAGCATGGTGCTTGGGATTGATTCGGGCAAGCCCACGGAAGACACTGCGGTCCACACCGTCACGCTCATGAGCCCCACCGGCATGTTGCAGCTCATCGGGCGCGCGGTCGTCCTTGCCATGGGTTGCCGCGAGCGCACGCGAAGCGAGATCAAGATCCCCGGCAGCCGCCCTGCCGGTGTGTTTACGGCCGGCCTGGCGCAGCGATATATCAATATCGAGAACCTCAAACCCGGCTCGCGCGCCGTCATTTTGGGCTCGGGCGACATCGGGCTGATCATGGCGCGCCGCTGCACGCTCGAGGGGATTTCGGTCGAGGGCGTGTACGAGCTCATGCCGTACGCCAACGGTCTGCGCCGCAATGTGAAGAACTGCCTAGATGACTTTGGCATTCCGCTGCACCTGTCTACCACGGTCACGCGCGTGATCGGGCACGACCGCGTGGAGGCCGTCGAAGTAAGCCAGGTCGACGAGCACCTGGCACCCATTCCGGGGACCGAGCGCGTTGTTCCGTGCGACACGCTGCTGCTTTCGGTGGGCCTAATTCCCGAGAACGAGCTTTCGGTTGCCGCGGGCGTGGAGCTTGACCCGCGCACGCGCGGTGCCGTGGTGGACCAGAGTCTGCAGACGAGCGTGCCGGGCATCTTTGCCTGCGGCAACGTGCTGCACGTGCACGACCTGGCAGACAATGTGACGTGTGAGTCCGAGAGAGCTGGCGCAGCCGCAGCGGCGTACGCGCTGGGCTGTGGTGCTGGGGCAGATGCGGGCGCTGCGGACCCGGGCTGCCAGTTCACGGTCTCCCCCGCCGGCATCGCAGGCTACGCGCTGCCGGGACGCATTACGGCTGTGGCGCTCACCAAACTCAACTTCCGTGTACGCCGACCGGTCGATGCCGCCCGTGTACGTATCCTGGCAGGCGACGAGGAACTGTTTGCGGGTAAGGTCCGCCCGTTTAAACCGAGCGTAATGGAGAGCTTCCCGCTACCGGCGAAAATCATCCAGCAAGCGCTCGACCTGGGCGCCAACGAGATAGTCCTGTCCGTCGATCCTGTTGAAGAGGCGTAAGGCTATGAGCATAAACGCAATCGAAACGTTGCAGTTCAACTGCACCACCTGCCCCTCCGAGTGCCTCCTGACCGTGGAGGTAGAGCGTGACGCAGACGGCGCCGTGGCGGAAGTGCGCTCCGTAACCGGCAACAGCTGCCTGCGCGGTGATACGTTCGCGCATCAGGAACTCACCTGCCCCATGCGCGTGCTCACCACAACCGTGGCCGTATCCGGCGGCGATGAGGCCCTGCTCCCCGTGCGCACGGCCGAAGCCATCCCGCTGGCACTCCATCCCCAGGCCATGGACCACATCCGCGGCGTGGTTGTCGACGCTCCCATCCGCATGAGTGACGTCGTGCTAGAGAACCTCCTAGACACCAACATCAACCTCATCGCCAGCATGGACATCGACCTTGCCTAGGTAGCTCATTTGGGACGGGGCTCTTTTAGCTACCCCGCCATCGACCCCGCCCCTCCTCAATTGCGGTGAAATAGTTCCTGATTTCCATCAAAACCCCGGCATCCAGGAACTATTCCACCGCAACTATCCTTGGAATTGGTATTTAGCTTGTGCCTACTTTAGTGCCATTTCAAAACTATGCCGGATTACGGGGCTGATTCGGAGACCCCCATCCATACCGGCATTTTTCGATTTTTGATAAGCCCTCTACCTGCGGTTTTAATTTCGCGATTTTTCCCATGGTCAAGTAATACAGGTCCAGCCCCGTAATCCACCATAGTTTTGAAAGCAGCCCATTTGGGACGGACCCCTTATGACTACTTTTGCCCGAACTCTCGCTCAAATGATTTTTCTGGGACGGGGATTAAATAATCATTCGGAACCCAATGATTATTTAATCCCCGTCCCAGAAAAATCAGTCCACATGTTTGACGCAGCTTAAATAGCCCCGTCCCAAATTGACTACCCTGGCATTGGGGATACCATGGTGGCACCCTAGCGAAAGGACGATGTATGGCACAGATCGATGACCAGCGTGTGGCGCGCGTGCTCGATGCGCTCGAGGCTCAGCACCCCGGCGCACAGCTGCTCGTGAATGACCCATGGTCGATTTATTACCTGACCGGATTTTATGCCGATATGTTCGAGCGGTTTTGTGGCGTACTGCTCGCGCGCAATGCCGAGCCAGTGATCCTGGTCAACGCGCTGCATCAGCTGCCCGAATACGACAATGCCCGCGTTGCCTACCACACCGATACCGATATCGTGACCGAGGCCATCGCTCGCGAGGTCGATCCGACCAAACCGCTCGGCATCGATACCGTTATGCGCTCCGGCTTTTTGATGCCCCTTATGGATCGTCACGCCGCGAGCGAGTTCTTCCTGGGCGACTTTGCCGTCACCGCCGCACGCACCCACAAGGATGCCGCCGAGCAGGAGCTCATGCGCGTGTCCTCGGCCGCCAACGACGCCGTAATGGCCGACGCGAACAAGCTCGTCCACGAAGGTGTGACAGAGCGAGAAATTGCCGACCAAATGCTCAGCCTGTACCGCAAGCACGGCTGCGAGGGCTTTAGCTTTTCTCCAATCGTGAGCTTTGGCGCCAACGCCGGCGACCCGCATCACGAACCCGACGGCACCGCGCTCAAGCGGGGCGACGTGGTGCTATTCGACATCGGCGGACGCTATCGCAACTACTGCTCGGACATGACGCGCACGTTCTTTTGGGGCGAGCCGGACGAGGAGACCGCACACATCTACGACATCGTGCGCCGCGCCAACGAAGCCGCCGAGGCGCTCATCGCCCCGGGCGTGCGCATGTGCGACCTGGACCGCGCCGCGCGCGACGTGATTGAGGACGCTGGCTACGGCAAGTACTTCACGCATCGCCTGGGCCACTCGATCGGCCTGCAGGACCACGAGCCAGGCGATGTTTCCCTTGTCAACGAGCAGATCGTAGAGCCTGGCATGACGTTCTCTATCGAGCCGGGCATCTACCTCCCCGGCCGCACCGGCGTCCGCATCGAAGACCTGGCCTTGGTTACCGAGTCCGGCGTCGAGATTCTCAACGCCTACCCCCACGATCCGGTCCTCCTCAACTAACCCCCTACCAATAGTCCCCCAGTAAGTTGCGGTGGAATAGTTCCCAGATTGGCCCACAGAGGCATAATCCAGGAACTATTCCACCGCAACTGTCATGGGGCCAAGTCGACCAATTTGACAGTCTAGAGATGCGCCACGAAAACGGGCTATCTACTACGTTTAACCCGCATGGGTCGATCATTCGGGTATTTTTTGAAAGTCGGCAAGCATTCTACCTGCGGTTTTAATTTCACAAGTCTCGGCGTGGTCGAGGGCAGTCGATTAAACGTAGTAAATAGGCCCATTTCGTGGCGAGCAGGTCAACTCGGGGCACGGGGCAGCTAATTTGGATAGCGCAGCAGACCGGCAACTTCGCCGGCTAGGGTGATGGTGCCGGCGGCTACGAAGGGCTCGTCGGCGGCATCGAAGGCGGCGAGGGCCTCGGACACGCTGGGGTAAACGCCCGCAAGCTTGTCGGCGTCCACCAAGGCGGCAAGTTCCTCTGCCGGTAGGGCGCGATCAGAATCAGTCTGGGTCACGACCACGCGGGGGAATGCCGGAACAAGCACGTCAACGATACCTGCCACGTCCTTGTCGGCCAGCGCGGCGCACAGCAGCGTGGGGCGATTCTCCACGCACGGATCGATCTCATCCAGCGCGCTCACAAAGTTCTCGCAGCTCTGTGGGTTATGGCAGGCGTCGATCAGCTTGAGCGGATTGGTTCCCAGCACATCAAAGCGACCCGGCGTGGGGCAGCCCATAAGCGACGCATCGAGCTTGTCGTGGTCGAGCTCACGGCCCAGATAGCCCTCGCACAGCATAATCGCACATGCAGCATTCTGCGGCTGATAGGCCGGCTTGACCATGCTCGACGTATAGATTGCGCGCGGCGTGGTGCAGCTGAACTCAACCGTATCACCCACATGCGCCGGCACCTTGGTCGTGGAGTGGCTCACCACTAACGGCACCACACCGCACTCACGGCAGCGAGCATCCATCACACGCTGAACGCTCGCTTCGTGCGTACCCTCACCCAGCACAACCAGACGTCCGGGCTTGATGACCGCGGCCTTCTCCCCCGCAATGGCCTCGAGCGTGTCGCCCAAAATGCGTGTGTGGTCGAGTCCGATACCCGTAATGGCAACGGCGACGGGATCGGTCGCACTCGTGGCGTCCCAACGGCCGCCCATGCCAACCTCGAGCACAGCAACGTCCACCGCAGCCTCGGCAAACATCACCAGCGCGGCGGCCGTCAGCAGGTCGAACGGCGTGATGGTATAGGCGCGCTCCCCCGCCGCCACACGACGAGCATTCAAGCGATGCCCCGCCTCGACGGCGGCAGAAACGCCACGGGCAAAGGCCTCATCGCTCACGACGCGCCCATCGACCTCCATGCGCTCGGGATAACGCACAAGCTGCGGCGACGTATACAGCGCGGTCTTCAACCCCTCACCACGCAAGATGGCAGCCGAAAAACGCGTGGTCGAAGTCTTGCCATTGGTGCCGGCAACCTGAATGCAATCGAAATACTCATCCGGACGCCCCAGCTCATCGAGCATATCGACAACCGTCTCAAGCAGAGGTCCAGCATCCCCAGAAATCCGCCCCGTATCAGCAGCAAGTCCCAGAGCCTCACCAAACGAAAGCAAATCAAACGAGAAAGGAACGACATACGACCCAGAACGCTTAGCCATAACCCAAAGTCCCCCATAACAGAAAAAGAGGCCCACCAAAAGAATGAGCCCCTCGCGTTGACAATATCAGCCTTTATCCGCTTGCAGCTAGATCAAGGCCACAACCAAGTGGCCCTACCAGGCAGCGGACGCCCCCGTAACCGCTGTGGGAGCGGCCCGATGATTTGCTCTCCGCAAGTTCCGCACGCAAAGGACAGCACTTGATGTGCTGTCCGTCTTGCGCAGGACTGCCCGCAGCGGAGAGCAAAGCGTCGGGACGCGCCCCCAGTAACGCCTACGAGAAGTCAGCAACCTGAGCAGTCAGCGCCGCCAGGATCTCCTTGAGCTCAGCTGCACGGTCCCTCTTCTTCTGGACCACCGCGGGCGCAGCCTTCGCCACAAAGCCCTCGTTGGCCAGCGTCTTCTCGCAGCCGGCGAGCTCCCTCTGAGCCACGGCGATCTCCTTCTCCAAGCGCGCCTTCTCGGCCGAAAGGTCAACCTTGCCCTCGAGCACCACAAAGACCTCGACGCCGCTATCAACCACGGCGATGCTCGCAGCCGGCTTCTCAACGTCGGTGCCCATAACCAGCGAAGCCGTGTTGGCCAGCGGCTCAATCGTCGAGCGCAGGCTCTCGAGCTTCTCGATGTCCTCGGCAGCGGCACGCACGACCACGTCGAGCTCGGCCTTGGGGCTCAAGCGATAGCGCGAACGCGTGGCGCGGGCAGCGGAAACGACGGTACGGCACAGCTCAAACGCGCGCTCGGCGGGCTCGTCGACGTACTTGGCGTAGTCGGCGGGCTCGGGCCATTTGGCGATCATGAGCGCCTCGGCGCGGTCAACGTTGCCCTCAGCGTCCAGGTCGAGCACGCTCGCCGGCATGTTATCCCAGATCTCCTCGGTGACAAACGGCATGAGCGGGTGCATCAGGCGAATGGAGGTGTCGAGCACAAAGATCAGGTTGCGCTGCGCCTGCAGACGGCCCTCGCCCTTCAGGCGGGCCTTGGTGACCTCGACGTACCAGTCGCAGACCTCGTTCCAGAAGAACTGCTGCACGCTGCGGGCCATGTCGCCAAAGGTGTAGTTCTCGATACCCTCGGTGACCATCTTGACGGCCTTGGCCAGGCGACTGAACATCCAGGCGTCGGCCGGCGTCTCCACGACAGGCTCGCCGGGCGTGTAGCCCTCCATATTCATGAGCAGGAAGCGGCTGGCGTTCCAGATCTTGGTCACAAACGATTTGGCCTGGTCGGTACGCGGGCTGTCGATGAGCTTCTTGGTCTTCTTGTCGATGTTCGCGTCAAACTTAACATCCTGGTTGTTGGTGCACAGCGTGAGCAGGTTGTAGCGCATGGCATCGGCGCCGTACATGCCAATGAGATCCATGGGGTCAACGCCGTTGCCCTTGGACTTGGACATGCGACTGCCGTCCTTGGCAAGGATCGTCGGGTAGATGACGACGTCCTTAAACGGCACCTCGTCCAGGAAGTACAGCGAGCTCATGACCATGCGGGCGACCCACAGCGCGATGATGTCACGCGCAGTGACGAGCGCCGTCGTGGGGTGATGGCCCTCGAGCAGCTCGGGCTTTTGCGGCCAACCCTGCGTGGCGAAGGTCCAAAGCTGCGAGCTGAACCAGGTGTCCAGCACGTTCTCGTCCTGGTGCACGTGATGGCCGCCGCACTTGGGACACACGTCGGTGTCCTCGGTCAGGGCGTCCTCCCAGCCACAGTCCTCGCAGTAGAACACGGGAATGCGGTGGCCCCACCACAGCTGACGGCTGATGCACCAGTCCTTAAGGTTTTCCATCCAGGTGGTGTAGGTCTGCGTCCAGCGCGCGGGATGGAAGGTGACCTTGCCGGAGTTGACGGCGTCGAGCGCCGGCCCCTTGAGCTTGTCGACGGCGACAAACCACTGCTCGGACAGCCACGGCTCCAGCGCAGAGTCGCAACGATAGCAGTGCATGACGGAGTGATCGAGGTCCTCGACGTGATCGAGCAGACCGTGCTCCTCAAACCACTTGATGACGGCCTCGCGGCACTCGTCGCGGTTCATGCCGGTGAACTCGCCGTAGCCCTCAACAACCACCGCGTGCTCGTCGAACATATTGATCTGCGGCAGGTCGTGAGCCTGACCCATGGCGTAATCGTTGGGGTCGTGGGCCGGGGTGACCTTAACAAAGCCGGAACCGAAGTTGGCGTCGACGTGATAGTCGGAGAAGATGGGAATCTCGCGGTTGACGATCGGCAGCATGACGGTCTTACCCACGAAGGCGGCCTTCTCGGGATCCTTCGGAGAGACGGCGACGCCCGTGTCGCCGAGCATGGTCTCGGGGCGCGTGGTGGCGACGACGATGTAGTCCTGACCGTTGACCGGCTCGGTCAGCGGGTAGCGCAGGTGCCACAGGTGGCCCTTCTCGTCCTTGTACTCGGCCTCGTCGTCCGAGATAGCGGTAGTGCAGTTGGGGCACCAGTTGACGATGCGCTTGCCGCGATAGATCAGGCCGTCGTGGTACCAGTCGCAGAAGACCTTGCGCACGGCCTGGGCATAGTCCTCGTCCATGGTGAAGCGCTCGTTGTCGAAGTCAACAGAGCATCCCATGCGCTTGATCTGCTCGACGATGATACCGCCGTACTCGTGGGTCCAGTCCCAGCAGGCGTCGACAAACTTGTCGCGACCGATCTCTAGGCGGCTGATGCCCTCGCTTTTGAGCTTCTTATCGACCTTGGTCTGCGTGGCGATACCGGCATGGTCGGTGCCCAGCACCCAGCGCGTGGACTTGCCGCGCATGCGGGCCATACGGATGATGGCGTCCTGGATGGAGTCATCGGTGGCGTGGCCCATGTGGAGCTTGCCGGTCACGTTGGGAGGCGGAATGGTGACGGTGCAGTCGCCCACACCCTCGCGGCGCTTGTAGTAGCCGCCGTCGAGCCACTTCTGCAGGATCGCCGGCTCGTTGGTCGACGGATCGTAGTTCTTGGGCATTTCTTCCATATATCTCTCCCTGTCCCGCCGGGGAGGAATGCAGGCCCGCTAGGGTCTGCATTCCTCCCCTTAGGTATCGATTACTTCAGTCTGAAGGTACTAACTTGACAATCTCACAGAATAGCACAGGCATACCTGCCGAAAAGGGACAGGTTTATTTTGGTAGGTTTTATC
>CEAZ01002566.1_pt1 | contig 13101 bp, 9 predicted proteins | sample 557361 | NCBI WGS metagenome assembly CEAZ01 (sample SAMEA3182074, study PRJEB8094) | gut metagenome | biome: human; feature: gut; material: Stool; isolation source: human stools | place: Canada | collected 2012-02-22 | reverse complement strand
GAGGATATTTGTGAGTGAAAAGTCACAAAATATTAAGGAACTTGCAGAGCAGGCACTAAAAAGTGAAAAACTCATGGCAGATTTAGCTGAGAAGCTGGAAGGATCATCGAGACGTACCCGTCAAAATGCGGCTTCGGTTTTTGCTCAAATTGCAAAGGCTAATCCCGAAGCTTTACTTTCTTTTCTCGATGCGTTTGTCGATGCTCTCAACAGACCTGAGGCTCAAACGCGTTGGGAATCACTCGATATTCTTACTTCGCTTGTTCCTTTCGACTCTCGTGGTTGCGATAAGGCTCTTGTTGGTGCAGAAACCGCGTTGTTTGATGAGGATAATGGGTTAGTAAGGCTTGCGGCCATGCGTTTTCTCTGCAAGTTAGGAGCAACAACAGAGAATCGTTCGGAAAAAATATGGCCATTGCTCGATGAGGCAATTCAATGCTATCACGGTGATTTTGAGTATCAGGACATGCTCGTTGCCATTATTTCATTTTCCGAGGGGAAGCTGTCTCCTGCAGTCAAGGAAGGGCTTCGTGCTCGCGTTACCTTTGATGCTGAGCATGGCAAAGGCGCGCTTAAAAGAAGAAGCCAGCAGATAATTGATAATCTTAATTAGATTGATGTAAAACACTACAAAACAAGGAGTGATAATGTCGCAGCATACCGTAACTCTTATACCTGGCGATGGTATTGGTATCGAGACTTCCGCTGCAATGCAGAAAGTAGTTCAGGCCTCTGGAGCCGAAATAACGTGGGAGGTGGCTGAAGCTGGTTCCTCTCAGATGGAAAAATACGGTACGCCACTTCCTGAATCTACCATTGAATCGGTTAAAAGAAACAAAGTAGCAATTAAGGGTCCTATTACCACTCCTGTTGGCACGGGATTTAGAAGTGTGAATGTTGCGCTCCGAAAAACTCTTAATCTCAATGTTTGTTTACGCCCTGTTGTGTCTATTCCTGGTGCAGGGGGTCGATATAGTGATGTTGATCTGGTTATCGTAAGAGAAAACTCTGAGGATCTCTATGCTGGAATCGAATTTGAAGAGGGTAGTGAAGGTGCTGCTGAATTAATTAACTTCTGCGCTGATAAAGAAGCAGGTATTATTCGCCCAGATTCAGGCATTTCCATTAAACCAATTTCTATTACCCAATCAGAAAAAATCGTTCGTTTTGCGTTTGACTATGCCATGAAACATGGATATAAAAAAGTTACTGCTGTTCATAAAGCTAACATCATGAAGTATTCCGATGGTCTCTTTTTAAAAACAGCTCATGAAGTTGCCAAAGATTACGAAGGTAAAGTTGAATTTAACGACAATATTATCGATGCCTTTTGTATGAATCTTGTTATTGATCCTTCTCAGTTTGAGGTTATTGTTTTCCCTAATTTGTATGGAGACATTGCAAGTGATTTATGTGCGGGTTTAGTGGGCGGCTTAGGTATTGCTCCTGGGGCAAATATTGGTTCTGAATATGCTGTCTTTGAGGCTGTTCACGGATCTGCTCCCGACATTGCTGGCAAAAATATATGCAATCCAACGGCTGAAATTCTTTCCGCCGCTATGATGCTCGATCATCTTGGAGAACTTGAACAAGCAAATAAGATTCGTGAAGCTATTCGCCAAGTTTACTGTGAAGGAAAAGTACTTACTGCAGATATTCGCAAGGCAACCGCATCTTCTTTACCTGCCGCGTCATGTACTGAATTTACCGATGAGCTCGTCTCTATTCTTGAAAAAATGTAGCTCCATCATTTTTCAAGAATTACTACACATGAAAGGAAATAGCATGAAGCGCTCTGCAACGTTGAAGGTTGGCGATAAATCGTATGTGTATTATCCAGTTAGTACGATTGAAAATCATGAAAAACTACCCTATTCATTGACGGTTCTTTTGGAGAATATTCTGCGTTTAGCTGAAACCGACGAACGTGCAGCGGAGTTGGCAAAACGTCTAGTTGATGCAGGCCTTAAGGGGGAAGTGGGTAGTGAAATAGAATTTAGTCCTGCGCGTGTTCTCTTCCAGGATTTTACCGGTGTTCCCGTTTTTGTTGATTTTGCTGTAATGCGTGAAGCCTGTATTGATCTTGGTGGAGATCCGAAAAACATTAACCCTCAGGTTCCTTGTGATTTAGTTATCGATCATTCAGTTATTGCTGACGTTTCTGGTTGTGAAAGTGCTCTCGATAAAAATATGGAGCTAGAGTTCCAAAGAAATCAAGAACGTTATGACTTTCTGAAGTGGTCTCAAGAGTCTTTCCAAAATGTACGTATTGTTCCTCCTGGGGCAGGCATTTGTCATCAGCTAAATATTGAACGTTTTGCGTCTGTTGTTATGACCAAAGAGGTAGGCGAAGACGAAGTTGTCTATTTTGATACGCTTGTTGGAACCGACTCTCATACTCCTACCGCTAACGGAATTGGCGTGCTTGGTTGGGGAGTAGGCGGTATTGAGGCTGAAGCTGCTGCTCTTGGTCAGCCAGTTACCACGTTGGTCCCTCGTGTTATTGGCGTTGAGCTTAAAGGGGAGTTGTCCGAGGGCGTGAGCGCTATGGATGTCTCTCTTACGTTTGCTCAAATGCTTCGTGCAGAAGGAGTAGTTGGTTGTTTTGTTGAGTGTTTTGGGGAAGGGCTAGATAGTCTCAGTGCAACCCAGCGCGCCTGTATTTCCAATATGACGCCAGAATACGGTTCAACATGTACTCTTTTTCCTGTTGATAACAAAACATTAGACTACTTAAGGCTGACGGGTCGCAGCGAAGAACAAGTTGCTCTTGTTGAAGCTTATGCTAAAGCTCAAGGATTCTGGAATGATCCCGCTGTTCAGAAGCGCAAGTATAGCAAAGTACTTACCCTCGATCTTTCATCGGTTGTTTCCAGTATCGCTGGACCTTCAAGGCCACACGATAGAAAAGACTTTTCTTCGATGAAAGAGGCTTTTGGTGAAATATGCGAAGCTCGAGGTGTTGATTTAAACAAGAGGGTTCCCGTAGATATCAACGGAGTTACTCATGAGCTTACCCATGGTGCATTGGCTATTGCGGCAGTGACAAGTTGCACAACTGCTACTGATGCATCCATGATGTTGGCAGCGGGACTTCTTGCGCGTAATGCCGCTAATCAGGGGCTGTCTCCAAAACCTTGGGTTAAGTGTATTCTTGCTCCAGGAAGCAGGGCGACGGAGTCTATTCTTGATTCGGCGGGGCTCATGCCAGGTCTTCGTAAGTTAGGTTTTTATACATGCGGCTTTGGATGCATGAGTTGTATTGGTAATTCTGGCCCAGTTTTACCCTTCATGCATGACATTGCTGACGATATCGAGTTGGCGAGCATCCTATCTGGAAATCGTAATTTTGAGGGAAGAATTTCTCCAGATGTTTCCCAGAATTATCTTTCGGCTCCGATGCTCGTTATTGCCTATTCTCTTGTGGGCACGATGGATTTTGATTTCGAATCTGAACCTTTGGGTGAAAACGCTCAGGGTGAAGATGTCTATCTTCGTGATATTTTGCCCGATCAGGAAGAAATAGAGTTTTTGCTCGAAAAATGTTGTAAAAAGTCTATTTTCGAAGCTGCCAATGCATCGCTTTTTGATGGAGATGAAACATGGTGTGCGTTGAGTAGAAAGGCAAGTGACACCTTTGCTTGGAATAAAGACTCAACCTACGTGCGCAGGGCTCCCTACTTTGACGGTATGAAGAAAGAACCTACACCACCTGAACCTATTTCACAGGCACGTGTGCTTCTCAATGTTGGAGATTTTATTACTACTGATCATATTTCTCCCGCTGGTTCAATTTCAGATAACTCTCCAGCTGCGCGTTATTTGCTTGATCATGGAGTGAAAGAAGAAGATTTCAACACGTATGGTGCTCGTCGCGGTAATCACGAGGTGATGATGCGTGGTACTTTTGCGAACGTTAAGTTAAGCAATAAGCTTGCTGATGGTAGAAAGGGCGGCTGGACAAAAGATTTCCTCGATGGAAACATCAAGCCAGTCTTCAATGCTGCAATGCACTATGGGGAAGAGAATATTCCTTCAGTTGTTTTTGCTGGAAAGATGTATGGTAGCGGTTCTTCTCGTGATTGGGCAGCGAAAGGCCCTTTGCTACAAGGAGTACGTGCTGTCTTTGCGGAAAGCTTCGAGCGTATCCATCGTTCAAATCTTATTGGAATGGGTATCCTTCCTTTACAGTTTGAAGAAGGGCAGAGCGTTGTATCTCTTGGATTGGATGGTTCCGAAGAGGTTACCATTGCTCCTATTGATTTTTCGCAGGGGCTTCCTTCACCTTCGTTAGTTGATATTAAGGCGGTAAAACCAAGCGGTGAAGAAGTTGTCTTTAAGGCTTTAGTAAGGATTGATACTCCAACGGAAGGTGCTTATTACTACAACGGAGGCATTCTTCAGTATGTCCTTCGTTCGCTGGTAAAGTAGTATTGTTGGTATTGTTTTTGAATCAAAGAGGCTGACTCGTTCGGCCTCTTTGTGTTTTGTTCTTTATTCTCCAACAAATAGTTAAATCATCTAACTTTTCTGTAGTATTCGTTTACAATTATTCCTCAAATAAATCGACTCGGAGGAATATATGAACAACCCGAATCAACACGGTCCAATTGATTGGTCTGATTTTTTAAAGCAGGCAATGGGAGGGTCTCCTCATACTGAAAAGGGGACTGGATTTGGTGGCTCAGGCTTTGATGGTGGAAATGCAGACTTCAGTCACCTTAAAAAACGCTTCGCTGAAATGGGTAAACGCTCACTTATCGTTTTGGCAATTCTTGTTATCTTGATTGCTGCTTTCTGTTATTGGTGGTTCCATCCTCCCATCAATATTCATAGTGATGACCTTTGGTGGTTTATAGCAATCATTATTTTGCTTCCAAGTTTTATAGTGTTTTTCGTCTTCCGCCAAATCTATCAAAATGGTGCAGGTAAGCGGGAGGCAAGTCCAAAGAAGGCAAAGCTATTTAAATACCTTATGGCAATTCCTGTTGTTATCGCTCTCATTGGTGTTCTAGGCGCAGTAACATCGCTGTCGCTTTTCCCGGGAAATGCTGAGCGCTATTCGAATATCCTGCAAACTACGGAAGGAAACTTCTCTGAGGATATCGATGAGGCTGATTACAGTAAGATTCCGTTCATCGATCGTGATTCTGCGATTCTTTTAGGTAATAGAACCATGGGTACCATGGCAGATTACGTAAGTCAGTTTGAAATATCTTCTTTGTATTCGCAGATCAACTACCACGATGCACCCGTGCGCGTTAGTCCTTTAAACTATGCGGATTTCTTTAAATGGTGGGCAAACAAAGACGGCGGCATTCCTGCTTACGTAATCGTTAACATGAGTACTCAGGATACCGAAATCGTTCGTCTTGATAACCCCATTTATTACTCCGATTCTGATCCGTTCTTCAATAATGTAGATCGTCATGTTCAGTTAAGTTATCCGTTCTACATGTTTGATGAGAAGTCGTTTGAAATTGACGAAGAAGGCAATCCTTATTGGATTTATCCTGTTCAGGATAGAACCATTGGTCTTTTTGGTGGAACCACCATCCAGCGTGTTGTTTTATGCAATGCAAGTACTGGCGAAACCCAAGATTTGGCTATGGACGAGGTTCCTCAATGGGTTGACCGTGCTTATCCTGCAGAGTTACTTATTCAGCAATACAACTGGAGCGGATCTCTCTCTGACGGTTGGATCAATTCTTGGTTGGGTCAGAATGGCGTGAAGAAAACAACACCGGGAACTAACGGTCAGCCTGGCTATAACTACCTTGCTCAAGATGATGATGTTTGGGTTTATAGTGGTGTAACGTCAGCAACATCAGATAACTCAATCATCGGCTTTGTTCTGATTAATCAGCGCACAGCAGAGTCAAAATTCTATCCTGTAGCTGGTGCAACAGAGGAATCGGCAATGAGTTCTGCTGAGGGTCAAGTTCAGCATTTGAAATATGTTTCCACGTTCCCTCTGCTCATTAATGTGGAAGGTCAGCCAACCTACTTTATGGCATTGAAAGATAATGCAGGGTTGGTAAAGATGTACGCGATGATTGATATCCAGAGATATCAAAATGTTGCAACGGGTAATACCTTAAGCGAGTGCGAGAAGTCGTATAAATCGCTGCTGAGAAGCAATGGAATAACTCCCGTTAGCGGATCGAGTTCCTCTGCAATTGAGGGGTCGATAACAGGAAAGATCATTTCGGTTTCCCCTGTTGTACTTGATGGAAACACTCACTATTACCTGCTTATTGAGGGAAGTAACTCGATTTACGATTGTCCTATAGCAAGCGTGATAGATGTAGTGCGCTACAAAGAGGGTGATACGGTCACTTTATCCGTTGACGCATCAACAGGAAATCTTATAACGGTAAACGCAATTTCAGCTGCGTAGGGTTTTACAACAAGGGTCAAAAAATTTGACCCTTGTTTTTTATTCGTGATGAAGTTGTGAAACGTAAAATACATGCTTGTAATGATTGACGGGTTTACTATAATAGACAAGCTGCTTTAAGAAGTAGCTACACGGAATACAACATGTTCCGCTGCCCAAGACAGCTGGTACCGTAAGGTTTAATCGTATACACGGCCCGCCGAGGTGGTCATAAAGATGTCTTTAGCCGACCTCTGCTGTCACGTGCAGTAGAGGTCGTTTCTTTTTAAGGCTCGACCCATCTGTTAAGGTGCGGAACCCGATGCTTTAAAAAGAGGAGGTGTAAATAGAATGCCAAGTGTACAGAACACTGAAAGACTTGAGGTAATCAAGTCTGATCTCGCCGACATCACAGCAATGTGGGTTGTTGATTATCGCGGACTTACCGTTAAGGAATCTCAGCAGCTTCGTCGTAACATTCGTGAAGCTGGCGCAATTATGAAGGTTCACAAGAACACTCTTGTTCAGCTGGCTTTGAAAGAACTCGACATGCCAAATGTTGATGAAATTCTTTCTGGTCCTTCTGCTTTTGTTTTTGCTGAGGGAGATCCTGTTGCTTCAGCTAAAGCTATTAAGGACTTTGCAAAGGGAAATGAGAATTTGGTAATCAAGGGTGGCATCATGGATGGTGCTTTCGTTGATGCAGAGGCAGTTGAGAAGATTGCTGCTCTTCCTTCTCGCGAGGAGCTTATCTCGAAACTTCTTGGTTCTCTCCAGAATCCACTTACGCAAACGGTACGCGTTCTCAATGGTCCAATGGAGGCTTTTGCTCGTTGCGTAAATGCAATTGCAGAACAAAAACCCGCTGCATAAAGCTAACTGCTTTAAAGGGAATGAAGCTTGTAGCATAGGCTACAAATAAAAGTATTGAAACGCTACTAATGCGTACTAAAAAGACAAGGAGTCATATCATGGCTGTAACTCGTGAAGAAATCGTAGAAGCATTAAAAGAAATGCCTGCTCTCGAGCTTTCTGAGCTCGTAAAAGAACTCGAAGAGGTATTCGGTGTATCCGCTGCTGCTCCTGTAATGGTTGCTGGTGCTGGTGCTGGTGCTGCTGCTGAGGGTGGCGCAGAGGAAAAGACTGAGTTTGACGTTGTTCTCGAAGGCTTTGGTGACAACAAGATCGCTGTTATTAAGGCAGTTCGTGAGATCACCGGTCTCGGCTTGAAAGAAGCTAAAGAACTCGTAGAGTCCGCTCCTGCTCCTGTACAGGAAGGCGTTGCTAAGGATAAGGCTGAGGAAATCAAGTCTACCCTCGAAGACGCTGGTGCTGCTGTTACCTTGAAGTAACTTACACTTCGAAAGTGATATATAGGGCGTTTTCAACAAGTTTACGCCTTACTAACAGGGAGCGTAATGCTCCCTGTTTTTGTTTATTATTGGATAAAAATCATGTAAGCAATAAGGAGTTTGATCGCATTGCAAAAAGGGTACTTTGCAGCTTCATGGGGAGATATTATTAATTCTCCAGGGTGGTTTTCTAAGTTTCTAAAACTCGGTCTTCTTTGCTTCATTCCTGTTTTTGGCGTCATTGTTGCCTTTGGTTATCTGTATGGATGGGCACGTGAAATTGCTTGGAATATACACCGTCCAATGGGTGAGCGTATTTTCGCCAATGAAGACGGAACCCTTTATAAACGTGGTTTATATATTTTTGTCATTAGCTTTGTTTTTAGCTTAGCACCAACGTTCTTCTCGTTTTTATCCAACTTTATTACTGGAGTTTCAATCGGAGTAGGTGTTTCTCTGAGTAGTATTGGTGGAAGCCTGTTCTTGGTCATTCTTGCAACTCTTGTTGGCATCGTTCTTTCTTTACTTGTTGAGTTCTTTGTATATGTGGGCTCTATGCGAACCTCAATATATACCACTCTCTCGTCTGGGTTTCAGCTCGGTAAAATTTGGGCGATGATTCGCTACGACTTTACCGGTCTTTTGAGGATTTTGGCAATGTCGATTGTTGTGGGTCTTGTGGTAAGCGTAATAATCGGAATAATTGCGGTTGTTTTAGTTCTTTTGGGAGTTTTTGCAGCGACATTAGTGCATGGTAGCGAAGCAATCATAGCTGTTATGTTCCTGGGTATTTTTTTTGTTGTATTTGGTTGTCTTGTTTTCTTCTTTCTTTGGATGTTTCAAGAAGCGCTCGTGGCTCGTGCTCTTGGGTATTGGATGCGACAATTTGAGGTTTCTTCTTGGGGAGGACAAGAAGATCTCATGCCTTTTGAAAAGCAATACTGTGTTCCTCAGGTTCAGTACTATCAGCCTTATCAGGACGTTTCATTTCAACAGGGGGGAAGTGTTAATGAGGCAACTTACTCAGTGCAACAATCGCAGCCTGTTCCCGTTCAAAATGAAGCCCACTTTCAGCCCCAAGGTGGCACGGAATATACTGCGCCTTGTAGTAATGTGGTAAATCATCCTGAAGCGTCAAATCAGGCGAGCCAGCAATCATCTTCTGGGAATCTTCCTTCGAATGATTCTTCTGATGTTTCTAAGTAGATAGCTTTCTGCGTGGATTCTTTTGTTTCCGAGAACTCCTTTTCGTAGATACCGCGCTAAGCATTTTAGGTATTACGCAAGATTGCTTCGGGTAATACCTAAAACGTTCTACAGATTTCTAGATAAATCTTTATCGATTGCGAAGAATTATTTAGATTATCTACCGTAAATTACCTTACCTATAGAGTTTGTTTTGATGAGTGAAAATAAATAGAGACCCTCTTGGGTCTCTATTTATGTGTGTTTGCTTGTTGGATGTAATCTCTAGAAAACACAGAAACGAATTATCAGGTAAACACAGGCTATAGCTGTGCAAAGAATCATGATGGGGAAGCCTATCTTGGTGTATTCCATGAAGGTGATGGGATGCCCATTTCTATCTGAGATAGAAGCCATAACTACGTTTGCTGAAGCGCCAATAAGTGTTCCGCATCCTCCAATACAAGCGCCTAGAGATAGTGCCCACCAAAGAGGCTGTACATCAATTCCTGCACCGCCCATAGTGGTAATAATCGGGATCATCGTTGCGACAAGTGGGATGTTGTCGAGAACCGAAGAGATAATTGCACTTGCCCAAAGTAAAACAATAATGGTAAGGAAGGTGTCGCCATGCGTAATATCAATGAGACCCTGTGCAAGCATGTTTATTACGCCTGTTTCTGCCATGCCCCCAACCACTACAAAAAGACCTGCAAAAAAGCCAATGGTTGACCATTCAACCTCGCGAATTGTTTGTTCCATGTCCGCACCGCTAATCACAAGCATAACGGCGGCAGCGGTGAGAGCAATAACGCACGGTTCAATTCCGAATTGCCCATGAACAACAAAAGCAAGGGCAACAAGGAAAATCATAACAACGCTCTTACGGAAAAGCTTTTTGTCATGGATAGCGTTTTCTTCGACTAAATCTAATACTGCTTCTCGTTTTTCAGGTGCTACTGAAAGCTTGCGTCCATACAGGAAATAACACACCACGATTACGGAGATAAGCATAAGAAGAACAGCGGGAGTATCGTAGTTTACGAAATCGATGAATGAAAGATTTGCCGCTGACCCAATCATGATGTTAGGCGGATCGCCGATAAGTGTTGCGGTTCCACCAATATTTGAAGCAAGGATTTCAGTTATAAAGAACGGAACGGGGTTAATTCCTAATAACAGCTTACAGACAGTATAGGTTACAGGACCGATCAGAAGAATTGTTGTTACGTTATCGAGTAGAGCAGAGAGCAGGGCAGTAATAAGGACGAATACGATCATGATCATCCAAGGATTACCCTTAACCATTTTCGCTGATTTAATGGCTAGGTATTCGAAAATACCTGATTCCTTAATCACCCCAACAAAGAGCATCATTCCAACAAGAACTCCAAGTGTTCCAAAGTCAATGTGAGAAACGCTTGTGTCGAAATCGATGATGCCGAAAAGGATGAGCGCAACCGCACCGCAGAGTGCTGCTGTAGTTCGGTGGATTTTCTCGGAAGCAATGAGAACCATTACTACCACAAAAATGATGATTGATAGTATCTGTGCTGTAGTCATAATATTTTTATTTTAGTTATTCTTCTTTTAATATGAATCCTTTTTTACCAGTTGGTAATGATTGGCTATTTAGTCGCACTGAATGGGCGTAAGCTCACCTGTTGTTGAGTCGATGATAAATCCTCTAACATCAAGAGATTTAGGCATGAGTGGGTGATGTTTAATAGTGTTTACGGTTTCTTTTACACTCATTTCTCCATTTTCGAATCCCGCCAACCATTTTTCAAAATCAATTCCACAGTAGTGCATGAGGTCTATATGATCCTGAGTAACTCCTGAGTTAATCATATGGCGACACATTTCTTCAGCGTTCATATGCTGAGCTCCGCAGTTACTGTGCCCAATGACCATAATGGTATTTACGTCAAGTTCAAATACGGCAACAAGAAGGCTTCTTATAACACTTCCGAAAGGATGGGATATTACTCCTCCAGCATTCTTGATAATTTTCGCATCTCCATTTTTTAAACCTAAGGATGCTGGCAAAAGTTCAGTAAGGCGTGTGTCCATGCAGCTTACGATGGCGAGTTTTTTGTCAGGATACTTCGTTGTTTCGTATTGCTTGTATTCTTCATTTTTGACAAATGTTCTATTGAACTGAAGAATTTCATCTATGGTGTTCACTGTTTCTCTTTTCGTTTTGTTTTCTTATTAGGTGTTGAATAGCCATGATGGGATGATGAAATATCATGCGTGGACCGCTAAAGGCCATGACTTCGCGAATTTTTTGCCGCATTTCAGGTTTGTAGCATTGTATGGAGCAAGTGTCGCAGGTTCCTTTATGCTTGTGTGGACAGGCATATGTTTTTGCGAAGGCGTAATCTATGATTTCTTTGCACTGTGTACACAGTGCTTCATTTCTCTCTTTTATATGGTTATGGCCACGGCAATATATTTGCGCCATGGCCATAACGGTTTTGTTGTCTCTTTCGAGTCTGCGTAGATCTGCTTGAGTGTGATCTTGTTTCGACATCGGAATTAGCCGTAAATCTTTTTAAATTCCGCGTAAGCATTATCCGCATCAGCCATTATGTCGCTGATAATCTGCTTAGTAGGCTTGGTTTCTTTAATAAGGCCAGCTATCATTCCTGCAGAAAAAGCGCCACGCTCAATATTTCCGTCACGGGCAGCACTTACCGTGCCTCGACAATACTGGTCGAGCTCTTCACTGCTTGCTCCTGAATCATGAAGTTTCCAGTATGCTTCAGTGAAAGGACTCTTTACGCAGCGTACCTGCTTCTTTCCATATTCGCCTGTCAAAACGGTATCGTGATCAGAAGCATCGATAACAACCTGTTTATAAACAGGACTGATTGGGCATTCATCTGCCACAAGGAAAGCGGTTCCCATTTGAATACCGACAGCTCCAAGCATAAGCGCAGCTATAAATCCTTTTCCGTCAGCAATTCCTCCTGCGGCAATAACAGGGATGTCTACCGCTTCAGCAACCTGGCGAACCATAGGGAAGGTGCACATACGTCCAATGTGTCCACCACCTTCCATGCCCTCAGCAACAACAGCAGTGGCGCCAAGATCTTGCATTTTCTTTGCGGCACGAGCATGAGGAATGAGGCATATTACTTTAACTCCACCTTCAACAAGAATTGGAACAATCTTTGAAGGATCTCCAGCGCTAATTGTGCAAATAGGAACTTTTAATTCAACGCACATACGAGCACATTCCTCAACAATGGCGCTTTCCATGATGAGGTTTACGGCAAAAGGTTTATCGGTGATTGAACGAGCAATTTCAACTTGTTCTTTTACCCATGCTCCATCATGGAGCGTTGAAGCTATAACACCTAATCCACCTGCTTCACTAACGTGAGCAGCAAATTGACCGTCAGAAATATGAGCCATTGCGCCCTGAATAATAGGGTATTCAATTCCCAATACGTCACAAAGTTCTGTTTTCATGCTAATTCCTTACCATTTATTGAACAGATATATCAGTAATAAGCGGTATTAAAACTGATTCAACCTATCGTAAAGTAATTTGTAAGTTTGAGGTATCCAAATATGGTAAATGCTTCCACTTATTACTGATGTATTTAGCAGAAAAAGATAGGTACAAACATAAGGATCGGAAAGAACTACCCGTAATTAATGCCAAGGTTTAGTCAAAGAGAATCGATGTGACAGGAAAGAGAGAATGGCTTTAAGGAAGAAAAGAACGAATTATTTCAAGAAATGCGACACGAATCTTAACTTTTTTAAAAGAAATTTAAAATTCCCCCTTTACAACTCACTTCTTTGAGGTACTATAGCTAAGCCCTTTGACAAGGAGCAAGAAATAACTCCTTTGCTTTCAGAAACTTTTAAATAATTTAAAAAAAGTTCTTGACAAGTGCTAAGGGAAAGAGGATTATATCTTCTTGCGCGATTCGCTCCGGCGAATTGCAAAAGCCCTCAAATAGAGAGCTTTAGAACCTTGAAAACTGGATACTGTGAACGAATAAGAAATTAAGCTAGATAAACCTGTCAATGTGCTTGATCTCAATTAACAGAGCTAAGCAAGCACTTTGATTTTTAACACCAAGATTCAAACTAACTTTAAATTTAACAGCCACTTAGGTGACTGTGTTTTAAACGGAGAGTTTGATCCTGGCTCAGGATGAACGC
>CEAZ01043640.1_pt1 | contig 13147 bp, 8 predicted proteins | sample 557361 | NCBI WGS metagenome assembly CEAZ01 (sample SAMEA3182074, study PRJEB8094) | gut metagenome | biome: human; feature: gut; material: Stool; isolation source: human stools | place: Canada | collected 2012-02-22 | reverse complement strand
TCGCAGATGTTCTCGGCGGTGGTGCCCATGTGGTAGTTGTTGAACGCATCCCACAGGCCGTCCTTGATCATGGTGTCGACAAGCTTCTTGTCGCCCATGCGGGCGCCCCAGCGGGCGTCGGGAGCAGCATAAGGAGCGGCGCTCATGTTCTCGGTGCCGCCGCAGACGACGATATCGGCGTCGCCGGCGAGGATGGCGCGGCCAGCCTCAATGACGGACTTCATACCGGAGCCGCAGACCATACCGACGGTATAGGCGGGGACGGAATAGGGGAGACCGGCGCCCACGCCGACCTGACGGGCGACGTTCTGACCGAGACCGGCGGTCAGGATGCAGCCGAACATCAGCTCATCGACATTCTCGGGAGCGACATTCGCGCGCTTGAGGGCTTCCTTCACGACGATGGAGCCGAGCTGAGCGGCAGGGGTGTTCTTCAGGGAACCGCCGAAGGAACCGACAGCGGTACGGCAGCAGTTGACGACGTACAATTCTTTCATTTGACTTCTCCTTTAAAATTTGTGAATCCGGAATGAGATCCGATTTTCTTCGATTTTGATTATACACACAGAAAAATGAAAAATCAACTGCAAAGTTGCGAAAAATATAGGCAATTTTGATTTTTTTCTTTCATTTCGTTAACTATTTAACAAGAATGAAGAATATCTTGCACCAAGGGATCGTTTTGCACCCAAAGGCGCAGGGAAAGCAGCACCGCTGGAGCTGCATGGGAAAGGGGGCCATTGTCTCGCGTGAGACAATGGCCCCCTTTCCCGCGTCTCCACACGCTGTTGGAATAAAAAGCAGCAGCTCTGCCCGGCTGTCCTCCCGCGCCCAAGGGCGCAAAAAAGGGACGCCTCTTTCGAGGCGTCCCTTTAAATAAGTAGTTTCTACGAAACAGAAATAACTTAGAACTTGGGCTTCTGGGCCTTGACCTTGGGCTCCTGACCGTTGCAGACGGCGACGATGTCGTTGGCAACGCTGGTGCAGCAGTTCAGAACGCTCTGCTCGGTGGTGGCGGCCATGTGCGGGGTCATGATGACGTTGTCGAGGTTGAACAGCTCGCGGCTGGACTCCTGAATGGGCTCATGCTCGAACACGTCGAGACCGGCCTGGAACAGCGTGCCGTCCTTCAGGCACTCGACAAGCTCGTTCTCCTTGATCAGAGCGCCGCGCGCGCAGTTGATGAAGGAAGCGGTGGGCTTCATCCAGCTGAACTGCTCACGGCCGATGGAGTGCTCGGTGGAGGGAACGACGGGCAGATGCACGGACACGAAGTCGGCCTGCTCCCAGACCTCCTTGGCGGTGGCCTTCAGCTCGCACAGATCGCCGATCTTGTCCTGCGTGAGGTACGGATCGTAGCCGATGACGTTCATGCCGAAGCCATACTTGCACTTCTGCATGGCGAGCTGGGAGATACGGCCGCAGCCGATCATACCGAGGGTCTTGCCGCCGAGCTCATAGGTGTGCTCCATGCCCATGCGGACAAGGAAGTTGCCGCTGCGGAACTGACGGTCGACATAGGTGAAACGCTTGGCGCACATGAGCATCAGCATGACGGCGTGCTCGGCGACGGCGTTGGCGTTGCCGGCGGGCGCGTAGACAACGGTGATGTCCTTGGCGTGGGCGTGGTCCATGTCGATGTTATCGAGGCCGGCGCCCTGCTTGCCGATGACCTTGAGGTTCTTGCAGGTGTCCATCATCTTGGCGGTGATGGGCTCGGTGCGGCACATAATGGCGTCGGGCTGGAACTCGGCGAGCTCCTTGACGTAGGTCTCCTCGTCGTTATGGCTGCACAGCTTCACTTCAAAGTCGTTGGACTCGAAGATGTGCGTGGCCACCTCGTTGAGCTCGATGGTGTAGTAAACTTTGAACTTTGCCATGATAAAGATCTCCTCTCAAATTTTTATTTATTGAATTGCCAAATGATTTCATACGGTTTCTTCATTATACCTTGCGCTTTGCACAAAAGCAAGCGATTTTCAGAAAGATTTGCAAGAACTTATTCAAATAATTGAACAGTATCTTTCATTTTGACGATTTGCCGTCATGTCTTTCCCCTGTTTTCTGCAATTTTCGCTGCAAAACAAAAAAGGACATAAAAGGCGCTTGACAAACTACTACATATGTAGTATATAGTTATCAACGACAAATGTAGTAGATCATCTAAGGAGGTCAACCCATGGACGATAAAAAGAGACTGCCCGATGCGGAGCTTGCCGTGATGCAGGCTATCTGGGCCGTCGGCGGCGAGGTCAGCCGCGGCGATCTCGACGGCGCGCTCGCGAGCCACGGCTGGAGCGCCAACACCGTCAACACCTACCTTACTCGCCTGTGCGAAAAAGGATTCCTCTCGAGCCGCCGCGAGGGGCGGAACAATTTGTACACGCCGCTCGTCTCAAAGGACAGATACCTCGAATTTGAGAGCCGCAGCGTCCTGAAGCGGCTCTACGGCGGGTCGCTCGGCAGCTTCGTCGCGGCGCTGAACGCCGAGCAGCCGCTCGAGCAGAGCGAGATCGACGAGCTGCGGCAGTTTTTGGACGATATGAGCCGTTAAACGGAAATATAAGGAGGACGCACCATGGAAACATTTCTGCTGAATCTGTTGAAAACTTCCCTGTTAGGTTCCCTCGCCATTCTGGCGATGCTGGTACTCAAACCCCTCTGGCGCGAGCGCTACCGCGCGAAGACGCGCTGCTGGCTGTGGCTGGCGCTGGCGGCATTTTTGCTGCTGCCGGTCGATTTTTCGGTGAAAAACGCGCCGGTGCAGGCCGCGCCGCCGAAAGACTACACCCTCTTTGTCGGCACGGATAAGACGACCATCCAATCAACCGACAATCTCTTCGGCGACATGGCCGAAAAAAGCGGCCAGTCCCCCGCACAGGTGCGCGACACGATCATCCAGCGCCCCGTGACGAATCCCGAGCAGAAGACGACACGCTACATCCCCGTGACGACGATCTTGTTTTACGGCTATCTCGCGGGCGCGGCGGCGTTCCTGCTGTATCAGGGTGTCTCCTACGCCCTCTTCCGCCGCACGGTGCGCCGCTGGAAGAGAGACGTCGCCCGCGCGGACTACGCCGCGATGCTCTCTGACACGGCGCGCGACTTGGGCGTGGGTGCGCCGGAGATGATCGTCTGCGAGGCCATCTCCACCCCCGCGGTGACAGGTCTTCTTCGCCCGCGGCTGCTCCTGCCCCACGAGCGCTACGACGTGCAGGAGCTGCGCTACATCCTGCGCCATGAGCTGTGCCACCTCAAGCGGCGCGACATGCTCTTAAAGCTCGTGCTGCTCGCGGCCAACGCGATGCACTGGTTCAACCCCGTGGTGTATCTGATGCTGCGTCAGGTGGACGAGGACATCGAGCTCGCCTGCGACAGCGCGGCGACCGACGGGCTCGAACTCCCCGAGCGCGCGGCTTACAGCCGGACACTGCTCGCCGCCGTGCAGTCCAGCGTGCGGGCGCTGCCCGCGACGACGTGCTTCGGCGGCACGGTCGAGCGTCTGAAGCGCCGCATCACGAACGTGCTGGGCGCGCAGAAAAAGCGCGGGCTCGGCGTTGTCGCCCTCGTGCTGGCGCTGACGCTGACGGCGGGCTGCGCCGTCAGCTGGGGCGAGCGCGCACAGAAAAATGACGACCCGTTTGCCGACAAGAGCTATACGGTCGACACGCTCTTATATGAAGCGCCCGGCTTTACGGATGGCTTTACGGATGGCGCATACCCCACCTTCCGCACCGCGACGAATCCCGCAGGGGAGAAATACGTCACGATGTTCAACGATCTGGGCTATGCCCTTATCTACGGCCCGATGGAGGAATACACGCTGGAAAAGCAGTCCTTCTACGCGCTCTTCGGCAGCACCAAAGCTTCGCCGGTCGACGATCTCATACAGAACAACAAGTCCGCTTGGAGCGGCCATTGCGAAGAGGCAAGTGACGGTCAACCGAATCAGGCCTATCTTCTTGAGCAGGAAGACGGCACAATCTATCTCGGCCTTTCCGCCGACTATGCGGAAGACGGCAGTGAATGCTTCTGCATGGTCTACCGGCTGGAAAAGGAGGACGACACGATCTACGCCTCGATGGACGACTATGCCGCCGAGCGCGTGGCGGAGCTCAAAAAAGGCACGATGACCTATTCCGTGTCGGAAAATAATGAATATGCGTCCCGCTCGATCGAGGACACGGTCGCCGACGTGCGCGTGACGCAGCTGGAGTTCGCCGATTCGCTCGGCAACCTTTCCCCCGACGGCACGGTGCTGGAGCTGTGGTACTTCCAGTATGAGATGAAGCCCACGAACGAGGCGGGCGCGCAGATCAACATTGTCGGCGGGCAGGAGCTGACGGACGACGGATATCTCAACGAGAACTGGACGCACTATCTCACCGTCCTGCACTACACCAGCGGCGAGAAGACCGGCTATCAGATCATCGGCACCTATACCGGCAACGACGGGCTGTGGTACAACGGATGCAGCTACAGCGGAGAGGAAAAGTATTACCTGCACGACTTCTATGTCGACTACGCGGGGCTTGATCTGCCGAAGATGTTCATTCCCGACCTGCTGAACGACACGGCGGCGGACGGCTACGGCCGCGCCAACCAGTGCGAGGCGCGGCTCATTTCGGGCGACGGCAGCTACTACTTCTATGCGCCGATCACCGCCTGGGCGTGCAATCCGGGGACGGAGTTCTGGTACTCCCGCTACGACACCGGCTCCTACTTCAACGCAAAGAAGCTCGAGCAGAGCCTTGACGAAGCGAAGGTGGAATGGGAAAGCACCGGCGCAAAGGCCGAGAAGACCGACGCGGACTGGCGCTTTGTGACGCACGAGGGCATGAGCAACACAATTGTCACGCTCTTTGATGCGCCGGACGGCACCTGCTACGAGGTCACAACGCACTGGACGTTCGACGGCAGCACGGAAGAGAATCAGTGGGGCTGGAACCGCGACCGCGCCGTTGAGGGCGAGGCCGAGGTACTCCGGGCGATGGTCAGAAGCTTCACGGTGAACTGGGACGCCGACGCGGCGGCTGATCCCGCGCTGGACGATTCCGATTTTCAGGCCGATCTTCAGCTCGCGTCGAACGGCGGCGCAGCGTGGATGTTTCTCTACCGGGACAATGCGGCGATCACCGACCGCGATATGCTGAACGTCACGCCAACGGTCAGGCTTGACGAGTGCAGCTATGCGCTATTGCATGATAAGTTCACCCCTGCTGACGGAGCACGGTCGCTCACGCTCTGGCTAAGCAACAACGATTCCTCGCACCTTGCGTTCTTCGAGGGCACGGACATCATGCTCTACCAGCGAGACGACGCATACTACTATAAGGTCAGCGATTACGGCGACTATGCAACGCTCTACGACGCGATGCTCGCATGGTTCAACAGCGCCCAGTCTGGCACTGAGCCATCCGACGCATCTTCGGCCACCACGACAAATGCCGTCAGCCGCGACTCGCTCATCAAGGCTGCCGACAGCTACGTGGACTTGGGCGGCTATCTCTGGTACACCGCGGGCGGTAAATTCTATCGCTGGCACGAGGGCAGCGCAGTTGAGACCATCTGCACCCTGCCGATCGACTCTCTGACCGACTCACCTGTGCGCGCAACACTTTCGATCATGGTCAGCAGAGTGGCGCTTCGCTATCATATCGGCGGTGCGACGATGGGAACGTATGTTACGGAGCTCTACAATTCTGACGGCGAGCAGTACGTAAAGATCGACGGCTACGAGTCCATTGCTTTTGATAACCACGGCAATATTGTCAAGACGCTACAGTTCCCGCCCGCGCAGAACAACCTGTCCATTTCCTATGACAGCGGCAAGACTTGGACGAGCATCGGCGATGCGGACTATTTCTACGGCAGCGTCACGGAGGATGGCAGCAGCATCAGCTACTTCCCCGGTGCCCTTGAGATCCGCGACGGCTATGTCTACACCACCGCCGTCTACGATATCGACCATCAAAAGACGAGCGACCCGCTCGTGACGCACTCTGTGCGCGTGAATCTGAAGACCGGCGCGCAGGAAATTCTGGACTGAAGCGGTCAAATTTCAAAAAGGCGGCCCGAAGGCCGCCTTTTTCCCTGTCTTTTCGCGCAAAATGAGGGAGAAATTGCAAAAAGGTACTGGAACATCTCAAAGATATGTGGTATGATGGGAATATTCCAAAACGTATTTCTCGGGAGGTTCCCATCATGGAACACAATCCGATTCTCAAAAATCCGCTGTCGCTCGACAGCGAAATTCCTCTCTATTCCCAGCTCATGGGCATCATCAAGCGCAGCATCACCTCCGGCGCGCTCAAGGTCGGCGACCTGCTGCCGAGCGAAGCCGAGCTCTGCCGCTCGTATGATATCAGCCGCAACACCGTGCGGCAGGCCATCGGCGCGCTCGAAGAAGAGGGCTTCGTCGTGCGAAAGCGCGGCAAGGGCACGTTCGTCACTGACCCGAACACGCGCCGCAAGGGCGTGCAGTATTCGTTCACGACGGAAATTTCCCAGCTGGGCAAAACGCCGTCGTCCACGCTGGTCGACTTCGCGGTCATCACGCCGAGTCCCAAGATCGTGACGCTCATGGGCCTTGAGCCGGGTGTCAAAGTCTATCGCTTCACGCGCGTGCGAAATGTCGACGGCGAGCCGCTCATCTTGGAGACGTCGTACTACCCCGAGTACATCTATCCGAACCTGACGCGCGAGCTTTTGGAGACGCACAGCTTCTACAGTCTCCTCTACCACGTCGGCGTCATCCCGTTTTCCGCGTCGGACACGTATGAGGCCGTCGTGCTCGCGCCGCACGAGGCGCAGCTTCTGCACTGCGCGCCCGGCTCGGCGGCGTTTTTCCATCAGCGCCGCACCACGACCGAGAACGGGCATACCTATGAATACACCACGAGCTATATGCGAGCGGACCGCGTGAAGCTGGATGTGAGATTTCAGAAGGGATCGACGTCCTTCATGCGCACGGTGGACTGAAAAAAAAGGCAGCCGAAAGGCTGCCTTTTTTTGCGCCTCCTGCGCAGCGGGGGTTTTTATCGCAGCGCGGCAGCGCTGCATCGTTGTTCCCCACACCGTGTGGGGACGCGACAAGGGGGGATATTCTCTTTCTCGAAAGAGAATATCCCCCCTTGGTGCTGCGGCGCGCACGCCGCATTTTCCCTCCGCGCTCTGCGCGGAAAGCAACCGCTCCCCCGAGGGAGCGCAAAAAAGAAGCAGCCCTTTCGGGCTGCCACTTTTTTACTTTTCACAAATGACCGGCTTTTGGCGGTCAGACTCCACAAAGGCCTTGGCCTTTTCCACCGCTTCCGCGCGGGGAAGCTTGACCTGCTCGCCGGTGCGCATGTCCTTGCAGGACACGACGCCCGCGTTGATCTCGTCTTCGCCGAGGAAGTAGACGTAGGGCACCTTGAGCTTGTCGGCGTAGTTCATCTTGGCCTTGAATTTCTTCTTTTCCGTGTAGATCTGCGTGCTGACGCCCGCGGCGCGAAGGTCGGTCGCGAGCGAGATGGCCTCGCTCAGGTCCTCGGTCATCGGCAGGATAAGCACGTCCGCCGGCGCGGTGCAGATGTCGCTATTCAGAAGGCCCTGCTCGCCGAGGACATAGAACAGGCGCGTCACGCCGATCGAAATGCCGACGCCGGGGAGCTTGCGGTCAGTATAGTACTCCGCGAGGTTATCGTAGCGGCCGCCGGAGCAGACCGAGCCGATCTCGGGGTGGTCGAGCAGCGTCGTCTCGTACACCGTGCCGGTGTAGTAGTCGAGGCCGCGCGCGATGGTCAGGTCGACCGCGAAGTTCTCCTGCGGCACGCCGAACGCGCCGAGGTACTTGGCGACGGTCGTCAGCTCGTCGAGGCCCTGGTCAAACATCTCGTTGCGGCCGCGGTACTTTTCAAGAGAAGCGAGCACCTCTTCGTTCGTGCCCTTGATGCCGATGAAGGCGAGGATCTCATCCGCCTTTTCGCCCTCGATGGCGTAGTCGTCGACCAAGATCGCGCGCACGAGGTCAGGGCCGATCTTTTCGATCTTGTCGACGGTGCGCATGATATCGCCGGACTTGTCGGAAAGGCCCAGCATCGCGTAGAAGCCGTTTAAGATGCGGCGGTTGTTGATGCGGATCTGGAAACGGGACAGGCCGAGGCGGGAGAAGACGGTATAGATGATGGCGGGGATCTCGGCATCGTTCGTGATGTCGAGCTCGCCGTCGCCGATGACGTCGATATCTGCCTGATAGAACTCGCGGAAGCGGCCGCGCTGCGCGCGCTCGCCGCGATAGACCTTTCCGATCTGGAAACGGCGGAACGGGAAAGCGAGGTCGGCATAATGCAGGGCAACGTATTTCGCCAGAGGCACCGTCAGGTCGAAGCGAAGGGACAGGTCGCTGTCGCCCTTGGAGAAACGGTAGATCTGCTTTTCCGTCTCGCCGCCGCCCTTGGCGAGCAGCACATCGCTCGCTTCGATGATGGGCGTGTCGAGCGGGGTGAAGCCATAGACGCCGTAGGACGAGCGCAGCACCTCCATAAGGCGCTCCATCTGGGTCTGCGGCGCGGGAAGCAGCTCCATAAAGCCGGATAAGGTGTGAGCTTTGATCGTTGCCATGATAGTGTGTGTCCTTTCCTATGTAGAATGTATGGACAGCGTACTGTACTGCGGTGGCACAGCAGCGTATCGGAGTGGTTGACAGATATTTTACGGTACGGCGCAGGGATTGTCAAGCGTCCGCGGCCGTTTTTTCCACTTTCGAGACAGTATAGCATTTTCCGCGCGGAATTGCCATAGCTTTCGCCGCCTGCGGTGCAAAAATTTTTCTTTCCGTCGCGGACAGTGTTCACGAAAAATGAAGATATCCGCCAAAAAGCACGAATTGCGCTTGACGGAACTGCCGCTTTTTGTTACCATAGAGACAATATCAACGGGCAAGCTCCGAAAATCGAGGTTCGCCCGCAAGCAGCTTCCGGGCAGCCGTCATTCGGCGTCCGCCGCGGCCACACCGCGCGGGCAGGAGTCGATCCGATCGGATCGTTGAGGAGGAACGTTGGATGTACCAGAGCAAAATGAAAAGCGAAGAGACCGATCACCTGTTCAAGGCGATCTTATCTTTGAAAACGGAGGAAGAATGCTACCGCTTCTTCGACGATCTCTGCACCTTCAGCGAGATCGAGGCGATGTCCCAGCGCTTCGAGGTGGCGTCGCTTCTCGCCGATGGCAAGACCTTCACGCAGATCTCGCAGAAGATCGGCGTTTCGTCCACGACCATCACGCGCGTCAATAAGTGCCTTTGCTACGGGGCGGACGGCTATAAGCTGCTGCTCGAGCGGGCCAAAGAAGAAAAGTAAGCCATTCGTCATTTTGATCAGAGCAGGCGCTAAGCGTCTGCTCCTTTTTGTCCGTTTTGCTTTATTGCAATGCCGTAAAAGCATATCAACATAACATCACGTCATCCCGATATAGAAGAATTGACTAAAATATTTTTTGGAATCTACGCGAATTTTATTGCTTTCGCTGAACAGGTATGTTACAATTAGTTCACAAATAGATTAGGGCATGGGAAACAGCGTGCAAGAAACCGTTGCCCGACGGTGCTGTTGCCTAAGTTCTGTGTCTGTTTTTCTGTGGGACCCCTCCACAGAAAACGCACGTCCCCGCGTGCGGTGTGCAGCGTGTTCGTCACGGGGAGGAGCGGCTTCCCGCTTCCTGACGGGCAAGTATTTTTATGAAGAGAGAGGTATTTTATCAATGGCAAATGAAAAGAAAGTCGCACGGGAGCCCAGTTTTCTGCTGGCGTTAATTCCCATTGTGGCAATGATCGGGTTCATGCTTTACTGCTTCCTCGGTCATTCCGAATCCGGTTACCATGACGCCCATATGCCCCTGGTCATGTCCATCGTCGTCGCGTGCATCGTCGGTCACTTCTGCGGTCACGACTTCAAGGATATGCTCTCCGGTATGATCGAGCGCCTGAGCGCTTCCATGGAAGCGGTCCTGATCCTCTGCACCGTCGGTTTCCTGGTCGCGAGCTTCATGGCCTCCGGTGCGATCCCCTCCCTGATCGTCTACGGTCTGGATCTGCTGACCCCGAAGCTGTTCCTGCCCATCGGCTGCATCCTCTGCGCGATCGTCGGTATGGCGTGCGGCTCCTCCTGGACCACCACCGCCACCATCGGTCTTGCGTTCCTCGGCATTGGCGCGGGCCTTGGCATCAATCCCGCCCTCACCGCCGGTATGATCATCTCCGGCGCGTATGTCGGCGATAAGTTCTCCCCCCTGTCCGATACCACCAACCTCGCCGCGGCTGTTGCCGAGACCGGTCTTTTCGACCACGTCACCGCGATGGTCTCCTCCACCGGCCCGACCTTGGTCATCGCCCTCATCCTCTACACCATCATGGGCCTGAACATCGACGCCAGCGCCTACGATCCGACCGTCGCCCAGTCCATTCAGGACGCGTTCCGCGAGGCCTTCGTGATCTCCCCCGTTCTGCTCATCCCCATCATCGTGGTTATCGTGATGTGCATCCTGCGCGTGCCCGGCCTCGTCGGTATCGCCATCTCCGTTGCCACCGCGACCATCTTCATGATGATCTTCCAGCCCACCTCCATCTACGGCTCCCGCGCCCTGGGCGACATCTTCAACATGCTGCACAACGGTATCGTCGTTGAGACCGGCAACGAAGTCGCTGACTCCATCCTCGGCAAGGCCGGCGGTATGAACGGCACCATGTGGACCATCAACCTCATCCTCCTCGCGCTCGCCTACGGCGGTGCTCTGGAGCGCTGCGGCTGCGTCGAGCGTCTGTTCGGCGGCCTGAAGCACAGGATCCACTCCGTCGGCAGCCTCATCCTCGCGACCCTGCTGACCTCCATCTTCTGCGACGCCACCATGTGCGACCAGTTCCTCGGCATCGGCGTTCCCGCCCCCATCTATGCTGACAAGTACGACGAGCTCGGTCTCGGCCGCAATATGCTCTCCCGTTCTCTGGAAGATGCCGGTACCCTCTGGGCCGTTATGTTCCCCTGGACCGGCTGCGGCGCTTACCAGACCGGCGTTCTCGGCATGAGCCCGCTGGTGTTCTTCCCGTATGCGTTCGTCAACCTGCTCAACCCCGTTTACGCCTATGTGACCGCTCTGTTCGGCCGCAACATCTTCTGGGCTGACGGTTCCTACACCAATATCTTCGGCAAGACCAAGGCTGGCAAGCCCGCCGGCGCTCCCGAAGAGGCTCACGCCAAGGCCCTTGCGAACCTCGAGGCTCGCCGTGCCGCCGGTAAGGCCCCCAAGATCAACGCGTAAGCCCCCTTCCCCGCTTTACTTAGAAAGGAATCACCGCTGTGAAACATTCGCTTCCCTGGGAATCCGTCCCGCCTCCGATCTACCCCGCACAGTCGTCGCTCAAGCCTCGTAAGAAGTGGGTGCAGGTCGGCGGATGGATCTTGGTTGTCGTGCTGCTGCTGTTCGGCATTTCGACCCGCAGCAGAAATCCGCTGCTCGCCTTCGTCTCGCTCGCGTTCTCGGTGCTGTATCTGCTGACGCTGATGACCAAAAAGGACGCCGCTCTCACGAGCCGCGGACTTGAGATCTTCTACGATATGCAGTTCACCACCAACTACGAGTTCTTCCCCTGGGAGGACATCAACGCGATCGTGTGCGAGGACCGCGGCCATGCCGACATGGTGCGCCTGCACATCGGCCACGGAAACACGGAAAAGGCTCTCTTCTTCCCGCGCGAGGACCTCGACGAGATCTACGCGTTCATCAAAAAGAAGAATCCGGCGATCCGCATCATGGATTATGCCGCGCCCGAACCGAAATCCAGCAAGAAGCACAAGAAGTGAACAACTGTGACCTTTCCACAAAGAATCAAAGGCGCCCCGCTTTTGCGGGGCGCTTTTTTTATCTATTCTGCCCAATTCTATCACTGTACCCTGATAGTGTGTTATCCAAATATGGTGATAACGCACAACAAAGAAAACTTTTTCCGGCAAAAAACTATTGATTTTGCACAAAAATGTGCTATACTGTTTTCAGAACGATCCTGTGGGACTTTTCCACAGGCGGAGCGCCATCCACGCACGGGCATGCGCGGAAAGTAAGGGGAACGCTTCGACACGTTTCTTGCACTTGGACGGTTCGGGCAACCGGACACGCCGACCGGGTCACACCGGAACTTTGAGAAAAGAGAGGACACTACCATGATCATGAATCCTACCGCGATCAAGCATGTCGTCGTCGATGGCCACAGCCTGACGCTCGAATCCTTCGTCGCCATCGCTCGCTACAATGCGACCGTCGAGCTGGCTCCCTCCGCTCTGGAAGCCATGAAGAAGTCCCGCGCCCTGGCCGAGAAGATCGCCGCTGAGGGCCGCGTCGCTTACGGCATCACCACGGGCTTCGGCGAGTTCCAGAAGGTCGCCGTCCCCAAGGAGATGAGCAATCAGCTCTCCACCAACCTGATCCTCAGCCATTGCACCGCCGCCGGCGAGCCGTATGCTGACGAGATCGTCCGCGGCATGATGCTGCTGCGTGCCAACGCTCTGTGCGGCGGCGTGAGCGGCGTTCGTCCCATCCTCGTCGAGATGCTGCTTGAGATGCTCAACAAGGGCGTGACCCCCGTCGTCCCGCAGAAGGGCTCTCTCGGCTCCTCCGGCGACCTGGCTCCTCTCGCTCACATGACGCTCCCCATGCTCGGCAAGGGCGAGGCCATGTACGAGGGCGTGAAGATGCCCGGCGCTGAGGCCATGGCCAAGGCCGGCATCAAGACGCTCGACACCCTGGTCTCCAAGGAAGGCCTCGGCATGACGAACGGCACCTGCGCGATGACCTCCGTCGGTGCTCTCGCGCTGTACGACACCATCTGCGCCGCCCAGCTCGGCGACGTGATCGCGTCCATGTCCTTCGAGGGCCTGACGGGTCTTCGCAACGCCTTCGACCCCCGCATCCATCAGGTGCGCGGCCAGAAGGGCCAGATGCTCGTCGCCGCGAACATGCGCAAGCTGCTCGACGGCTCCGAGATCCTCGACAACTGCCAGAAGGACCGCGTTCAGGACGCTTACGCCCTGCGCTGCATCCCGCAGCTGCACGGCGCCTGCCGTGACGCTCTCGATTACGTCCGCGAGAAGGTCGAGATCGAGCTCAACGCCGTCACCGA
>CEAZ01032339.1_pt1 | contig 13190 bp, 14 predicted proteins | sample 557361 | NCBI WGS metagenome assembly CEAZ01 (sample SAMEA3182074, study PRJEB8094) | gut metagenome | biome: human; feature: gut; material: Stool; isolation source: human stools | place: Canada | collected 2012-02-22 | reverse complement strand
TCGGCAAAGACCTCAAAGATGCCCCACATACCGTGAGCGGCGGGATCATCCGTATCAGCTGCGGCGTGGGCAATGGCGGCGGTGCCGAGCCCGGCTTCGTTGGAAAAGGCGCTGCGGCGCAGCCCCCATTGTATGCACTGCGCCGTGGTGACGCCGCAGATACCGCCGGTGATGGCACCGGGGCGGAAGGCTTCAATAAACACGGTTGACATAACACCGATTATCCGACTGTGGTTCACCGCGACGACCGCCATAGATGCGGCGATGAACAGCAGGCTCATGAGAGGCACGAGCGCTTCCGCCGCCGTGCCGACCCGCCCCGCGCCGCCTGAGAGCAGCAGCGCCGTGACGGCGGCGAGGACAAGGCCGAGCGCGAAGCGCAGGGCGGCGGGGCTTAGCATAGGGCCGGCTGTACACGCGTCGACGGCGCGGACGAAGGAATCTGCAATGCTGCTGACCTGCACGAGATTACCCATGCAGAAGGCGGAGAGCGTAACAAGCACACCGTAGACGCGCGCAAAGCGCTGCCTGCTTAGACCGTGGGTGATATAATCCATCGGCCCGCTGCCGATGCTCCCACGGCGGTAGTATATCGCGAGGGCGACTTCGGCATATTTTACGATCATCCCGATGAGCGCCGCTGCCCACAGCCAGAAAAGCGCGCCGGGGCCGCCCATGGCGATGGCCTGCGATACGCCGACTATGTTGCCCGTGCCGACCGTTGAGCCGAGCGCGGTCGCGGCGGCCTGAAAGGGCGTGACCGTCCCGCTTCTGCGCTCTGCCGGGCGCAGGCGGAGGCTGCCGACGGTCAGGCGCATCGCAAGGCCGAAGCGCCTGAATTGCAGCGCGCGGCAGCTGATGGTGAGCGCCCCGGCGCAGACTATCAGACCGGGGAAAAACAGCCAGCTCCATATAAAATTGCTGATATAGGAAGAAATTGTACTGAGCATAAATATTAAGATTGACTAAGGTTCACAAAAAAGGCTTTATTTAACGGCGGACATGTGGTAAGGTATGCCCTGGATTGAATATATGGAACAAAATGAAGAACTATTCGTCTCTATAAACGAGCTCTGAAAGGGGAGACAAAAATGAAAAAGCTTATTACCATCCTGCTTATAATCGTAATGGCGGTGGGGATGACAGTCCCTGCATACGCTGAGAACATACAGAGCCGCGCGGTCATTGGCGCGGACCTCACGGACGATCAGATCGCCGCTGTGTATAACGCCTTCGGCATCAGGCGCGGCGACGCTATCGAACTGCGCGTCACGAACGGCGAGGAGCGTCAGTGGCTCCAGGGCTATGTGGACGAGAGCCTTATCGGCACGAGGTCTATCTCCTGCGTGTATGTTGAGCTTCTGCCTGAGGGCAGCGGCATGGACGTCACCACAAGCAACATCACCTGGTGCACCGGCGAAATGTATATAAGCGCGCTTGCGACGGCGGGCATAACCGATGCGCGCATCATCGTCGCCGCGCCCTTTGAGGTCAGCGGCACCGCGGCGCTCACCGGCGTATACAAGGCATACGAGGACATGACCGGCAAAAAGCTGGACGATCTGGCAAAGCTCGTCAGCACGCAGGAGCTGACTATCACCGGCGAGCTTGCAAACGAGATAGGCGGCATGGACTCGACCTCCATCGTAAACGACTTGAAGCTCATGCTCGATGAGACGCAGAAGATGACTGACGACGAGATACGCGCGGAGATCGTTGAGATCGCAGGGCGCTACAACGTCTCGCTGACCAACACTCAGATCCAGCAGCTCATCGACCTGTGCCGCTCGCTCGAAGGGCTTGACGCAGATTCGCTCAAGGCGAGAGTAGAGGAAGTCCAGGGAACGCTCCAGAAGGTGTCCGACGCGAAGACCAAGGTCGTCGGCTTCGTCGAGACGGTGAAGAAGGTCGTCACCTCCGTGTCGAGCTTCTTTGACAAGATCAAGGACATCATCGCAAAATTCTGATAACGCAAAAATACCGGGACTGTCATCCCGGTATTTTTATGCGCATGATGCTAAGAAACTGTTATGAAATGCCTATTGACAAACTCGGATAAATCTGCTATATTGCGATTGCGCCTGCAACATGCTTAATGCCGCATTTTGCGGCAGCGGGAGAACCGAACCGGACACTTTGTCCGATTGGACGGCAACCATACTATGGCACGTCCTAGGGGTGTATTCGCATTGCGATAGGGGACTCTCTTCCCCGAACCCGACAGCTAATCTCGTCAGCGTAAGAGAGCGGATCAAGGCGTCCTCGCGCCTCCATATGGTCTCTTTACGCTGTGTTTTAAGTAAACACAGCGTTTTTTATTTTACCCGCCGTTGAGAAATGTCTCACATGCGGCGGATGGAGGGTCAATACATAATGAAAAATAAGCTCCGCGACATCTTTATCGGCAAGCCATTGAAGGACTCCGATCTTAGCGGTGAAAAGTTCGGCGTGCTGTGGGGGCTGCCGATCTATTCCAGCGACACTATCTCCTCCGTGGCATATGCCAGTGAGGAAGTGCTGATGGTGCTGCTGCCGGTGATGGGGCTGCTTGCCGCGCACACGCTCGTGTACGTCATGTGCGCGATCATTGCGCTGCTGCTCATCCTCGTGTTCTGCTACCGGCAGACGATAGATGCCTACCCGCAGGGCGGCGGCGCGTATATCGTCGGTGCGGACAACCTCGGCGAAGCGCCGGGACTCACTGCGGCGTCGTCGCTGCTGGTCGGGTATATCCTGACTGTGGCGGTGTCGAGCTGTTCGGGCGCGGCGGCAGTGGCGTCCGCGTTCCCGGAGCTTGCTGCCTACAAGCCGTGGATCGCCTTTGCTATCGTCTGCATACTCACGTGGGGCAACCTCAGAGGTATGCGTGAGTCGGCGGTCATGTTCGGCGTACCTACGTATTTCTTCATCTTCGCTATCCTTGCGCTTATCGTAACGGGCTTTGCGCGCGTGCTCGTGTTCGGGTACCAGCCGCCTGAGCCGACGGCGGTCATTGAAACGGCGGGGGATGTGACGGTGTTCCTTATCCTGCGCGCATTCGCTTCCGGCTGCACCGCGCTGACCGGCGTCGAGGCTGTGAGCAACGGCGTGCCGTCCTTCCGCGACCCGTCGGCAAAGAACGCAAAAAGAGTCCTCGGCCTTATGGCGCTCACAGTCGGCGTGACCTTTATAAGCGTCGCCGTGCTGAAGGATATTTACCACATCGTCCCGCAGGAGGGAGTCACCGCCATCGCGAGCCTTGCATCCGCAGTGTTTGGCGGCGGGAGCGTGTGCTTCTATGTGTTCCAGATAGCGACGGTCGTTATACTGTCTCTCGCGGCAAACACGGCCTATGCCGGGATGCCGCTGCTGCTCGCGATGGTCGCGCGCGACGGGTACATGCCGCGCCGCTACACCCAGCGCGGCGCAAGGCTGAACTTCTCAAACGGCGTGCTGCTGATATTCTTTGCGTCCTCGGCGCTTATCTTCCTCTTCAATGCCGACACGCATACGCTGCTGCCGCTCTACGCGACGGGCGTGTTCATCTCGTTTACGATCTCGCAGGCCGGTATGCTTGCCCATTGGGTCAAGCGCCGGACTCCGGGCTGGCGCCATAAGGCGGTCATCAACGCGCTTGGCACGGTCGTGTGCGCCGTGGTGTGTCTCGTCATCGCCATCACGCGCTTCACCGAGGGAGCGTGGGTCGTCGTTATACTCATCCCGCTGCTGGTGTATGTGATGAAGTCCATCAAAAAGCATTACGCATCGGTCTCCGCGGACCTCACGCTGCGCAGCACGGACGAGGCGCGCGACATGCTGCGCTACATCATGCCGGGCAAGGTCATCATCCCTGTGCAGACGCTGAACCGCTCGTTTGTGAAGACGCTCAGGTGCGCCCAGAGCTGCGGCTTTTCCGAGATAGAGCTGTATAACGTGACGGATGACGAGCAGAAGGCGCGCAGGCTCAAGGCGCAGCTCGACGAGCTTGACCTGAACGCGAAGTTTGTGTATGACGTTACGGCGTACCGCAATGTAAACGAGGTGCTTATAAAGCACGTCGAGGATGAGGCGGCGCAGCTTCATGAGCATGAGAACCTGACGGTCATGATGGGTGCGCTTGTTGTGACCTCGCCGCTGAAGAAGCTGCTGCATAACCAGACCACGCAGCGTCTCAGCAAGAAGCTTGAGAGGTACAGAAACGTCTCGGTATTCACGGTGCCGTATATAATATGAAAATAAACATACTGCCGCTTCCCGAAAGAGAAGCGGCAGTATGTTTTTGCTGTATTTTTGGTTGTAAACTAAAAGTTGGGGTACCTGGGTAAACCCGGGCACTCCAACTTTTAGCATATTAAAAAATAAGAGTAGAGCATAACAGAAAAATCCTTTAAAATGAAGCTGCTAGACACCATCAGAAAGGACGCTGTATGCTCTATGAAAGATAATACCTCAAAACTGCTCGGATTGGAAGATGTAATCGTAAAAAATGTTTATGAAAATGAAACAGGCTGCTGTATAGAGCTCGAACTGCCCCGGCAAAAGCACAGCTGCCCGCGCTGTCAAAACGAGACAGAGCGCATCCACGACTACCGAATCCAGCGAGTCAAGGATCTGGATATGCACGGAGTGCATACATATCTGTACCTGCGAAAACGTAGGTATGTCTGCAGTGCCTGCGGGAAGCGGTTCTATGAGAAAAACAGCTTTCTTCCCAGATTCCACAGAGTGACGAACCGCCTTGTCGCAAAGGTGATCTGCGACTTCAAAGACCTGCGCTCAGCAAAGGAGATCGGCAGCAAGCACAATGTCTCGGCCCAGACCGCGCTGAGGTATTTCAAGCTCGTGAATTACTCCTGCAGGGAGCTCCCGGAGGTGCTGTCCATAGATGAGTTCAAAGGCAACGCGGGCGGAGAAAAGTACCAGACTATCCTGACCGATGCGAAAAGCAGAAAGATAGCAGATATACTTCCCAACCGCAAAAAGAGCGACCTGATCAGGTATTTCCTTACATTTGAGAACAGAAAGGACGTAAAGTATGTAGTGATCGACATGAACCGTTACTTCAAGGAGACCGCTGAAATATGCTTCCCGAACGCGAAAATAGTGATCGACCGGTACCACGTAGTCCGTCAGGCTATATGGGCGCTTGAGAATGTGAGGAAAGCAGAGCAGAAAGCACTCTCGTCCGCGTGGAGAAAGTTCTGCAAGCATTCGAGGAGGTTACTGTGCAAGAGCAAGGAAAAGCTGAAGGCAGAAGAGCAAGAACAGCTGCGGATCATCCTCGGTTTATCTACACGTCTTGAAATAGCTTACGATCTGAAGAACGACTTTCTGGAATTTATGCACTCTCCGGATTCGGCAACAGCAAAAGAGAGATTAGCCTTATGGCTGTTCCATGCGGAAAACAGTCATATCCCTGAATTTGAAGCCTGCATAACTGCTGTGCGCAACTGGTCCGAGTATATCCTCAACAGCTTTGATGTACCGTATTCCAACGGTTTTACCGAGGGCTGCAACAACAAGACCAAGGTACTCAAGCGTGTCTGCTTCGGCGCCAGAAGCTTCCCAACATTCAGGAACAGGATCCTTCACTGCGCTTCATGACCGGCTGGGAAAGATAATGATCGCATTGGAATAATTCTTCCAATCTAACTCCTGCCCGCAGCGGTCACAGAAGTGCTGGTATTCCCGGTCAAGGGTAAGTTTGCAGCACGGGCACACTGGATAGCAGCCGAGGCCGCAGATATAGCGGCTCTCCTCAACAACCATGGGCAGCCACGGCGTGATCCTCAGCAGCTCGTTCGGTGTGAGCTCAAAGCCTTTGCACAGCTTCTCAAAGGTGATGATCGATGCGTTAGTCTGCCCTCTGGCAACACTGCCGAAGTATCTTGGGCTGAGACCGCAGAGCTCCGCGGCCTTCTCGTAGCTGAGACCACGGCTGCTGCATAGCTGAAGGATAGACATGGATAGATTCTTTGAAAACATCTTTTGCACTCTCTTTCTATTAAAGATGCTTTCAGCTTAGGAGCAGCATGCTGCTGCCTCAAGGAACGATACTGCCTAATTTTTACTTTTTCTCCATTTTCTTACAAAAATTATGCTGTCTCAAGCGGCTGTTCATTATGCAGCGAGGCGTGGGCGGCACGCCGCCCACGCCTCGCTGCTATTTCTTGCTAAGCTCTACCCCAACTATTGACACAGAACCTTTTTATATTTACGGAGGCGGGGTCAGTTGTATATCCTGATCGTCTCGTTATATATCTTCATGATGCCGTGGAGGACATCGAACTGATTGAAGTCCCCGTAATAGGCGAGGTTTATCTCGCGCATCATGCTCAGGTTCTCGACCGGCAGGACGGTGATCTTACCCTTGCGCAGCTCGTCAAGGCAGACGCTGCGGGCAAGGATCGACACGCCGAAATTGCGGCGGATAAGGTCTTTGATCGTCGCCATGTTGTCTACCTCAAGGACAACGTTAAAATCGTTGATGCTCATGTTGTTGCTCTCAAGGTGGGCAACGAAGAGGTTGCGGGTGTTCGAGTCCGGCAGGCGGAGGATCATGCGCTCCTTTTTTAGCTCGTTGAGCGTAACCATGCTGCGGCTGGCAAAGGGGTGTTTCGTAGAGACGGCGAGGACGAGATAGTCCGTATCGAGCAGGAGATAGTGGATGCTCGGATCGGGCACGCGGCCCTCGACGATGGCGAGATCCAGCTCGTAGGTCTTGAGCATTGTATAAAGATTATTTATGGAGTCTGTAATCATTTTAATACTGGTGCCCTCATTTTCGGCGCAGTATTTCGCCAGAACCTCGGCGATTGCGTTGCTCTCGGCAGTGTGCGTAATGCCGATGGTCAGGTGCGTTGTCTGGCTCTTGTCGTCACGCATGCTCTGGTAGAGGTTGTTATAAAGCCCAACTATCTTTTTGGCAAACCTCACGGCCTCTTCGCACTGCCGCGTGACCAGCAGCTCGCCGTTTGCGTGCTCAAAGAGCTTCACTCCCAGCTCTCCCTCAAGCGCCTTGATATGCTGGCTGACAGCGGGCTGCGTTATGGACAGCTGCTGCGCCGCGCGGGTATAGTTCCGGCACTCGTATACCTTCAATAATGTGTACAGCTTATTATCTATCATCGCGCACCACCATAAGAAAATTTTATGTTTCTAATTAGAAACATAATTTGACTTTATTGCTTTTCTGAATAAGATGGTATCATCAAGCAGGGAAAAAGTCAAGGAAAGGTGGTGCGGCTATGCATAAGCAGTATGACGGCGATATCTACAACGAGCCTGCGATGCAGGCCGCCCTCGGCATATACAGCCGGCACGGATGCGCGGAAAGTCCGCCTGAGATACCTGCCGGCGGCTGCGGTCTGACCGATCGCAGCCGCCGTATTTTATTACAACAGCTTTCGGAATTACAACAGCTTTCGGAGGGAGACGATACAGAATGACGCTGTGCGAATATTTCAACAGTCAGTTTTCAATAATGCAGAACCTGGACTTTCTGGTCAGGATACTGGCGGCCTGCTTCTGCGGGGCGTGCATAGGCTTTGAGCGCACGAAGCGCTTCAAGGAGGCCGGGATACGCACGCACATCATAGTGTGCTGCGCGGCGGCGCTGATAATGATAGTGTCCAAATACGGCTTTGCAGACCTTACATATGCCGATGGCAGCGTATTCAACGGAACGCGCGGAGCAGACCCGGCGCGTATCGCGGCGCAGGTGGTGAGTGGCATAAGCTTTCTCGGCGCGGGCGTGATATTCAAAAACGGCAGCACCGTGAAAGGGCTCACGACCGCGGCCGGGATATGGGCGACGGCGGGGATCGGCCTCGCCCTCGGCGCGGGGATGTACTTCATCGGCATAGCGGTGACGGTGCTGGTGGCGGTGTTCCAGATAACGATGCACCGCTTCACGGTCGGTGCGGATTCGTTCACGACAAACCGCTTCCGCTTCACCGCTGAGTACACGGTCGACCTCAAGCAGGAGCTTGAAGAGCAGCTGCGGCAGTGGGACGCGCACATCATACGCAGCGAGATCAGCCGCGACAGCGAGGGGCGGCTGTGCTGCGATCTGTCGCTGAAAATGCAGAGGGAGATCACCCTCGAGGACATAAACGGATTCATGGAGCGATGCGGACACATCGTCTCGGCCGAGGGCGAGACGGTGATATGAGCGCCGCGAGAAAACGAACGGGAGGGAGGCTCCGCTTTGAATTTACCGACAGGCTTTGACCAGCGCTTTGATTCGCTGCGGCTCGTCCGCGAGCTGGGGAGCTATTCCGCCGCGGCGCGGGAGCTGAACCTCAGCCCCTCCGCCGTCGCGCAGCAGATACACGCGCTTGAAAGAGAGCTTGACGCACTCCTGTTCGTGAAGGACGGGAACCGCCTGTTGCCGACCGAGATGTGCGAGATAGCTTGCAGCTATGCGGCGCAGGCAGCGTCACTGCGGCGGCGCATGGAGCTTGAGATAGACGCATCGCGCCGCGAGGTGAGCAGCCTTGTCGTGGGTGTATCGCCGAGCCTTGAAGACAGCGCGGTATCGGAAATGCTGGCGCGGTACATGCAGCTGCACCCGAGGGCGCAGTTGAGGATAATCTCCGAAAACAGCAGGACGCTCATCGCGCTGCTGCGCGGGCGGATGCTCGACCTTGCGATAGTCGACGCCCCGTTTCCGGGCAATGAGTTCAATTCCCTGCTGCTCGACACCGACTATCTCACAGCCGCCGTCCCGAACGACAGTCCGCTTGCGGACGCGGGGCACATATCCATCGCGCAGCTGAAGAAGGAAAAGCTGATACTGCGCCCGGCAGGCTCAGGGACGCGGACGCTGTTCGAGGCGAGCCTGAAAAAGCGAGGGATGAGCCTTGAGCAGTTCAACGTGATGATGGAGGCCGACAGTGTCTCAACGATCAAGAGACTCGTGGAGAGCAGCTACGGCATCTCGGTGCTCTCGGCACGGGCGTGCATGGGAGCGGTCGAGGAAGGGCGCTTTCGCGTGCTGCCCATTTCCGATCTGAACATGGTGCGGCGGATACATATATGCTACCGGAAGGATTTCGGCCATCCGGGCTTTCTCGGCGAGCTGCGGAAACTGTACGCGGGGACGATGAAATGCTCGCCGGAGCAGGGATGAAGCTTCCGCCATCGGCGGAAATATTTGGCAAGGCATACATAAGGGGATATACCGATTATATTATGCCGCATTGGCGCAGATACGCGGTATTTTTTTGTAAGCAGGGGTGTTCTCTTGACTTTCTCAAGCCTCACTTTTACCACGCTTTTCTTCCCCGTGGTGCTGATACTCTACTTTATCTGCACCGATCTGCGGTGGAGAAATGGCGTTCTTCTTGTCGCGTCGCTTATCTTTTACAGCTGGGGAGAGTCTGTATGGGTGCTCGCGATGATCGGCTCGACCGCGATAAACTACTCCGGCTACTCCGACATTGTGATCGGCATGGGCAGGATCTTCGGCCTTACCTATAAGGAAAATTTCAACTATCCGTACATATCGAAAAGCGCTTCAGAATTCTGGCGCAGGTGGCACATCTCTCTCGGCATCTTCTTCCGCGACTATGTGTATATCCCCCTCGGCGACAACAGCTTCGGACAATGCGATGTGCAGGAGCTTGCGCCCAAAGCTGCCAAAGATTAAAAAACTCCGGCGGGCAGAAAAATTCTGTCCGCCGGAGTTTTTATCCAATTCAGCGCAGACCCTTGAAGAAGCTGCGCAGGAGCTCCGCGCTCTCATCGCCGAGGACACCGGCATATACCTTCGGATGGTGCCCGTAGTTTTCAAAGAAGAGGTCGATAACGCTGCCGCAGGAGCCTGTGACGGCATCGCGCGCGCCGAAGACAAGGCATGGAATGCGGGAGTTTATTATCGCGCCGGTACACATCGGGCAGGGTTCGAGCGTCACATACATCGTGCAGCCCTCAAGACGCCAGCTGCCGAGCGCGGCTCCGGCCTCGCGGATGGCTTCGACCTCGGCGTGGGCGGTCGCGTCACCAAGCTCCTCACGGCGGTTGCGTCCGCGGCCTATGACGCGGCCTTCGACGTCCACGATCACGCAGCCGACAGGCACCTCGCCGTGCTCCGCCGCCTCGCGCGCAAGGTCAAGGGCGAGGGACATATATTCTTCGTTCGTCATGGCGATGCCTCCGGAATAAAAACGGCGCACCGCACAGCGGTGCGCCTTAAGCTATCAAAAGAGTAATGCTATGTGAAAAGCCACGAGTTCAGTCTGCCGCTCAGACCAACGCCGCCGTAATTATGCTCATCAGGTAGACCTCTTCGGCGTTGCAGCCGCGGCTGAGGTCGTTGATGGGTGCGTTCAGCCCCTGGAGGATCGGGCCATAGGCCGCGAAGCCGCCGAGACGCTGGGCAATCTTATAGCCGATGTTGCCGGACTGGATCTCCGGGAAGATGAAGGTGTTGGCATAGCCCGCGACCTTGCTGCCGGGGAACTTGAGCTGGCCGACTGTGGGAGAGACGGCAGCGTCAAACTGCATCTCGCCGTCGACTGCGAGCTCGGGAGCCTTTTCCTTGACTATCGCAGTCGCGTTGCGCACAAGGTCGACGGAAGCGCCCTTGCCGGAGCCCTTGGTGGAGTAGGACAGCATGGCGACCTTCGGATCCATTCCAAAGACCTTTGCGGTCTTTGCCGTCTCAATGGCGACCTCGGCGAGCTGATCGGCAGCGGAGAGAACGACGTTCCCCTCCTTGTCGAGCTTGTCCTCATAGGAGATGTTTATTGCGCAGTCGCCCATGCAGAGCATCTCATCGCCGCGGGTCAGGATGAAGCAGGAGCTGACGAGGTTTGCGCCCTTCTTGGTCTTGACGAGCTGGAGCGCGGGACGGACGGTATCGGCGGTGGAGTAGGTAGCGCCGCCGAGCAGAGCATCGGCCTTGCCCATCTTGACGAGCATGGTGCCGAAGTAGTTGCCCTTGGAGAGCGCGGCGCGCGCATCCTCAGCAGTGACCTTGCCGCGGCGCAGCTCGACCATCTTGTCGACCATCGCGTCCATTTCGGGATAGGTCATGGGATCGATTATCTCAAGGCCCTCGATATCGAAGCCGCCCTTTGCAGCCGCGGCCTTGACCTCATCTACATTGCCGACGAGGATCGGAGTCAGGAAGCCGTCCTTTTTGAGTCTTGCTGCGGACTCAAGAATACGCGCGTCGCTGCCCTCGGTATAGACGATCTTGCGGGGATTGGCTTTAAGTATCTCTATCAGATTTTCAAACATGGTTGGTTCCTCCGGAATGTTTATTTTTACACATGCACACTGTACCACTACTCGCCGCCGTTTTCAAGATTTTTGCCGCAAAAGTCAAGAGTAAAAGCAAAAAAAACTAAAATATTTTTTCAGAAGGCTTCAAGCGGCTTCGGCGACGTATCTTTCAAAGAGCGATCCGGACGTTTCAAAGCCTAAAATCTCGCGCGGGTAATTGTTGATCCACGTTTCGACGCGCTGAATATATGCGGCGGTTACTTTCCGGAAGTCTGTTCCTTTCGGCAAGAACCGCCGTATCATTTTGTTTATGTTCTCATTCGTGCCGCGTTCGTATGCGCTGTACGGGTGGCAATAGTAAACCTTCGTGCGCTTCCGGTCTTTGCCGTAGACGGATTTTTCAATTCCGGCGCAATCCATGAATTCCGATCCGTTGTCAAACGTAATGCTTTTGAATATCTGTGAAAACTTCTTCCCGAAGCGTCGTTCTAACTTGTTCAGCGCCGCCACGACGCTGGCGGCGGTCTGATCCGGCATTTTGATAATAATTTCGTTCCGCGTCAAGCGCTCCGAAAGAACGAACAAGGTTTCCTTCGTCCGCTTCTTCCCGCATACGCAATCGCCTTCCCAATGTCCGAAGGTCTGCCGATCGTTGATTTCCTGCGGGCGTTCTTCTATGCTTTCGCCCTGCGGCGCGCGGGCGGCTTTCTTCCGCTCCACCTTGTCATACTTCCGCTTCCGCTCCCCGTGTTCCGGCAAGCTCTCGCGGCTGATCCCGTAGAATATACCCTTGTCGATGTAATTATAGATCGTCTTTTCGCTGATCTCCGTTTTGAAGGTCAGCCCCAGCCGCTTGATTTCTCCGACGACGGCGGCTGGGGAATAGCCTTCTTCGCCGATCTTCTTTTCGATGAAGGCGGATAATTCGTAATCGTTGCCGATCTTCAATTCGCCGCCTTTGGCTTTTAGGTTCTCTTCATAGCGCTGTTGCGCGATCTCCGGCGAATAGCGTTCTTCGGTCGTCAAGTCGGAATTCAAATGCGTATAGCGTCCGCGCTTCAACTCTCTGTATATCGTTGTATTGTGGACGTGCAGACGGTCGGCAATCGCGCAAGGCTTCAAGCCCTCTTTCAAGCCTTTTTCGATTTTTAGGCGGTCTGTCCAAGTCAAGTGTTTGTGCATTCTTCCTTCCTCCAGCTTCCGAATATGACAAAAGGGCGGCATTTCTGCCGCCCTTCGCCCTCTCTGATTATCTGCTTGTGATATGCAATTCGCTTTTAAGCGCCGCTTGCAGGACGGCGGAAAAATTCACGCCAGCCCGCTCCGCTTCAAAGTTAAGCCATGAAGGAATGGTGCAATTCTTCTTCACGACGCGCATATCGTTCTTTCTGCGGTACTCCGCGAAATCAACGTCAACCAGCGAAACGATCGCGCCGGACGGCGCTTCGGCTTGTGCGCTTGCAATGCTCGACGCTTCCGGCAACGCTTCGCCGTCGTCCTGCATATCAATTCCCATAAGCCCGATTGCATCCCGCGCCATCTCGATCGCGTCCGGAACGTCCTTGCCCTGCGTATTGATATTGAAATCGGGGACAAATACCACGATGAACTCTTTTCCTTGCGTCATAACGATAGGATATGCGTTTTTCATTCTGAATACCTCCTTCAAATCTCCGCGTATTTTGCTTTTGCGTCTTTAAGGCGCGGCAATGTGTCGATCACGCTTCCGGCTTCGTCTGTTACCTCGAACACGTTTTTCAAAGTCCCGTTGACGCGGCGATCAACACTTGTAATCGTGAACTTTCCATCTTCGCGGACATACTTTGAAAAGAACGCGACATTCGCTTGCTTTTTGAATTTCATTGTCCGTACCTCCTATATTGTTGTCAAGTGGCGGCGGGCTTATTTCAGCCCGCGCCGCTTGATGATTGCTTTTGCTAACTCTTCGTCGGTTTCTCTGTGCCTTACGACGCTTTCCC
>CEAZ01029256.1_pt1 | contig 13250 bp, 12 predicted proteins | sample 557361 | NCBI WGS metagenome assembly CEAZ01 (sample SAMEA3182074, study PRJEB8094) | gut metagenome | biome: human; feature: gut; material: Stool; isolation source: human stools | place: Canada | collected 2012-02-22 | reverse complement strand
CTCGGCTACCTGTCCATCATCATCTTCAACTTCATGGGCTTCGAGGTCATCTGCACCATGACCGACGACATGGCCGATCCCGCTCGCGATATTCCCAAGGCCATCATCGTCGGCGGCGTGGCTATCGCCGTCATCTACCTGTTCGCCGGCTTCGGCATCGGCGCCGCCGTGCCGGCCGGCTCCATCGACCCCGACTACGGCATGATCGTCGCAGTCCAGACCATGGTGGGCGACTCTATGATCTTCAAGGTCATCTGCATCGCCTTCCTGATCACCCTGTTCGCCAACATGGCCGCCTGGTCCTTCGGCGTCAACTCCGTCGCCCGCTACGCCGCCGAGCACGGCAACATGCCCAAGGTCTTCGCCTCGATGATCTCGGATGACGACATGCCCAACGGCGCCAACCTGGTCAACGCCGTCGTTGCCTCCCTGGTGCTGTGCCTGCAGCTCGTTCCCATCGACGCCATCTCCAACGGTGTCTTCTGGATGCTCTTCGGCACCTCCGTCGTCTTCCTGCTGCTCACCTATATTCCGATGTTCCCGGCGTTCCTCAACCTTCGCAAGAACGACCCGAACCGTGAGCGCATCTTCACGTTCCCGTTTAAGGGCGCCATGATGAAGGTCATGCTGGCCATCCCCTGCATCGAGCTGATCCTGGCTATCGTTGCAACGCTGATCCCGTTCTCCGCCGCCGAAATTGGCGACAAGGTCCCGATGATCGTCATCTTCATCGTGCTTCTGCTCATCGGCGAGGTCGTCCGCGTCGTCAGCGCCAAGGGCCGCGAGACCGAGTACAAGGGCCTCACCCCCGAGCTGGCTGCCCAGCGTCTCGCTGAGGAGGCCGCCGAGGCCGAGGAGAACTAGAGCACCCGGTTCTGGGGCTCCAACCCTCCTTGCGTACCAACGTGCGCTTCGTCGGGCTTGTCGCTCCCGACTCCGGGCACTCTAACCTCTTCGGAGGCGTGCCAAAGCGACAGGTTTGCTAACCATTCCCCGGGGTGGGTGTGAGCGATAGCTCCGGTAACCACCGCCCACCCCAATCTCTCTTCCGTATCCTTCGTGCGTTTTGTCTCCGCGCACTTGGTTACGTCGTCGCTTGCCGGTGCGACTCCGTGAAAACCGGCGCCGGGCGCCCCGACCTTTGCTGGGGAACGGGCGCCTATCATTTCTTGGTTTTAGGCTGCGGGTAACCCGCCCGCAGCAAGCGATCGTTCGATTTGGAGGAAATCTTATGCGTACGATCACCGAGTCCGAGTCCACCCCCAAGGCCGATGGCTTCTTTATGCCCGCCGAGTTCGCCCCGCAGGATCGCGTGTGGATGGGCTGGCCCCACCGCACCGACACCTGGGCCCACGGCGCTAAGCCGGCTCAGAAGCAGTATGCCGCCATCGCTCGCGCCATCGCCGAGTTCACCCCGGTCACCATGTGTGCCAACCAGGTCGACTACGCCAACTGCAAGGCCGTCTTCGAGAACGACGAGAACGTCACCGTCATCGAGATGACCACCGACGACGCCTGGTTCCGCGACACCGCCGCCACCTACGTCATCGACGGCAAGGGCGAGAAGCGCGCCAACCACTGGCACTTCAACGCCTACGGCGGCCTCGTCGACGGACTCTATTTTCCGTGGGACAAGGACGAGCAGATCGCCCTCAAGATGGCCGAGCTCTCCGGCTGCCGCCGCTACCGTCCCGACGACATGATCCTCGAGGGCGGCTCCATCACCGTCGACGGCGAGGGCACCCTTGTCGTGACCGATCAGTGCCTGCTCTCCCCGGGCCGCACCTGCTCTGCGGTGCTCGAGGAGGAAGAGGACCCCGAGTCCATCTGGCCCAAGTACCACAAGAAGTTCGAGCCCTGGAGCGAGGAGCTCCGCGAGTACATGAACGAGCACCTCAAGGACTACCTGGGCGTCGAGAAGGTCATCTGGGTCAAGGAGGGCATCGATCCCGAGGAGACCAACGGCCACATCGACGACGTCGCCACGTTCATCGCCCCGGGCGTCATGGCCTGCATCTGGACCGACGACCCCGAGTACCCGTTCTATGATCAGTGCCACGCCGCCTACGAGACCCTCTCCAACGCCGTCGACGCCAAGGGCCGCAAGCTGAAGGTCTACAAGCTCTGCATGCCCGTGAACCCGCTGTTCATGGACCAGGCCTCCTGCGACACCATCGACGCCGACGAGAACGCCGAGCCGCGCGTCCCCGACGAGCCGCTGATCGCCTCCTACATGAACTACCTGGTCACCAACCACGGCGTCATCGTCCCGCAGTACGGCGACGAGAACGACCAGCTGGCCGTCGACACGCTCCAGAAGATCTATGACGAGGTCTGGGGCGAGGGCGTCTACAAGTGCGTTGGCGTTCAGTCCGAGCAGGTCGTCTTCGGCGGCGGCAACATCCACTGCATCACGCAGCAGGAGCCGTCCGCTTAATCGCCTGGCTTCCCGGGGCGCGGCACCTTCCCGTTCATCCGTCGCTTGCGCACCGAAGTGCGCGGCGCCCCTCTTTCACGGGAATCTGCCGCACCTCGGAGACCCAGCCGGCCAAGCGCACAGGACTGCCTGGTTGACCGGCTGGGTTTTTCTTCGGGCACTCCGTTGCCTCCACATCGGAGTACCCTTTTTCTTTGATTGAATACGCGTCTGGCCTGGGATTTATTGCGGGTTAGGCCAATTGTTCGCTTGGATATCCCAGGTCAGACGCGTCCTCAATCGCCGAAAGTTTCCGGTTGCGAGCGCGGCCGTTTTGATCGGAGTATCTATGTACCAGCGTATCGTCATCTACACGCGCCTGTTCCGCGAGCGCTGGTCCAACAATTGCATCCTCTCTTCTCTTTGGGATGGCACCTGCACCGGTGACGCGGCCTGCAACCCTACCTTGGGCTGCGCCTTCGGTACTGATGCCATCCTTTTTGCTGTAGGGGGAGCGTTCCGTGGCAGGTAAAAAGTTCTCCCTGTTCGAGGTCATCCTCTCGGTTATCTGCGTTGTCTTTACCATCGAGGCGGCCGCTCCAGCATCTGCCATGGGTAACGTGCAGTTCTTCTGGTGGATCTTCCTCATCATTACGTTTTTGCTTCCCTATGGCCTGGTGGTGGCCGAGCTGGGTACGGCGTTCGATTCCGAGGGCGGCTTGTACGACTGGGTACGCCTGGGTCTGGGAGATCGCTGGGGCGCTCGCTGCTCCTGGTGCTATTGGATCAACTTTCCGCTGTGGGTGGCAAGCATCGCTTGCATGTTTCTCAGTGTCATCAATGCGGTATGGGGCATCGAATGTTCGCTCGGGGTCCGAATTACCATCGAGCTTGCCTTTGTGTGGGGTGTCACTGTTATGGCGATGCAGCCGGTTGCCGAGGCTGATTGGGTCATGGACGGCGGCGCCGTCATCAAAGTGCTCATTACTGCCGTGGTGGGAATCGTCGTCATCTGGTTTGCCTGCAATAACGGCTTTGCCAACGACGTGTCGTTTAAGACCTTCATTCCAGATTTGGGCGACACCAATTCGTTGACGTACCTATCGATCATCCTATTCAACTTTATGGGCTTTGAGGTGGTCGCGACCTTTGCCAGCACGATGAAAAACCCGTCGCGTGATATCCCCAAAGCGGTTATCGCCGGTGGCGTTGCCATCGCGGCGATCTACATCGTCTGCGGCATCGGTATTGGAGCCGCAGTTCCCACCGAGCAGCTTTCGCTCGATTCGGGCATTATGGACGCGGTTGCCGCCATGGTGGGGCGCAGCCACCCGCTGACGATGATTGTGGGCATGGCCTTTTTGGTGACGCTGTTCGCCAACATGATCTGCTGGAGTTTTGGCGTCAACAACGTTGCGAGCTATGCCGCGCGCCATGGCAACATGCCGCGTCCCTTTGCGCTGGTGTCCAAGAAGACCGGCATGCCCAACGGCTCGGCACTCATTAACGGTTGTTTTGCCAGCTTGGTGCTGCTACTTCAGATTCCGCTGGGCGAAGATTCCGACGTCTTTTGGGTCTTCTTCTCGATGAACGTCGTCTTTCTGCTCATGAGTTATATCCCGATGTTCCCAGCGTTTTGGCGCCTGCGTAAATACGACGACCGCCCGCGTGTGTTCCGCGCACCCTTCGAGGGCAAGGTGCTTGCGGTAGCGCTTGCGGTGCCGGTGGTAGAACTCGTGCTTTCGATTGTTGCGACAATCGTGCCGCTTAACAGCTCGCCCGCCGAGATGTCAAAGTTGCCGATCCTCATGGGTGTGGTGATCGGCGTGTTGCTGGGCGAGGTTTCGCGCCTCATATCGCGCCGCGGCCGCAGTGTCGATAATCCCGGCGTTGGCGCAAGGGGGACAGGTCACTTTGCACCAAAACAGTAGCGCCGCGAGTTGTGCGGCGCTTGCTGCACCTTGGATTACTGTTCGCAATGCTCGGGGTCAGAGGCAAGCTTAGGCGCAAAGTAGGGGATGTGGCCCAGGTAAGGGCAGCTGTCCTCGCGTGATTCGACGACGCAGGGAACGTTGTCATAGGTCATGGAAGAACCGAGTCGGGTGATGGCCTTGGCGGCGGGCGCGACGAGTATCTTGAGCGGAGCGATCGGTGTCATGGCATCTCCTTTTCTTCATGCGACCCGTGTTTTGGCGTGAATGTATACGCCGCAAGTCTAGCATCCCGCCGCGGAGAGCTTCAAACCACCACAAAGGTGATGGGCAGATGCAAGTGAGTAGACTTTTTTGAACTTACCGAGCACATCGCAACAAATACTCAATAAAACCGCAGGTCAAAGCTGTGGCGTTTTGGGACGTGCTTGGTCTCCTACAAAAAGCCTACTCACTTGGTTTTTCTGCTAGAAGACCGCCGCGAGGGAAGGCAGCTCCCTCGAGGCGGCTGGCGTTTGCCCAGATAAAACCTACCAAAATAAACCCGTATACTCTTTGAGCCAGAGCCGACACTAATTCAAATGGCGAAATCAAAGGGCGTTCTCCGTATGGAGGGCGCCCTTTTTATCGCGGGATGTTTCGCGTGGCAGTCATGAGGCCCAGGCGGTTGCTGACGCCGAGCTTGCGATAGATGGCGTTGACATGCTTCTTGACGGTTGACTCGCTTATGAATAGCTCGTTTGCCACCTGTTTGTTCGTTTTGCCATCGTGCATGAGCCGCATGACTTCGGCTTCGCGCGGTTGGATATTGTGTTCTGTAATGAAAGCATTCAGCTGGTTTGTGTCTTCTGTCTGGGTGAGTCTAATGCCCCGAGGATAGAGGTTGGCGAGCGCGAGGCTCGCGTGCCGAGCGACTTCGAGCAGGATTGCGAGCTCGGTGTCGGTGAAGTCTCCGGCTGTGCGTTCGCGAAACAGGGCGATGCTTCCTAGCGGTCTGTCGTTGTGCGCGAGCGTGGCCGTACAGCCAAAGTAGACGCCCTGCGGTTCCATTCATTTGCGATAGATGGGCGTGGCATCGCGTCGCTCGACGTCGACGAGGTCGAGGTAGATGCCGACCTTATGTAGGTCAAAGCTCCATGTTGTATAGTCCATCGCGGCGTAGCGGTTGTAGTAGTCGCTCAGCGCGCGGTCGTCCATTCCGCTGCTTGCGGGGTGGACGTAGCGTGGGGCATCACTGCCCGCCGCCTCGATCAGGTCGAACATGGCGATCCGATGGGGCACGGGCCCTGTCGTTCCCTCGAGGGTTTCCTTTTGCAGCATATCGACACCGTATGATGCGTGGATTGCGAGTGCGAGCTCGTTGAGGGCGGTCCAAGTCGTACTGTCCAGCTCAATAGTCTGCTGTTTATTGCATGGGGGCATAGGGCGTCCTTTCCATTGTGGAACCCAGTATGTCATGTTCTCGGCCTGAATAGAACTTTAGGTCAGCGAATGGTATACCGGCGGTCGCTGAAAGGGGCTCGAGGGACCATTGAGAACATCTCGCTGCGGCCGCATCATGGTCTCGTCAAGCAAAAGCACCGAGATTTAGGAGCTTGAAATGAAGACCATCTACGAGAGTGAGTCCACACCTAAGAAGGACGGGTTCTATATGCCCGGCGAGTATGAGGGGCAGGAGCGCACCTGGATTCTGTGGCCGCACCGCTCCGATGTGTGGCTCTGCGGCGCCAAGCCGGCGCAGAAGGTCTTCACCGAGATCATCAAGACCGTTGCACGTTTTCAGCCCATCACTGTGGGCGTCAACACTGAAGACTTCCCCGCGGTGTGTGAGATCTTCGACGGTGTTGAGAACGTGCGCGTTATTCACATAGGGTACAACGACAGCTGGATTCGCGACCCCGGCCCGGCATTCCTTGTTAATGACAATGGTGAGGTTGCTCTTTCGCACTTCCCCTTTAATGCTTACGGCGGTTTCATTGACGGCCTGTATTTCCCGTGGGACAAGGATGCTTCCATTGGCCTGCGGGTGGCACAGCTCGAGCAGGTTAACCGCTATCGTCCCGAGGATTACATCCTCGAGGGCGGCTCGTTCAATTGTGATGGTCAAGGCACCGTCGTGACCACCGAGATGTGTCTGCTCAACGAGGACCGCAACTCGCAGTACACCAAGGAGCAGATTGAGGAGAAGCTCTCTGAGTATCTCGGTATCGAGAAGGTTATCTGGATCAAGGACGGTATCGATCCGTACGAAACGAACGGTCATGTGGACGACGTCGCATGCTTTAGTGCGCCCGGCGAGGTCTGCTGCATGTGGACCGATGATTCCAACCATAAGTTCTACAAGGAGTGCCAAGAGGCGTATAAGACGCTTTCCGAGACGACGGATGCCCGTGGCCGCAAGCTCAAGATCCACAAGGTGATTATGCCTGCGACCTCGGTATATATGACCGAAGAGGAGGCATCGACCATCGATCCAGTCGAGGGTGTGCTGCCGCGTACTCCCGAGGACGCCTTTGAGCCCAGCTACCTCAACTTCTTGCCCATCAACGGGGCGGTGCTGGTGCCACAGTTTGGCGACCCCAACGATGCCCAGGCACTCAAGGATATCCAAGCCGCCTATCCGGATCGCGAGGTCATCGGCATCATGACGGCGAGGTCATCTATGGTGGCGGCAACATCCACTGCATCACCCAACAGCAGCCCAAGGCGCGCTGCAAGTAGAGGCGGTTGCAGGCACACGGGGTAGTGTCGATATGACCTGGGGCCCGCTGGCGCACACGCTGGCGGGCCCTTTTGCGTGCGGCGGGCAGCGTTGCACGCGGGCACTCGGGTCTAAGCGAGGGTACCAGGGGCCTTGCTTATCGTCGATAGTTGGTCTAGAATCGTCGATAGTCGATGATAGGGGGTAGCATGCAGCTTGTTGAAAGTGAGACCGTGGAGTTCAAGTGCACATTTACCCCTAAGCTGCTCAAAGCTGTGGTGGCGTTTGCCAATTCGAATGGCGGTACCTTGTATATCGGAATCGACGATTTTGGCAGCATCGTCGGCGTGGACGATATCGATGCCACCATGCTTCAATGCTCTAATGCAATAACCGATGGCGTGTATCCCGACGTTTCTGAAATCACGATGGTCTCCGCATTGGACATCGATGGCGCAGCGTTGGTGAAAATCGAGGTGGAAGCGGGTCCTCACAAGCCGTACTGCCTGTGCTCGAAGGGATTTGTTCCCGCCGGGGTATATCGGCGCCTAGGTCCTGCCAACGTGCCCGTCGAGATGGCCCAGATCCGCTCGATGATCAAGCGCACCGACGGCGATTATTTTGAGACCGCACGCTCTCATGAACAGAGCTTGACGTTTTTTGAAGCCGAGCGGGTCTTTAGGCGCGCGGAGATTACGTTTGACCAAACCTCTCAAAAGAATCTCGGCCTTATCGATGAGCTGGGCTTTTACACCAATTTGGCACTGCTGGTCTCTGACCAAAACCCCTTTGCAGTCCGCGCTGGCCTCTTCAACGACGATGCGTATACCGAGTTTATCGACCGTCAGGATGGCGAGGGCTCGATCTTCAGGCAGATAGAGGATATCGAACGGTTCCTCAATATATCGAACGCAACGCGTATGTACTTTGTGCCGGGAAGGCTCGATCGCATAGATAAGGACGACTATCCCCGCGAGGCTGTTCGAGAGGGAATTCTGAACCTGTTTATCCATCGCGACTACGAATCTTCGGTGGCGTCTCTTATCAAGATGAGCCGTACGGCGCTTGAATTTACCAATGCGGGAGGGCCGCAGCACATCAGCGTCGAGGAGGCGCTTGCGGGCGGCTCGGACGCTCGGAATCCAAAGCTGCAACTGCTCTTTTTGCGTCTGGGGATGGTTGAGGCGTTTGGAACGGGCCTCAAGGGGATCCGTGCGCTCTATGAGGCGGAAGGGTTGGAACCCGAGGTCTGCGCCTACCCTGCAATGTTTAGGTTGTCGCTGCCCAACGTCAACGCCGTGCGCAATTCCTATCTGACGCCTCGTGGCAATAGCGGTCCCAACTTGCGTGGGAATTACAGCGATTATGAACAGCTCGAGCGGGAAGGGGCGCTGCCGCCCGATGTTTCGCAGGCGTTTGCATCCGTGCGAGCGCAGCGAGAGGGGCACGTGTCGATGAATGGCGACTGCGGCCACGAGGTGCGTGCCAAGCTCGTGGAGGAGCTTGGCTTTGATGTTGCGTGCAAGGCGTCCGCGATGCTACAGGATGTCTCGGACGAGCGACGTGGTGGATACGCTCGCGCCTTGATTCGCTTTGCCCTTGAGCGGCCCCGCGGTTTTACGCGCCAGGATGCTTCGGACGCTCTGGGAACTGGGCGCGACGTGACGCTGCGGGTTATCAACGGTTTGCTTGAGGAAGGCGCACTCGTTAAAGAGGGGCGCGCTCGGGCGACGAGATATCGCGCTGTCGGGCAGGTTTAGGGACGGGCGGTCCGGCCCCCCTGGGTTATTCCTGGGCAGATGCCAAGGGCCGGGTGCCCGGCGCACCTTGATTGAAGGGGTACTTAGAGCGTGCCTCCGTACATATAGACGATAAATCCGTCACCGGTGTCTTGGCTGTGGTCCTCTTGGATGCGCTTCATGTTGAGGTGCTCGTAAAACTGCCAGTCGGAGTTGCAGTCGCTCATCAGAAAGAATTTGGTGCAGCCTGCCTTGGCGAGCTCGGCGCGCGCAAGGTCGATGAGCTCGCGGCCGAGTCCCTTGCCCTGCCATTCAGGCACAGTGATAATCAAGTTGAGCTGACCCTGGGCATATTCGTTGCCTGTGGCGGCAAAGCGATCCGCTGTGGCCTTTTCACGGCTGTCTCCAAAGAGCGAACCCTCGAGCTTGGCATCGGCGGTCTTTGCCATCTCGGTTGCCTGGGCGAACATCTCGTTATAGCAGGGCTCCCACGTGGGATTGGTGCGCGGCTTGCCGTCCTCGAAGATGCCGATGCAGCAGGCGGCGATAATGCGGCCCTCGGTCTCGGCGACGAGTGCGATGGGGGAGCGCTGCAGCTGCATGGCGATGTTAAAGCGCGCGCAGAAATCGGCAGCTTCGACGTCGCCGCGGTTGCGCAGCGTGTTGCACCACAGCTGGTTGTAGATGGCGGCGATGCCGGCCAGGTCATCGAGCGTGGCGGCGCGCAGGGTTACGTTGTCAAGGCTCATGGAGGCTCCTTCCAAGTTGGGTCAGGCCACCTCTGAGTGTGACATGGCCGCAGAGCGCCCGCATCAATCATTCGGCAGACGAGCCACGATACCTCGGGGACGGAGGGCCCTAAGAAGGAATGAGGGCGGATTTTCGGACACTTGCTCGATGAGAGTGGATAATCTCCCACTTTTAGCGCTGGTATAGGCCAAAAACGGGAGATTATCCACTCTCATTCTGGCTAGTTTCGCCCATGCGCTGGGGTGGGGGATATGCGTCTTCCACCCCTCCTTTCTTTGGTTTAATTTTGCGCTGAAGACAGCGATCTGCATGTCTTTGGCGCAAAATTTATCCGTAGCACATATCAATAAGCGAAAGGCCCGATAGTGAGCGCGTTCTACTTCTTCTACGGAATCACGTTCGTCTTGGTTTGCATGGTGGCGGTGTGCGTATCGGTATGCACGTACCTCGTCTCACATCGAACAAGCTACTTGACGGTCTCGGCCTTCTTTTTCTTCGACATGCTCGAAAGTGCCATCGTATTCCTCGATGAGTATCAGGGCCGTAAGATGATGGCAGATATCCTCAGCAGCCAATTTCCCATGACTCACCCCATAACGAAACTCGTCCTATCGATTGGAATCATGGCGAGCATGTGGGCATTTGCATTGGCGATCGTAAACAAGATGAGCCGGCTTCACATGCTCGTGCCCTGCATCGCCTTTTCTGCTTTCGAGGCCATGTCGCTTGTGTTGCAGCCCGATTCAATCAAACAACTCGCCTTTTATGCGTTGCGTTCCTTGTTCATGTTCGTGGCGTTTGGCATGATTTTCGTCTGCTACCGCAAAAGCAAGCCGTTGGCGCGAAAGAGCTTCTACGCACGCTACGGCAGGTTTCTTATTGTGATGGCTGTGTTGACGGCGTTTGTTCTGATCGAGGATGTACGCGTTCTCGGGCTGAATATTGGGCGGATCGAAGTCATCGATTACCTGTATTTTTCCTACGGCAGAAACATCCCAGAGAACATCATGAGCGTGGTGGCCGCGATATATACCGTTCGTACGGCGTCGCAGATCTTGGCGTTGCGCTTTTCTGCTCCGCCCACAACGTTTGGCACCTCTGCCAAACAGATTGCGGAGGTCCGCTTCTCGGCATTCTGCGACCAACACGATATCTCCGCGCGTGAACGCGAAGTGCTCGACCTTCTGCTCGATGGCCAGGATAACCGCGCCAAAGCGAATGATTTATTTATCTCTGTCGGTACGGTCAAATCGCATGTTCACACGATATTCCGTAAATGCGGTGTCTCATCGCGGTCCGAGCTTCTTCAGAACTTTTGGGCAGGTTAAAGGCAGGGTTATAGGGGATATAAGCCTCCGCTTACGGCAATAACCCCGTTTGTGCAGACAAGTTTATACCGGGGGGTGCTATTCAGGTGATAGCGAGCGTCGCGAAAGCGCGGCGATGTCAACAGAAAGGTGGGTTATATGAAGACCTCTATCCCTCCCGTTTCCCGTAGAAGCTTTCTCGGCCTGAGCACGTTGGGCGCCGCGGCTGTTGCGGTGGGTGCCGCCGGCTGCGCCAACAATTCTTCAAATGCCGGAAGCACCGGCGGCGCGATTTCCGATAAGGCATCCATCGTCTTTCGTAACGGCACGATTCAGACGATGGTCAAAGAGGGCGACACCGCGGCCGCCCTGGCTGTCTCGGGCAACAAGATCGAATATGTAGGCGAAGACTCCGGTGTTGACGAGTACATCGATGGCAACACGCGCGTCATCGATCTTGATGGCGGTATGGTGACCCCCGGCTTTGTGGACGGCCATATCCACGCTCCGGGCAACTGGGTGACCGCGCTGTACGAGATCGATCTTACCAAGGGCACCACGATCGATGAGTATAAGAAGGCGATCAGTGATTTTGTAACCAAGCATCCCGATGATAAGGCTTACGTTGGCGGTTCGTTCATGATCAACGCCTTCGAGCAAGAGGATGGCACCAATCCCGGCCCCAACAAGTCCATTCTCGATGAGATCTGCTCCGATAAGCCCATCATGCTGTGCGATGTTTCCTATCATTCGGTGTGGGTCAACAGCCGTGCGCTCGAGCTTGCGGGCATCGATAACGATACCCCCAATCCCAGGCGGCATCATCGCCCGCGATGCAAACGGCAAGGCGACTGGCTACTTGATCGATTCTGCGGCCACTATGGTGAGAGAGGTTGTCTCCGTTGAGCATACGGACAAGGAGCTTGAGAACGCTATCGACAAGTACCAGCAGGTGGCTACGAAATACGGCATCACCGGCATTACCAACATAAGCGTCGTGGGAAAGTCTACGGCACAGGATTGCCAGTTCTATACTGACCTTGAGAAAGATGGCAAGCTTAACCTGCGCATGCGAGTACTTCCTACCATTGTGCCCGGCATGACGGCTAAAGAGGCCCTTAAAACCGTGAAGGACCTCAAGAAGTTCGATAGCAACATGATCTCTACCGGTACGGTCAAGATCTACTCCGATGGCGTTACCGAGGGCGGCAGCGCCGTGATGCTCGAGCCATATACCTCCGCCGCCGGTAAGGGAGATAACTGGCACGGCGAGTCCGTCTGGGATCAGCAGGAGTTCAGCGACATGGTGACCGCCCTCGACAAAGAGGGTGTTCAGATTCATGTTCACGCGATCGGCGACGGCGCCGTCCACAACACACTCGATGCCTACGAGCGCTGCGTCAAGGAGAACGGCGAGCGCGATGATCGCCGCAACACCATGACGCATGTGTGCGCAATTACCGACGAGGACATTCAGCGCGTCGTCGATCTCGACATCGTGTGCGCGCTGCAGTTCCTGTGGATGTATCACGATTCTTTGTGCGACCTCGAGATCGCCATGGTGGGCGAGGATCGCGCAATGAAGTTCTACCCCGTCAAGAGCATGATCGAGGCCGGCTGCTTTATCTCCGGTGCGAGCGATGGCCCGGTCACCGGCTATGCGCCGCTCGAGGAGATTGAGGTGGCCGTTACGCGCAACAGCCCGTATCCCGAGGAGGAGGACACCGATATGTACCGTTGGCCCGAGCAGGCCATCACGGTATATCAGGCGCTTGAGGCATATACCAAAAAAGTTGCCTTCGAGAACTACATGGAGGATAAAATCGGTACGCTCGAGGTGGGCAAGCTCGCCGACCTCACGGTGCTCGACCAAGACATCCTTCATTGCGATCCCAAGAAGATCTCCGATACCAAGGTTCTGTTCACTATCTCCGATGGCCGTATCGTATACGAGGGATAATCGGCCGATCGAGGCGAAGAGCGGACGATCTGCTCGGTAGAACACTCGGTTGCCAGTCGTCGTCGCGATTTAGCGCAGGCCGCCGTGGATGCGTGAGCGTCCGCGGCGGCGCTTTTATTCAAGACTTTAGTCTGCTGGCCGCGCAGCGGCCAGCTTTAAACCACCCGCTACGCGGGTGGAGACAAACGGCTTTACAAAGCCACCCCTCCGACCGATATTGACGATTGTTCAGGCCGTCAAGAATTCGAGTCGAAGGGGTGGTCGCCATGGCCCAGAAGGCCTACAGCCTTTCCCACACGAAGTGGATGTGCAAGTACCACATCGTGTTCACGCCGAAGTATAGGCGCAAAGTGATCTACAACCAAATCAGGAGCGACATAGGGGAGATCCTCAGGAAGCTGTGCGAGTACAAGGGGATCGAGATAATCGAGGGGCACCTGATGCCC
>CEAZ01065006.1_pt1 | contig 13271 bp, 9 predicted proteins | sample 557361 | NCBI WGS metagenome assembly CEAZ01 (sample SAMEA3182074, study PRJEB8094) | gut metagenome | biome: human; feature: gut; material: Stool; isolation source: human stools | place: Canada | collected 2012-02-22 | reverse complement strand
GTAGATTTTAAGGCATGTCCCAAAAATCTACTGAGCAGAGGGCGCCTGGTTGGGGCGCCCTCTTTTGCGTTGAGGATTAAGTTTTAATCGTCCGGATTAGTGGCGCTTGCGGGTGGCTGTTGCCTTGCGGACAGACGTCTTCTTGGACGGGGCCTTTTTCTCTGCCGGAGCGGCGGGGGAGGTCGGGGTCTCCTTGGCAGGCTCGGGCTTAGCCTCTGCCTTTGGGGCGGCCTTGACCTCAGCGGCCTTCGGCGCCGGCTTGGCCTTTACCTCGGCCTTGGGCTCCTCTTTGGCAGCAGCGGGCTTAGTCTCTGCCTTGGGAGTTGCGGCCTTTGCCATGGTCTTCTTGGTTGCCGTCGTGCGCTTTCGCGTGGTGGTCTTGGCGGCGGGCTTGGCCTCGACGGTTGCCTCTGCCTTGGACTCGGCAGGCGTCTCCTCGACCTTGGCGGTCGCCTTGGGGGCAGCCTTCGTTGCAGTGGCCTTGGTAGCTGTAGCCTTCTTGGCTGCCGTTGCCTTCTTGGCGGTCGCGGTCGTCTTCTTGGCTGCAGTCTTGGCCGGAGCCTTAGCGGCCGGCTGGGCCTCGGCGGTCTCGGCCTTTACCTCGACCTCGGCGGCCTTCTTGGCAGCGGCAGTCGTGCGCTTGCGCGTCGTCGTTGCCTTGGCAGCAGTCGTCTTTGCTGCGGCAGTCTTGGTGGCAGCGGCCTTGGTTGTCGTAGCCTTCCTGGCCGTCGTCTTGCGCGTCGTGGTTTTCTTAGCGGCAGGCTTCGCAGCCGGCTTCTCCTCGGCCTCGGGAGCTGCTTCAACCTTCACCTCAGATTTAGCCTCAACCGGTTTCTCCTCAGCCTTGGGCTCCTCAGCAGCAGCGGGCGCCTCAACAACCGCTTCGGCCTTGGGCTCGGGCTTGGCCACAACCTCGGGCTCGGCCTCAGCCTTCTCGGCCATAACCACGGGCTCGTCGGCAACCTCCGCCGGGCGCTCAATCTCCGGATGCATAAAGAAATACAGGTCCAGATATTTGTCGGCCGAGCGCGTCCAGCTAAAGTCCTGGCTCATTGCCCGCGTGACCAGCTGGTTCCAGACATCGCGGTTGTCCCAGAACAGGCGCGCCGCGCGGAACACGGCGTCGCCCATCTCGTCGCCGTTAAAGTTGCTAAACGAGAAGCCCGTGCCCTCACCGGTAAACTCGTTATACGGGATCACCGTGTCCTTCAGACCACCGGTCTCGCGCACGATGGGCAGGGTGCCGTAGCGCATGGCGATGATCTGCGACAGGCCACAGGGCTCAAACTTCGATGGCATTAGGAACATATCGGCGGCGGCATACATACGCTGCGACAGCGCCGGATCGAACTCGATGCGTGCGGCCATGGTACCGGGGTACTTGTCCTGGAAGTAGCGCAGGCCGTCCTCGTAGTCGCGGTCGCCGGTGCCCAGCACCGCTACCTGTACGCCGCCAGCCAAAATACGGTCGAGCGCGTACATGACCAGGTCCATGCCCTTCTGGCGCGTCAGACGCGTGACCATCACCATGAGCGGACGGTCCTCGCGAACCTCGAGCCCCAGCTCTTCCTGCAGCTTGGCCTTGCACACGGCCTTGCCAGAACGGTCCTCGACGGTGTAGTTGGCGGCAATGCGCTTGTCGGTCGCCGGGTCAAAGCCCGCCACGTCAATGCCGTTCAAAATGCCCTGCAGCGCATAGGATCGCTCGCGCAGCACGCCGTCCAGGCCCTCGCCAAACTCTGGGGTCTGGATCTCGCTGGCATAGGTGGGGCTCACCGTGGTGATGGCATCGGCATAGCGCAGCGCGCCCAGCATGTAGTTGATGCTGCAGGCGTCGCAACGCAGCTGCGAGGCGGCCGCCGGAATGTGCGCCACGCCCAGGATGTCCTCCATCACGGTGTCGCTAAACTGGCCCTGGAACGCCACGTTATGGATCGAGAACACGGTCTTGACGCGGTCGTACAGCGGCAGGCCCTGGTAGAACTCGCGCAAGAATACGGGAGCCAGTGCCGTCTGCCAGTCGTTGCAGTGCAGGATGTCGCACTCAAAGCCCTCGGGCAGGTGCTGCAGACTCTCGGTGATAGCCTTGGAGAAGAACGCAAATCGCTCGCCGTCGTCAAAGAAACCGTACGGATAGTCGCGTGCAAAGTAGCGCTCGTTGTCGATGAACATGTAGGTAACGCCGTCGTGCTCGAGCTTCTCGAGCCCGCAGTACTCGTTGCGCCAGCCCAGGCTCACGTAAAAGTCGGAGAAGTGCTCCATCTGGGACTTGTACTCGTCCTTGATGGTGGCGTACTTGGGTACCATCACGATGACCTCGGCGCCGGCGCGCACAAGCGCCGCAGGCAGCGAGCCTGCCACGTCGCCCAGGCCACCGGTCTTTACAAACGGTGCGCACTCGGCCGAGGCAAACACGATCTGCATCTTTTTGCTGGAATCTGCCATATTGTCTCCCATGTTGCAATTCGAGAATAGCCGCCTGGCACAAACCGGGCGGCTATTCTGCATGTTACGAGCGATGTTGCGGTGCCAACGTTAACGTACGATGGTGGTGTCGGAAGTTAACGGAGCCTTGCCCAGCACCAGGATATTCTCGGGCGTGCCGCGAAGCTCGGTGTTGGTGGGAACCACGTTGTTCTTGTCCAGGATGGCATTCTCGACGCGGGCGCCGCTCTTGATGATGCAGCTCTGGTTGATGATCGAGTTGGTCACCGAGGCGCCTTCCTCGACCACGACGCCGCGCGACAGAATCGAGTTGCGCACGGTGCCCTTGATGATGCAGCCGGCCGAGATGATCGAGTTGCAGGCGTGACTGCCGGTCGCATAGCGCGAAGGTGGAATATCGTGAGCCTTGGTCAAGATCGGGCGCTCAGGATCAAAGAGCTGGTCGGCCTGAGTGGGATCGAGCAGGTCCATGCTGCGACGGTACAGCGACTTCTCGCTAAACACGCCCACGACCTCGCCCTTGTATTCGTAGCTGCATACGTCGATGTTACCAAAGTCGCCCTGGAGTGCCTCGAGCAGGTCCAGATAGTCGGCGGCCTGGTAGTGGTCGATGATCTCGAGCAGCGTCTTGCGGTTGACGATGCAGCAGTCCATAGAGGCGTTGTCGCCGTACACGACGCCAGCGCTCACGCCCGTCAGGCGACCGTTCTCGTTGATTTGCAACTTGGTCACGTCATCGATGTTGCGCGTAGCCTTGCGGTACACCACGGTCATCTGGGCACCGGAGTTCTCGTGCGCCTCGATGATGGTGTTGAGGTCCATGTTAAAGATGATGTTGGTGCCCATCATCACAACATAGGGCTTGTCCGAGCGCTGGAACAGCGTCTTGTTGGAGATGATGTCGCGCAGCAAAAAGCGCATGCCGCCCTTGGTGGTGCCATAGGCGTTACCCGGCACCAGGAACAGGCCACCCTTCTTGCGGTCCAGGCCCCAGTCCTTGCCCGAGCCAACGTGGTCGATCAGCGAGCGGTAGTTGCCTGGCATGACGACGCCGACGGTCTTGATGCCGGCATTCATCATGTTGGACAGTGGAAAGTCGATCAGGCGGTAGCGGCCCAAAAACGGAACGGACGCCATGGGGCGGTCCCTGAGCAGCACGCTGCCGTAGGTCGAGGAGTAGTTAGCGGTGATATAACCGATGGCCTTGCGATTGATCATCGGATCATTCCCCCTTCCCGATAACGACGTCATTTCCAATGACGGCCGTATCCTTGGTGGTATCGACAGAGCCGAGCTTCACGCCCTCTTCGACCGTGGAGTTCTCGCCCAAAATAGCGCGGCTGATGTGCGCGCCGCTCTTAACGCGCGCACCCGGCAGCAGCACGGAGTCCTCGACCACGGCGCGCTCCTCGATGACGACATCGGTCGAAAGGATCGAGTGGCGCGCGGTGCCGTAGATCTTGCAGCCGTTGGAGACCAAGCAGTCGTCCAGGCGGCCGTCCGGACCAATGTAGTGCGGCGGACGCGTGGTGACGTTAGACATGATGGGGAAGCTCTTGTCAAAGAGGTCGAATTCGGGGTTGTTGCCCAGCAGGTCCATCGAGGTCTCGTGGAAGCTGGCGATGGTGCCGACGTCCTTCCAAAAGCCGTGGAACTCGTAGCTGTACAGGCGCTTGTCCTCGCCGAGCAGCTTGGGGATGATGTCCTTGCCAAAGTCGTGGCTCGAGCGCTGGTCCAGAGCGTCCTGCTCGAGCGCCTCGATCAGCACGTCGGCCGAGAAGATGTAGATGCCCATGGAAGCGAGGTTCGAATCGGGCTTCTCGGGCTTCTCGGAAAACTTGGTGATGCGGCCGTCATCGGGGTCGGTGGTCAGGATGCCAAAGCGGCTTGCCTCCTCCCCCGGCACGGGCATAACGCTTACCGTGAGGTCGGCGTTGTTCTCAATGTGCGTCTTGAGCATCTTGCGGTAATCCATGCGATACAGATGGTCGCCCGAAAGAATCAGGACGTACTTGGGGTCGTTGGCCTTGATGTAGTCGAGGTTCTGCGTAATGGCGTCGGCCGTGCCCGCATACCAGGCGCCACCGGTCTGCGTCTCGTACGGCGGAAGGATCGACACGCCGCCGTCACGGCTGTCCAGATCCCATGCCTCGCCGGAGCCCACGTAGGCATGCAGCAGGTAGGGACGGTACTGCGTCAGAACGCCCACCGTGTCGATGCCCGAGTTGGAGCAGTTGGAGAGCGAAAAGTCGATAATGCGGAACTTACCGCCAAAGCTAACCGCCGGCTTGGCGATCTTTTGGGTAAGTGCCCCCAATCGGCTGCCCTGTCCTCCTGCGAGGAGCATCGCGATGCATTCTTTCTTACTCATCGATTTCTCCTTCTGTCATCGATATATCTAAACCCGTTAGCGACGGGCGCGGCGCTCGGTCGCGCCCGTCGAGTAATACCGTGCGGCAAAGGGAACTCGCGCGCCTTTACGCGTGCCAGATCTCGTCGCGGTACTCGCGAATGGTGCGGTCGCTCGAGAACCAGCCGGAGGAGGCGGTGTTGAGCAGCGCCTTGCGGTTCCAGGTCTCCTGGTCGCCATAGCTGCCGGTGAGCGTCTCCCAGGCGTCGACGTAGCTGCGGAAATCAGCCATGACCAGGTCGGGGTCGTTGTTGTTCATGAGCTCGTTGTAGATGCTCTCGAAGTTGCCCGAAAGCCCCGCAAAGGTGTTGTCCTTGAGCTCGTCCATCACGCGGCCCAGGCGCTCGCGGTCGCCGTTGAGGGTATCCCATGCAAAGTAGCTGTTGGATGCCCAGAGCTGCTCGACCTCGGGGGCGGTCAGGCCAAAGATGGCTTCGTTCTCGCGGCCGGCCAGATCGGCGATCTCGATGTTGGCGCCGTCGAGGGTGCCCAGCGTAATGGCGCCGTTCATCATGAGCTTCATGTTAGACGTGCCCGAGGCCTCCTTCCCGGCCGTGGAGATCTGTTCCGAGATCTCGGCGGCGGGGTAGATGAGCTGGGCGTTGCTTACGCGGAAGTTGGGGATAAAGCAGACCTTCATGATCTCGTTGACGCGGGCATCGTTATTGATGACCTGGGCAACGGAGTTAATGAGGCGGATGGTCTCCTTGGCAAAGGTGTAGCTCGAGGCAGCCTTGCCGCTAAAGATGAAGGTCGTCGGCGTCACGTGGAAGTTGGGATCGGCGATGCGACGGTTGTAGATGTCCATCACCTTCATGATGTTCATGAGCTGGCGCTTGTAGGCATGGAAGCGCTTCACCTGAACATCGAAGACGGTGTTGGGATCGATGACCAGACCGGTCTCGGCCTTAACGTAGGCGGCCAAGCGCTCCTTGTTGGCGCGCTTGGAGGCACCCACGGCCTTCAGGAACTCGGTATCGTTTTGGAAACTTTTTAGCTTCTCAAGCTCAAAGGCGTCCTTGAGCCAGCCGTCGCCAATGGCATCGGTGACGAGCTTGGCGTAGGTGGGGTTGGCCTCGGCAAAGAAGCGACGGTGCGAGATGCCGTTGGTCTTGTTGTTGAACTTCTCGGGCGTCAGGGCGTAGAAGTCCTTGAGCACAATGTTCTTGATGATGTCGGAATGGATCTTTGCCACGCCGTTGACGCTATGGCTGCAGATCACAGACAGGTTGGCCATGCGAATCTCGCCGTCCCACAGAATGGCGGTCTGGCGCAGACGCTCCTGCCAGCCCTCCTGCGTGGTATCGAACGACTCGTGCCAACGACGGCTGATCTCGTCGATGATCTGGTACACGCGGGGGAGGAGCTTGGAGAACGTGCCGATGGGCCACTTCTCCAGAGCCTCGGGCAGGATGGTGTGGTTGGTGTAGCTCACGACCTGCGTCACGATGTTCCAGGCGTCATCCCACTCGAGCTTCTTTTCGTCGATCAGGATGCGCATGAGCTCGGGGCCGCACATGGCGGGGTGGGTGTCGTTGGTATGGATCGCAACAAACTGCGGCAGCAGCTCCCAGTTCTCGCCGTGCTCCTTCTCAAAGGTGTCGAGTAGGCTGTAGATGCCGGCCGAGACAAACAGGTACTCCTGCTTTAGGCGCAGCAGACGGCCGTGCTCGCCGGCGTCATTGGGGTAGAGGATGGCGCTGATTGCCTCGGCCTCGGCGCGCTCGGCGTCGGCCAGGGCATAGTCGCCGCGGTTGAAGGCATCAAGGTCAAAGTGCTCCTCGACCGGCTCCGCAGCCCAGACGCGCAGCTTGTTGACGGTCTCGCCGGCATAGCCCACCACGGGGATGTCATAAGGGACCGCCAGGATGTCCTGCGTGTCCACCGTGCGGTAGAACGTGCGGCCGTTCTCCTCAAAGCCCTCGACATGGCCACCAAACTTGATGGTCACGGCCTTGTCCTGACGACGGACCTCCCAGGGATAGCCGTGGGTGAGCCACTCGTCGGTGGTCTCCACCTGGCTACCGTTAACGATCTCCTGCTTAAACAGGCCGTAGCGGTAGCGCATGCCGTTGCCGTAGCCGGCGATGCCCTCGGCTGCCATGGAATCCAGGAAGCAAGCTGCCAGACGGCCCAGACCACCGTTGCCCAGAGCCGGATCGGGCTCCTGGTTCTCGATGACGGAAAGGTCGAAACCCATGTCGTCGAGTGCCTCGGCGACCATGTCGCGCACGCCAAAGTTGAGCAGGTAGTTGTCGAGCAGGCGGCCGATCAAAAACTCGATCGAGAAGTAGTACACGCGCTTCTTGCCCTCGGACACCACGCGGGCGTCGCTCTTGGTGGCTACGGTGCGGGCCTTCGCGGCCACGAGCTTGGCCAGGGCGTTAAAGCGGTCGAGGTCGCTGGCGGCCTCGACGCTCTTGCCGCTGATGCTCATGACGGCATCGCGATAGAGCTCGGTAAACTCCTGCTTGTTGTCGAAGATCGTATTCATACGTTCCTTTCCCCCGGGGATGTTTCTCCCGGAACGGCTATGACTTGTATCCTACGCCCCGGCGGGGTGGGTTAATGCAGCGGTAACGGCTTTGTTACGCATTCTTGGCAGACGACTTAACAGAAGCAGACTTGGCCTTGGTAGCGGCCTTTTTGGCGGCCGACTTCTTGGTTGCGCTAGCCTTAGCAGCGGGCTTTGCTGCGACCTTGGTCGCGGTTGTGGTTGTGGCCTTCGCCTTGACCGGAGCCTTCTTGGCAGCCGCGGTCTTGGGCTTCACCGAGGACGTACGCTTTTTGGGCGCAGCCTTGGCCTCCTCAACCGCCGGCGGCTTGTAGCTGCTGGGACCACGGCGCTTAAGCACCACGCCAGCCAGACCGGGCACCTTAATCTCAATGGAGTCCATCTGCCCGTTCCAGGGATATGGCTCACTCGAGCAGGTGTAGGGCTCCTCGCCGGCATAGCCGCTGCCGCCAAACTCGGGTCGGTCGGAGTCAAAAATGACCTCCCAGTCACCCTCGCGCGGCACGCCCACGCGGAAGCTCTCGTAGCTCGCCGGATCAAAGTTGATCAGGATCACCAGGTCGTCGTCGATGTCCTCGCCCTGACGTACAAAGCTCACGATGGACTGCTTGGAGTTGTCCGCATCGATCCAGGTAAAGCCGTCGTCGGTGTAGCCGCGCTCGTACAGGGCGGGCTCGGCGGTGTATAGGTGATTGAGCGCCTTGATAAACGCCTGATGATGCCTGTGGGTCTCGTACTGCTCGGTCAGGAACCACTGGATGGACTCGTAGTAGCGCCACTCAATAAACTGGCCGATCTCGTTGCCCATAAAGTTGAGTTTGGCGCCGGGGTGCGTCATCTGGTAGAAGGCCAGCGTGCGCAGACCGGCAAACTGGCGCCACCAGTCGCCCGGCATGCGGCCGATCAGCGAGTACTTGCCGTGCACGACTTCGTCATGGCTCAGCGGGCAAATGAAGTTTTCGGTGAAGGCGTACATGATGGAGAACGTAAGCAGGCCGTGGTTTCCGGGGCGCCACGGAAAATCGGTCTGCATGTAGTGCAGGGTGTCGTTCATCCAGCCCATGTCCCACTTGTAGTGGAAGCCCAGGCCTCCGTCCTGCGGCGGATAGGTCACGAGCGGCCACGCGGTGGACTCCTCGGCCATCATCATCACGTCGGGGAAGTGGGCCTCCACGGCGCAGTTGACCTGACGGATAAACGCGCTAGCGTCCAGATCCTCCTCGGTACCGTACTTGTTGAACTTCTTTTGCCCCGGATCGTCGATGCCAAAGTTGAGGTACAGCATGCTGGAAACGCCGTCCATGCGAATGCCGTCCACGTGGAAGTTCTCGAGCCAGTACAGCACGTTGGAGACTAGGAAGGAGCGAACCTCGCCGCGGGCGAAGTCGAACTTGTGCGTGCCCCAGTTGGGGTGAATCTCGTGTTCGAACAGCATGTGGCCGTTAAAGATGGCAAGTCCGTGGTCGTCGGCGCAAAAACCGCCGGGCACCCAGTCCATGATCACACCGATGCCCGCCTCGTGGCACGCATCGATAAAGTGCATGAGTTGCTGTGGGTTGCCGTAACGCGACGTGGCGGCAAAGTAGCCGGTTGTCTGGTAGCCCCAGGAGCCGTCGAAGGGATGCTCCATAAGCGGCATGACCTCGATATGCGTGTACCCCATGTCGCGCACGTAGTCCACGAGCTCCACCGACAGGTCGTCGTAGGTGTAGAACTCGCCGCGCTGCGCGGGGAAGGGATCCATAGGGCCGGGGTAGTTGCCGTACTCGTCGGGCTCGCCCTGCGGCGCGTCGCCGTGGCGCTTCCACGAGCCAATATGCACCTCGTAGATGTTTAGCGGCTGCGACATGTGGTTGTACCCGGCGCGACGTTTGAGCCACGCGGCGTCGTTCCACTGGTAGTCGTCGATGGTCCACAATACGCTTGCCGTTCCCGGAGGGCACTCGGCCTTAAAGGCGTACGGATCGGCCTTGTAGAGCTTTTCGCCCTCGTTGGTCTCGATAAGGTACTTATAGAGCTGACCCTGCTCGGCACCGGGAACAAAGCCTTCCCAAATAGCGCTCGTACGCACGGGTACCAGCGGGTTGGCATGCTCATCCCAGTCGTTAAATTCGCCAATGACGTGGACGCTCTTTACGTCGGGCGCCCAAACGCAAAAGCGCCAGCCACGCATACGGTTCTGCGTGTCGGGGTGAGCACCCATCTTCTCCCAGCTGCGCTCCCACATGCCAATGCCAAACAGGTAGACATCGTCCTTGGAGAGCTCCGGTGCGTGCGGGGCGGCTTTACGGGTGGCGGGCTTTTTGGTTACTGGCTTTAGCTTTGTATCGCTCACGTTTGATCCCATCATGACGCGGCAGCATGTTGCCTTGGTGACTAGATGCCAAAGGTCCAAGGCTGCACGAATCGAAGGGACGGCGAAGTTTCAGTGATTCGTTCCACCTCGCGTGCTCGGTGGAACTTTCGGCAAAACTACGATAACACCTGTTCGTTAGTTTTATGGACGAAAGTGGATTTTCGGGGACGTTTAATCGGTAAGCGCCGTGTTTATACCATTGGCAGAATTACCGTGGTAAAACTCTTGACAGTTTTTACCAATTAGGGTTTCAGAATTGTTAGTCAGACGTTTGGTAAAACGTTTTTAGCAGCTTGTTTACCATTTGACATCGAAAGGCTCGTTTATGGACCACATCGCTGCCCCAAGTGTTGCTTTTATTTTCGATTGCGACGGGACACTGGTTAATAGCACCCCTGTCTGGGGCTATGCGCAGCCCGAGTTATTGCACCGTCATGGCATTAATGTAACGGTCGACGATTTTGCCCAGTTTGAACATCTTTCGCTGGAGGACGAGTGCCAGGCCTGCCACGACACGTGGGGCATTGGCACGAATGGCGAGGAGCTGTATCGCGAGCTGAGTGAGATCCTCATCGATGGCTACTCCAAGGTGCCGCCGCGCGAGGGACTCTTGGTATTTTTGGAGCAGGCGAAGGCGGTCGGTATTGCCATGTGCGTTGCCACGTCCACGCCGGCCGAACTGGTGCAGTCCGCCCTTGCGGGTGCTGGCCTTGATCGTTATTTGGAGTTTATTACCACGACGGGCGAGGCGGGGCGCTCCAAGCAGTTTCCCGACGTGTACGAGCTGGCGCTGCGTCGCCTGGAAGAGCGCCACGGGCACAAGTTTGAGCGCGCGTGGGTGTTTGAGGACGCCGTCTTTGGACTTAAGAGCTCCGGTACTGCAGGCTTTAAGCGTGTGGGCATCTATGACCCGCATGGTCGCATGCAGCGCGATGAGGTCCGCGCCAACTGCGATATCTTTATCGACAGCTATGAGGACCTGGACCTGGCCCGCATGCTTTCGTTTGAGGGCTAGGCGAGGGCCGTGGCTTGTAAGGTATTGATAGTCTGCGGCTCGCCCGTGGTGGCAAGCGCGGATCTGTTGTGTAGGCTGGCGGGGGAGTGCGACCACGTTGTCGCCGTGGACCGCGGGCTCGATGCGCTGCTGGGGGCTGGCCTGAGCTGCGACGTCTACGTGGGCGATGCCGACACGGTGAGCGATGCGGGTCGCGCTCTGGTCGATGCCGCCGAAGCCTTTAAGGTGGAGCGTCACAACCCCTACAAGGACTATACCGATCTGGCATTGGCGCTCGATTCCGTCCGCCGTCGCTGGCCGGGTGCCGAAGTGGTTGCGACTTGCGCCACCGGCGGCCGTCCGGATATGGCCCTGTCTGTGTTAGGGCTACTGGCAGGCTATGCGGACGCCCCCGTCTGGATTGCCGAGGACAAGGTGGTCGCTCGCATCCTCCACGCAGGCGAGTCCTGGATCATTGAGGGCTCCGAAGGCAAGACGTTTTCCATCATCGCCATAGCCCCTAACACCGTGGTAAGCGAACACGGTCTAGAGTGGGAGCTAGACCACAGCCCCCTGGACCTGTTGGCCGACACGGGTATCAGCAACGTCGTCAGGTCAACAGCCACGATCCAAGTTCACACCGGCACCGCGATAGCGTATTTGTTACGTGAGGGTTTTATCGGGACGGTGGATAGAAATAATCGCTCGAAGAGTGATTATTTCTGCCCCGTCCCAGGAAAACCCGCAAGTATGAGATTCAACCCAAAAAGTCCTTGCATCAAAGAGAGTCTTCCCCTATAGTATCTCTTCGTCACGGGGGCGTAGCTCAGCTGGGAGAGCGCTTGACTGGCAGTCAAGAGGTCAGGGGTTCGATCCCCCTCGTCTCCACCATCGTTAATGTAAGCCCACTCAATTCACGGCAGGGTGCTTCTGCCCCTGTCTGTATTTGCTGACGTACGCGCCGGTGATCCGCTGGCGATGGAGCGTATCTTGCGGTACTATGACGGCTATATGAATAAGCTGTGTACCCGGACGCTTTATGAGCTGGACGGAACGCCTCATGTGCGGGTGGACGAGTACATGAAACACCGCTTGCAAAACAAGCTGATTCGGGCCATCCTAAAGGATAGCCCATGAGAAAGCGCCGGACGCAGGGCCAGCAGGCCGCCGCGTCCGGCGCTTTCTTATGGATTGTTTTCTACGCATTTAGAAGTCTTCTCTGGTGGGGATTGGATAATCTGTCCCGCCTGTCCGCCGACTGTGGCGGAAAAGCCTTGATTTTCATGGGCTTCTATTCCCCTAAATGCGTAGAAAAGAGATTGTATTTGTGTTATTCTGCCCCTGTATAAAAAGCACAATGATTGACAAACCGTATTCCCCGTAGTATTATTTAGAATGGAGGTTATACCTCTCAAAAGGAGAGAAAGGTATGAACATGAATTTTCATTTAACCGATCAGCGTAAAAAGAAAATCAGCTCTGTACAATCCATACCGATGAAACATTGTGCAGAGTATAGCGTATAAATGACGCATTTCGATTTCATCGGGAAGCCATAAGGGGGATTTTATACCCATTTTGAGAAAGTGGCTTTCCATGCAGTTATTATGTGTATGAGGCTATGGACAATGTTTTGTCCATAGCCTTTTGTTTTTGGCGCTGCTATTCCAGAGGCAGAAGGCAGATACATTTGTGTATCTTTGCTTTCTGCCTTTTTCGTTTGTATCAGAGAATATGCAGGAAAGGGTTAATAAAAATGAGCTTATTAGAAATTGATGGACTGACACACTCTTTTGGTGAGAATGTGCTATACAAAAATGCAGGCTTCACACTCAATAAAGGAGAACATATTGGCATTGTCGGACAGAATGGAACCGGCAAAAGCACTTTAATCAAAATCTGTACAGAGCAGATCATACCGGACAGCGGGCGCATTGTCTGGCAGCCGAATACTACTATTGGTTATTTAGACCAATATGCGGAAATCGACCATACCTTAACGATGAAAGCATTTCTCAAATCCGCTTTCACAAAGTTATTTGAAATGGAGGCACAGGCGTTGCAGCTATATGAAAGAGCTGCTGACGGTGATACGAAAAGCCTTGAACTGGCCGCCCATTATCAGGAACAGCTTGAAGCCCATGACTTTTATTCGATAGATACCGCTATTGAGCGTGTCGCCAATAGGTTAGGACTTCTTGCGATTGGCCTTGACCGTCCGATTGCTGAAATGAGTGGCGGCCAGCGGGCAAAAGTGATTTTAGCAAAATTACTGCTGGAAAAGCCGGATGTTCTGTTGCTGGACGAGCCGACCAATTTCCTTGATAAAGACCATGTAACATGGCTGGCGGAATATTTATCTGCTTTGGAAAATGCTTTTTTAGTGGTTTCCCATGATTTCAATTTTCTGGATAAGATAGCGAACCGCATTTGTGATATTGACAATGACACGATTACAAAATACTACGGCACATATTCCGAATTTCTGCGGAAGAAAACCCTGCTGCGGGAAGATTATGTACGGCAATATGCGGCCCAGCAAAAGGAAATTA
>CEAZ01011328.1_pt1 | contig 13296 bp, 9 predicted proteins | sample 557361 | NCBI WGS metagenome assembly CEAZ01 (sample SAMEA3182074, study PRJEB8094) | gut metagenome | biome: human; feature: gut; material: Stool; isolation source: human stools | place: Canada | collected 2012-02-22 | reverse complement strand
TACACCTCGTCCGTGCTCACGTGGTGGTAGCGGATGCCATACTTGCGCACGGCCTCGAGCAGGCGGAACGTGCCCTCTACGTTCGTCTTCAGGAACGGTTCCGGATCCGCGATCGAATTGTCGTTGTGGGACTCGGCCGCATAATGCACGATCGCGTCGTGGCCCGGCACAATCCTGTCGAGCAGTTCCGCGTCGCAGATGTTGCCGTGTACGAACTCGACACGATCCTCGGGAAGGCCCGCAATGTTCTCGATGTTGCCCGCGTAGGTCAAAGCGTCCAACACGGTCACGTGCACATGCGGATGGTTGTCGACCACATAATGCACGAAATTCGACCCGATGAAACCACAGCCACCGGTCACGATGATGTTCTTAGGAGTAAACGTCTCTTCAGCCATACACTTAATAGTAGCTGCCAACACGTACGAAAGCCGAGTGAAACGTGAAATTTCCGTTGGGTCTTTTCACGCCTTGGTGTAGGGGAACTGCTGCTGGTAAACTCGGTGTTTATGGCTAAGAAAATTTTGGTTACGGGTGCTGGCGGATACATCGGCCGCCATGTGGTGAAGGCATTATTGGATTCCGGACTGGAAGTTGTAGCTTCTGACCTCCGAGTTGATGGTATTGACGACAGGGCAACAAAGATTCAGGCAAACATTTTTGAACCAAATGATTCGCTGTTTGAGGAACTTGGTTCTCCTGATGTGTGCTTGCACATGGCTTGGCGTGACGGTTTTAAGCACAATTCAGACAATCATATGGGAGATCTTTCCAGCCACTACAGGTTCATTAAGACCATGCTGGATGCGGGGCTAAAGCAGATTGCGGTCATGGGCACGATGCACGAAGTCGGCTACTGGGAGGGCGCCATTGATGAAAGTACTCCCTGCCATCCGGCATCTATGTATGGCATCGCTAAGAACGCTCTCCGAGAGGCGACTCTAATGCTTGCTAAGGAAAAAGATGCGACGGTTCAGTGGATTCGTGCGTATTATATTGTCGGCGACGATGCACATGGAAGTTCCATTTTTTCAAAACTGCTTCAGGCCGCTAATGAGGGTAAGCCAACATTCCCGTTTACTACAGGAAAGAACAAGTACGATTTCATTGATGTGGATGAGCTTGCACGTCAGATTAGTGCTGTTGTTTCTCAGGATCAGGTTAACGGGATTATCAATTGCTGCACAGGTGAGCCACTTACTTTGGCTGAACGAGTGGAACGTTACATCAAGGAGAATGGCCTCAACATTAAGCTTGAGTACGGCGCATTCCCGGATCGACCGTATGACTCTCCGGGTGTGTGGGGCGACGCGACTAAAATTCGGCAGATTCTAGGTAACTGAACCGCAATAGGTGTGATTGGAACTAGCTAAAATAATAATGGCAAGTGTTGAAGCTATAAGTGTCGAAACTTCTAGTATTGAAGATTCAGAGACGGTCAGCGTTTCTGAAGTGAAGAGACCTTCCATTCCTCTGAGAGACAAATATTCTCTCAGAGGTTTTATGAAGTACCTGCAAGGAAATCCTTGGGACATGGTGCTGAGTGTGTTTTTCCTGTTTATGGGATACGAATTGAAGATGTTTGGTAACTCGTATTCCATCGACACGGAGGCCATGATGCAGGTGCCGGAGAATCTGTATAGGTCTTGGGTAGGGCTTGAGCGTTTCGGCCTTCTCGCTTTAAAGAAGGTATTGGGACTGTATTGGTATAACAATGCGGTTGCTTCTTTTTTGACGGCCATGTGTCTTCTACTGGCAGCGCTGTTATGGGCCTACTTGCTTGCGGGGGCCTCAAATCTTAAAGGCAAGTTCCATCCGGCTTTCTTTACAGTGCCATTTGTCGCATCGCCTATTTTGGCGGAGATGGTAGGTTTTACTCTAACAGGGGCAGAGATTGGCATCGCACTGGGACTTGTAGCATGTTCCTTGATGCTGCTGCTAAACAGTTGGTTTAGCAAAAAATGGTGGGTTGCAGTATTGTCGTGTCTGACGGCTTTTGCTGCATTTACCTTGTACTTGGCGATGGTAACTGTGTTTATCACTGGGGTTGCCATGGTTTTTCTCGTGCTTTTTTGGGATGACCGTGAGCATGATTTATTACGTCGTTTTGTTTTCATTTTTGTCGCTGCTGGTATTTTTGTTTTTGCTTATGCTTTCTACAAAGTCGCTAATGCTGCTGCAATGAAGATGTATCATGTGACGACAAACGCATACATTAGTGATCAATCAAGTTGGGGTAAGGGATCTATTCACGAAATTGCGCATGCTATTTTGAGCCATGCTGTGACGTTGTATTCAGGAGAGGGGATATATTATTCCGTTGCGTTCCCAATTGTGCTGGGTATTTTCTTGGCAGTGATGGGGATTGCTGTATCCCGAAAACATGCTGATGTTTTGATGTTCATTGTCGCATTGTGTGTGTGCGCCTCTCCGATGATGATGAGCGTTGTTTTAGGAGGCAATCCTTCCACTCGGACTGAGATGTCGTATCCGTTGGCATTCTCATTTGTGTTATCTTTCTTGGCGGTATGGGCATCTGTTTCATTCACTAAGGAACGTTGTGTAAAGTGGCTTGCGATCTTCTCGGTGCTGGCAATTGGATGGAGTCAAGCACTCATCGTGAATCGTATCTTTTATACGGAAGCCACCAATCATCAGCAGGATATGGAACTGGCGCAGGAGATTAGAACGCGAATCGATGAGCTGAATATCGACGATCAGTCTGAGGTGTCTCTAGTATTCCTGAATTATCATAAGTCCGCTTGTAATAAAGACTGCTATACCTCGGACCAGTTGGGTTTGGTGGGACGATCTTTGTTTGAAGTGACCGTTTCCCCCGAACAAGGAACGTTTGTTAAGACGAATTTCTTAAATATTACGGGAACAAATTTTGCACAAGCTTCTACCGAGCAGATTGAAAAAGCGACGGAGGTGGGACGTTCGATGCCTCATTGGCCAGCTAAAGGGAGTGTTGTACAGAAGGATGATTTTGTAATAGTCAATTTTTGACTTATTCATGTGGCCATGTTCCGGGTTAAAAGTATTAATAAGGATTATGCGTGATGCTTGTCAGTTTTGTTGTTCCCTGCTACAACGAAGAAGAGTCGTTGCCGATTTTTTATAAAGAAGCTTGTCATGTCTCCGATATTCTGCGTAAAGAATATCAAGCCGAGGCTGAGTTTATCTTTATCGATGATGGCTCATCCGATGGAACTGTCAAGGAACTCCGAAAATTGCGGAAGAAGGATGATCGTGTTCGGTTTATCTCTTTCTCCCGTAATTTCGGTAAGGAAGCTGGCTTGTATGCTGGCTTGAAAAATGCTGAAGGCGATTATGTAGCAACATTGGATGCGGATCTGCAGGATCCTCCGTCTCTTATGCCTGAAATGTTGAGATTCCTTATAGAAAATAAAGAATACGATTGTGTCGCTACGCGCAGAGAAACACGTAAGGGCGAGCCTTTAGTCCGCAGTCTTTTTGCTAAATTATTCTATAAAATCATTAATAAATTGTCTGGTACGGAGATTATGGACGGTGCTCGAGATTTCCGTTTTATGACAAGAAAATTTGTTGATGCTATTCTTGATTTAACTGAATATAATCGTTTTTCTAAGGGTATTTTTTCGTGGGTTGGCTTTAAGACTCATTGGATTTCCTATAAGAATATAGAACGAGTTGCTGGAAAGACCAAATGGAATTTCTGGTCATTGTTTAGATATTCCATTGAGGGTATTGCAGGTTTTTCAACGGTTCCTCTTGCCTTTGCTTCATTTTTAGGTGTTTTCTGCTGTGATGCTGCATTCATAGGCATCATTATTGTTGTCCTGAGGGCATTACTCTTTGGCGATCCTGTTGCAGGATGGCCAAGCATGATTAGCATTATTCTCCTGATCGGTGGGTTGCAACTTTTTTGCATCGGCATCGTGGGAGAATATCTGGCCAAAACCTACACTGAAGTAAAACATAGGCCTATATATATAATCAAGGAAACAGACGAGGACAATTTAGAATAAAGTCATCTTCTGTTTCCTGTTGCGAACATCGAACGCACGTATTGGACTGTCGCTTTCTCAAGTTTAAAGAGTCCAACTGCTAATGCCATGATTATTAAGAAATCTGCAAAGAAAAGTAGATATCCGTCAAAAGGTGACAGAGCGGTGCAATCAACGATTGTGAAGACTTGGGCAATCAAGACGTGATGTACCAGGAAAATTGGATACGAGTATTTCGCGATGGACTTTACTGGTACACGTACGGGTTGCACATCAAGCCATTTTGCTGCATAAACGATGACTAGGAATGCACCGATTCCTACTACAGTCACGGCAAAAGAACCTTTTAGCAAAGGATGAAGCTCTTGTATGATAAGCACTAGAAGAGCTCCAGCTCCTGCGACCGTTGGTACTTTTTGTATGTACTGGATGAAATACATGCCGAACAGTAATTCTGGCAGTCGCGTAGTCATGAGCAGATCCGAAGGCAAACCAAATATTGTTGGCTGAAGGATCAAAGTAGCTGCATAAAGTGCAAGAGCGATAATGACTGTTATAATCGGGTGCTTCTTAACTCCACAGCGCAACAGAGGGAATAGCGCATAATAGATGAGGATGAACCCTAAAAACCATTCACCTAGCGTATAAAAAGTCGGGAACGAGGTGTTCGCGACCATGCCATCGATGCCAAGTACCGAAAAGATTAATGACCATTTCGGTGCGGAAGCAAGTACGTGTCCTCCGTTACGAAGGAAGAGAAAAGCATTCGCAAGGATAAATGCAATCCAGAACATTGGATAGATTCCAATGAAGCGCTTGTAATAGAAATGCCTGCAGTCTAGTTTGTCGGATTCGCCATATGTGTACATAAGCGCTGCTCCTGAAATGATGAGGAACAGCGATACACCTAGACTGCCTACATAAATGCCAAATGGTTCATACATGAAAACTGGATGGCCGAGCATATAAGGATTGTTGAAATGCGTGATAACAATAAGGATTGCAGCTAGCGCACGCACCAAATCCAAATAGAAAAGTCGTGGACGTTTTTTCTTGCTCTGCTGGGCTACGTCCTCAGCTTTCTTAGCGGTGAGACTATTGTCTGTCATGTACGGTCTTTCTTCAGATGGCTGTTGGCGTTTCCATATCGGGTTTTGTATGTGCGCGGGTGACGGATATGTCTATACAAGTTCATGAATTTTGCACCGCAATGATAGGCAAAGGGCACTTTTACCAGCATACGCTTGAACCATAGAAGAATGGCAGCTCTTAAAGAGAAGCCACGGGGTACATTTGTACACGTTCCAAGTAAAGTCGCATCAAGATAGGGAGCGGCACAATTGGCTAGCTTTTGGATATCATAAGAGAGGTTAGTGATCTCGATACGCGCAAAACGGTCAGAATAGATATAGCCTGTGTAGTAGCCGTTAGCTTGAGGAACATAACCGTAAGCTCGTTCAACAAAATGAAGCATGGAACCGTCGATTTTATTCGGCTCAGGAGGGAAGTCCTCATACTTCCAGTCGATGTCGAAGAACTGTTGCAAAGCTTTTGGACGGAACCAGAACATCGTTCCCATGGGAGCAATAGGTTCTTTATCCTTATCCAGTGGAACCTTAACCCGTAGTGTTTTTTCAAGCATTTTTTTGGTACCTTCGTAATTTGGTCCCCAAAGACTGGCGAAATTACCAAAGTAATCAGCATGGTTCGGCGGCGCAGGTGCAAGAACGCCAGCATGCGGATCATTCTCGAAATGATTGATTATATTGCTGACCAGAGCCTTACTTCCTAATACATTCTCGAAGCACTTATAAGCGAAGCCATCACCTATGCTGTATGGAGAAAGTTGGGTAACTTTTTTGTCATGTGCGAAGCATACGTAATCGTATTGAAGGCAGTCTTTGCCTGCTCCAACCAATAATGCGCTGACGTCACGTCCGCGATTCTGAATAACACGCACATCAACGTTATAGGGCAGATCTTTGCAACGCTCTCGCACAATCGTAGCGTTCTCCTCAGAGCCAACGGTGAAAATGAAATCGCAACCTTCCGGCATGGATTTAGCGTATTCCAGAGTCTTATCGAGCAAATCCATATAGTACAAATGCATGATAAGAGCAATACGCTTATTAGTCGGAATGGGAGCGATAGTATTTGTGGGAAGAACAAAATCAAGATGCAGGTTTTTGACAAGATCTGCGAGATTCATGGTTCTCAGTGCATTTTGCCAAATGAGATCAACATCAAAGTCAGTATGATCACGTAGGAATTCAAACAAGTCCAACGCGGCATTGCCTACGGACTGATTCATGGTATCCATGTAGTCATGGAAGAATGAGCGACGTTTGAAAATAGGGCAACGCTTTTCTGCGACTAGTGTCTTCGCGGCAAAAGTAATCGGTCCGTATGTAAAGCCTTCTAAATCATCCGTATTGACGTAGGTGTCCCACTTAAATCCCTTGTCAGCAAAACGTTTAGTAAACAATGACTCATGGAGGCCAACAGAATCATAGTAGCTTTTAATAGGAGGCATATTGTCCCAATAGTCTTGGAATGACTTGCTCTCAATCAGGCTTCGACGGTATGCGTGGAAGTGGGATTGAATATGCTCTGGTAGATATCCAAAGGGACTGCGCCCGAATGGGTCCTGTGGAACTTTATGGAACTTTGTGATACCCCAGAAGTCCAAATCACGCTGATCCATCGTCTCAAACATTTCAGAGAACGGATAGACAGGACCCATGATGGTGGCGTTGAACAGCACAACTTCATCGAAAGATACGAGTTTTTCCCAACCGTAAGATTCCATTGCAGTTTTATAAGCCCAAACATCGAAGCCCTCATTTGGGCGAACAATCAGGTTATTTGTATACGAGGAAAGAATTTTTTCTCCTGCCTCGTTCAATTTTCCATTGCAGACGATAGTCATTTCAGAAAGATAGGGTCTGAAACCATTCAGCAATGTAGGGATGTAGTCATCTACCACGCCTTCTGCATCGTAGAAGAAGAAAATCCCAAGACGTTTTACCGATGACTCATCTTGAATTTTCATAGTAGTTTGCTCTCTCTGTGTGTATTGATAATACGTACCACGACCTAGACAGGTTGCTGCAGTTATTTATCTGGTCATAATTACTTACAGCAATGACTCGCTGTCGCTTTCTAAAGACCTGTCAATTTTTTGAAAGTCGTCCTTCTCGTAAAACTTGACTAGTCGATGCGATTAAAAGTCAACGCGCGGTCACTGAGGATACCGTTTTCGCTGTTTCTATCATTGCGCACTGCAAAATAGCAGCAGAAATCATCGTTGGTGAAAGCGACGTAATCTGGCCGTTCTGATTCCTCTGACTCAGAACGGATGGTGGCGAAAATGCGGAACTCCCCGTTATTGAATTGCTCCATTGGAATGGAAAACCGGACTTTATGGTGCCCTTTTTCAATTGGGAGACCGAAATATTCGCTTTGAGTATCGACGTCATAAATTTGGCCACCGCGTCGTGCATCTTGCAGAATTAGCCCCAGATATCCCTGTCGATCACTAATGGCGTATTCATATTCAACGTCAAAAACAAAGGGAGATTCCCCATCGACGATTTTAGGGCTGACAGGAGTTATTCGAAGCACGGGAACGCGCTGGTTCAGACCATTGGGATAGCGATGCTCCTTGCTCGAGTCGTTCTTTGTCTTGTAATAGTTGAGTTCATGTGCATTCTCGAGCGAATACTGATCTGCGACATTATGTGGGTCACCAGAGGCAATAATTTCACCGTCTTTAATGAGAATTGCCTTATTGCAATACTTCTTGACGGCATCCATGCTATGCGTGACAAGTATAACTGTCTTGCTTGGATCGGTTTTGACCTGCTTAAAGAACCTATCGCACTTCTTCTGGAAAGCCTCGTCTCCAACCGCAAGTACTTCATCTAGAACTAGAATGTCTCCGCGCGCCTTGATAGCCACAGAGAAAGCAAGACGCACCTGCATGCCGCTAGAATAGTTTTTAAGTTTCTGATCCATGAATTCACCAAGCTCAGCAAATTCAACGATATCGTCATACATTGCGTCGACTTGGTCGCGAGAGAAACCGAGGAGTGCGCCATTGAGGTACACATTTTCTCTACCCGTTAATTCTGGATTAAAACCGACACCTAATTCGATAAACGGGACTAGAGTTCCATTTATCACAACGTTGCCTTTTTCGGGTGTATAGATACCTGAAATAATCTTGAGGAGGGTTGATTTTCCAGAGCCGTTTCGTCCGACGATACCAAAGAAATCACCTTTTCGTACTTCGAAAGAAATATCGCGCAGCACTTGCTGTTCACGGTATCCTTTGATGCCTTTGGTCCAGTTCAGGAAGGCTTGTTTTAGGCCACTTGCCTGTTCTGTTGGCAGACGGAACGATTTTGCAACGTGAGAAACAGATAGCGCGAGGGGATTCTCTTCATCGTTCGACAGGACAATCGGGGTTTCAACTGTAGTCACTAGAGTACCTCCGCGAATTTGCTGCTATTCTTTCGGAAAACATGTACACCAAGCCAGAGCAATAATGCCGTCAGAGCATACGGGATAAGGGAAAGAATGGGGTCACCCACCCATGTCCATACAGTTGGAATGTCCTCTGGAGATAACAGATTGTGACGGACATCCATGATGGCCTGCGCTATTGGATTGAGTAACATAATTTTGGACACAGCGGGGAAGTACTGTGAAACCATAGAAAGTGGATAAATTACAGGAATCGCATAAAACATTGCTTGTAAAACGACATCCCATATATGGGACACATCTCGAAAATATACATACAACGTGCCGAGAAGCAACGAAATGGCGAGGGCCAGCGCATAAAGCTGCAGTACGTTCAGAGGAACTAGCAGCATATACCATGTGTAATGGGCGTGCGAGAAGAAACCGAAGATAACAACCACAAGCAAGTTTATTCCAAGGGAAATCATAGATCCCATGGTTGTTGCGGCAACGATGATATAGCTCGGGAAATGAACCTTGCGAAGTAAATCGCCACGATTAACTATTGACTGCATTCCCATAGTGGTCGCTTCAGAAAAGAATGACCACAAGCATGTACCGCACAGAAGTGAAATCGCAAATGTAGGAGTACCGTCCGAAAAACGTAGGAATCGGACGAAAACCATGTACATGACGGCAAAAAGCATCAACGGTTTTAAGACAGACCAAAGTACGCCTAGAAAAGATCCTTGATATCTTAGCTGGAAGTCAGTCTTCACTAATTCTTTAAATACCACTATTGAATATCGGTACTTAGCCTTGAAACGCCGAATTAAGTCACTCATAGTCTCTCCACTCTATCAAAAGGGATAGCTGAAACTTTAGGCTGTTTAAAATCTACACCCTATGCACATGCCACATATAACGTTGGATTGCTTTGGGAAGCAAGCTACTGCATGTTTTTAATTTTGCGGTCGTACACAGCCTTTTCAACTAACCGCATATGACGCAGAATTACACAAATTGTTTTTTGCGAAAGAGACAGCTTCCTAATAAGAGATTGAGCCTCGTTCTTGCTACGCTCATAAGTGCTTCTATTTGAGCTTAAATCGGGGGCGGAGGCTGCCTCGTTTAGTGATCCGATCATGGTGTAGTAGCTGCGGGCTGGAAGCACGCCTTGGCTGAGAGCATGCTCGAAATTTGACAGCCCCGCGTTGAGATTGTCCTGGTAAAAACTGTAATTGCGCTTGCTGTGAGTGACGGATCCAGGGGACTGGAGCCAGTAGTACAAAGTACAATCGATGTCCACAACTTTATGCATGCGGGAGTATAACTTGCCGGCTACCATGACATCTTGGGCATACATGCCTTCGGGGAAACGAATGCCGTCCCACAATTCTCGTTTGTATAAGCGGCACCAGTTCGCCTCGTTGAAGTAACGAGCTTCGGTATTTTTTTTGAGTATGTCACCGATGAGACGAAGACTCTTGCAGAAAACAGTTTGATACGACCGAAGTGGGTTTTTGAATGCAGTTACTTTGTTAGGTGCCGTTGCGCCTACTGCTGCAACTGATTTGACCTTATCGAGCTGTGAGATGCCAAACTGTTGCCACCGAGCCTTAGACATGTCAGAGCCGCTGCTTAGGAGAGCATGCAGAAGGAATTCAATGTTATGACAATCCAAAATGTCATCGTTGTCCGCAAAAGCGACATATTCACCGTGTGCGGCATCGAGGCCAGCGTTCTGAGCTTTAGCGATGCCACCATTTTCTTGATGAATGACATGAACACGAGAGTCCAGAGCTGCATAACTGTCGCAAATTTGTGGCGACTTATCCGTAGCGCCATCATCGACGAGGATGATTTCCAAGGTTTGGTATGACTGAGCCAGAATTGAATCGATACAGTATGGCAGATATTTTTCTGCGTTATACACGGGAACAATAATTGAGACCAACGGTCTTATATCGGTCATGAAGTGCATCCTTGACGCATGGGTTAGTCGTACGTTTCTATCGTACAAGGTTATTGGACTTTGGTGAAATCGGTGTTGTTTAGATACCCTTTGCCTGCGGTCATATCATATTGAACCAATTCATAGTCACGAAGTAGTTGTTTTGCGTCCTTACTCAGTGATTTCTTCGAGATCTGATTGCCTGACATGTCCAGATACGTTGTGTCCCCTGAACTGATTCCGCCTGTTTCTGTTGCGATGCGACTTGCTGCGGGAATTTGTTCCAACAATTGTGTAAGTAATGCAAGATAAGGAGATACTTTCGCATTCATATGGTTGGCTGCTAATGACATGAAGTAATTTGGCGACGTGAAGGCTGTATTAGAGGCATCGAGTTTCGTTCCACTTGATGCTGATGCACTGTTTGACCATATAAAGTAGTCGGTTTCATGTAGAGCGACGTGATTTTCAGTATCCTGATCAGCTGTCGAATAGATACTAGGCAGGTGATCGCCATAGAAAATCACAGTAATTGGCTTGTCAATTTGGTTGAGTTCGTCTAAGAACGAAGCGGTTGCCTGATCGGTGAGGTTTAGTCCTTTAGTATAGGTTTCGAGATTTTGATATTCGTCCGCAGACAATCCTGTGGAAGTATCTGCGCCTACAAATTCATTATCGATGTACCAATTGGTGTAAGGCATATGATTTTGCATGGTGGATAATTGCAAAAACTGTGGGTGCTTTTGCTTTTCGATTAAATCAATAATATTTTTGTATGCCTCTTCATCACTGACGTATGGAGAGTAGTCGATTGTGTCTTTGTGCTTGATTGAGGGAGTGCTATCAAGAGTGCGTAGGTGAGAAAAGCCAAATTTCTTGTAGTCAACGTTTCTCAGATACATGCTTTGGTAATACGGATGAACTGCGTCAGAGCCGTCAGCGCCATATCGATTGTTCCAGATTTGGTTGAAGGCATAAGGGTTCTTCTGATTAGGCACAAGCTGTTGGAACGGGATAATGAGGGAATCATCAAAAATAGACAGACTTAAACCCGTCAAAGCTTGATATTCCATATTGGCGGTACCTCCGCCATACCCCGAAGACAGCATCAAGCCCGAGGTCGTGGTGTCTTTTATAGCATGAATATTCGGAATCGGATCAGTCGAAAAAGAAATACCAGGAATTCTTGTTGGATCGGAAAAAGTCTCCGAAAGAATCATTACTACAGTACTGTCAGTAAGGTCATTCTGCCTGTTGTTGTTGATTGATATGGCCTGCTGAGAGTATTTTTCCGCAATTTGCGTCATTGTATCGCGATTATAATCTTTTGGTTTTTCTATCACTTTCGTTTTTGCCAAGCTGAGGAATGTAGTGACCGGACCATTGGTCTGGGCGTCAATTTTAGTATCGAATAAGGAAGGAGTATACCCAAGCGATCCCGCGAAAGAGTATGCCCAGGAGCCGGGAACGCTGAGGTTCCAAGAGTAGGAACAGAGCAAAGCAATACTGGATATTGCGGCAACAATGCGGGTAAGAGTGCCAGTAAAGTTTTTAATGCTTGCAAAAGGTCTTTTCCATGAGCAATAGATGAAACTCCGTCTACCATCTATAATGAAGAAAACGATACAGCAGCAAATAAACCATGCTAAAACAGTGATTACACTGTTGACGAATGATTGACTTTCTTCAGGAATGAAAGACAGAAGTTTTCCTGAATCTCCTCCGGTAACAAAAGATAGATCGGCAGGAATGATTGGTTCATTGCGTAGTCCCATCTTAACGCTGTTGGCCGTTCCGTAGACAGTGAAAAGAATACCGAACAATAATGTCGCAATCCAAAAACGATTGGTGACAAAGATGAAAACAAGATAAATCACTGCGAGTGTAAACAGACTGAGCAGGAATTGGTATTTTTGCTCAAGATACATTTGACTGACGAATTTGGTGACTTGCCCTGCGACGCTGTTCAGAATTTTGGTTGTCTGATCAACTTCATCGCCTTTATCGTACGTTGGTTCGCTATACACTCCCCACTGAAGGAAGATGACTTCGGCAGAAGTCAATAGGGTGAACACGATGGCGTAGAACGCATAGGAGAACCTCATGCGCTTCTTCCACGGGCCATATGCTTTCCTAAAGAATTTGATGATGAGTTGAACGGCTTTGAAATTGGTGAAAGTGTGCCATGCGGTCTTTACTGCTGTGACGGCGACATGGATGGCGTGGCCGGTAACTTTGGTTGCTTTTACAGCCGTGTGCCCTGCGGTGGAAAGCGTTTTTGCCGTGGTATGTGCGGCTCGTTTGCAAACCGAGACGGCCTCATTCAAAGGCTGCTCAGTGGGTTGCTGGGGCTGGAGCTTGGAGGGAGTGATTTGGCTGTTATTGTCTATTACATCTTTACTGACGGATCCACTGGAAGCCATCTCCGGTAAACAGGGCAGGGTGCCAGCGCCTGAAATAAAGATGCTTGTGTTATCGGAGATGGCGTGAATTGCTGATTTCTGCGTATACAGTTTTGAACCGTGGTGGCCTGAAAGGGCGGATGGGGCGCAAGCGTTGCTGTCTTCGTCATTCGCAAGAGGGCGATATGTTCCACCCGCAATCGGCTGCTTAGTAAGTTTTACGTATGAAGGAACGTGAGCATGACGGTCAGGCGAAAAAATAGGCATCGTCGCATCCTTCAACAAGATAGCCCCTTATAATTAGGGGCTCTGTACAATCAAACCGGATACATTTTAGTGTTCAGCTGTGGACGAACGGGTATCTCGTAGATGTCTGAAAGGTAGCTGGAAGGTTAACTGGGTGACGGGCAGCAAACAGATGTGTTCAAGGTGGACAACATATGCGCTCGCAAGTGTTGGGCGTCATTCGCTGGTAGTGCAC
>CEAZ01038872.1_pt1 | contig 13301 bp, 11 predicted proteins | sample 557361 | NCBI WGS metagenome assembly CEAZ01 (sample SAMEA3182074, study PRJEB8094) | gut metagenome | biome: human; feature: gut; material: Stool; isolation source: human stools | place: Canada | collected 2012-02-22 | reverse complement strand
GCGCCGGTGCCGGTGCCGCCGCCCATGCCGGCGGTGATAAATACCATATTGGTGTTAGCGAGAGCCGCTGCGATCTGATCCTTGCTCTCCTCAGCAGCCTTGCGGCCGATCTCCGGATTTGCGCCTGCGCCCTGACCCTTGGTCAGCTTCTCGCCGATCTGGATCTTCGTGGTGGCCTGCGAATAATTCAGAGCCTGCATATCCGTGTTGATGGAAACGAACTCAACACCCTGTACACCGTTCTCGACCATGCGGTTTACAGCGTTGCCGCCGCCGCCGCCGACACCGATGACCTTAATGTTTACTACGTTATCCAAGCCCTGTTCAAACTCAAAACCCATTGTCGTTGTCCTCCGTTTTATGATAAAGAATCGTTCTTTGATTATCAATTACCGCGTTTGAGGGCACTTCGCCCCTATTGTTTTAATTTTACCTCGATTTATTCTATTTTGCAACAGGAATTAGCGAATTCCTCAAAAAAAACTTAATCTTTTCCGTGTCTTTCCCGCAAACCGGCGGGCGATACGGAAAAAAGCTGTATTTTTTCGCGTTTTTTCCTGTGTTTTCGGTTATTTTCGCCAGTAGAAGCAGAAAAAACTCAGCCTTCGCCATCGTAGCTGTCGTCATAATAGCTGTCATCGTCATACGATTCGTCGTCCGAATCATCGTAGCTGCTGTCATCGTAGGATTCGTCATAGGACGAATCGTCCGAGTAATCCGAATCATCGGAATAATCCGAGTTGTCCGAGCTGTCGCTGCTCGAATCGGTCGAGTCATCGCCGTTCGTATTGTCGGTCGTACCGACTTCACCGTCCGGATTGGTGTACGCCGGCGAGGTCACCGGATTGTCACCTGCCTGATCGGTACCGGAGCGTGCTACATCCTCCGCCGTCTCCGGCACAAAGTGCAGACGGTTCTGTGCATCCCAGTACAGCCGCCCGATATCCGATGCCGAAAGGCGATCGCTGATAACGGTCTGTGCAAACCGAAGACGGTACGTCAGATCGTCCAGTGAGCCTGCGCGGATGTCGAACCGCTTGTCATAGCCGATGCGCACATCGGTCAGGTCGTTCAGATTGAGGAAGCTCATCTTTTCGAGCAGCCCGGCGGCATCCATGTTCTCCAGCACGTTCAGCATAGCGTCAACGTGTGCATCCGTGCCGGTAGCAAGGAAATCCCCAATCTGCGCATTCAGCGTAACGCCGAGCACGGTCGGCAGACCGCCGTCCGCGGCGTTGTTCTCGAGCACCTTGCCGCCCGCACTGATATAAGTGAACGTGTTATCCTCATTCCTCACGGCAGCCGCCGCTGTGCACTCGGTGACAGTCAGCACCAGTCCATCCGGCAGCTTGCGGCGCAGCTGTGCGCTTTCCAGATACGGGAAGCTGTGCATCAGGTCGGACAATACGCGGTTTTTGTTCCACAGATAGAGATTATCGCCCTTTTGAACATCCATACCGGCGATCAGCTCCTCCGAGCCGTACTGCTCGGCACCTTCCACCGAAATGGTCTTAACCCTGAAGAACACGGTCATCGCCACCACGGCAGCCGCCAGCACAATGCCGGTCAGCAGCACGCGTCCCAGCACACGAAAGACTTTCCTGCCGCGGCGCTGCTGCTCCATCTGGTCGGGCGTGTGCTTTTTTCGCCTTCTGCGTTTCATCACAGCACCCCTTCTTTGTTACTTCTTGCCATGGTTTTCGATTGCCCAGAGGATCTCCCGATAGATCTTCTCGCTTGCATCGTGCGCCGCCAGCTTTGTCGCGTCATGCCCCATCCGGTGCAGACGGTCGCGGTCGCTCAGCAGATCCTGAATCTCGTCGTACAGCACCTGCGGATTGGCGTCCTTCTCGAGCAGAACACGGCAGCCGCCCTCCTTTTCGAGGGCGCGCGCGTTCTTCTCCTGGTGATTCTCCGCCACATACGGAGACGGCACCAGCAGTGCCGGACGGCCGAGCATGCACAGCTCACCGAGGGTAGCTGCACCTGCGCGGCACACGATCAGGTCAGCCGCCGCCATGCGGTCTGCCATGTCGTAGATGTACTCGGTCACTTCGATGTTCGGGTGCGCGTCAAAGTCGGCGCCCTGCTCCTTCGCCATCCTGGGCAGCCACTCACGGGCCGCCGCACCGGTTGCGTGAACATGGTGATAAGGCACGCCGTTTTTGCATTCGAGCGCCAGCTCACCCGCCATGTGCTCATTCATGTACTTTGCACCCATCGAGCCCCAGAAGGATACGACCAGCTGGTCATCATCGGTCAGGCCGAACTTCTCGCGTGCCTTTGCGCGGTCCGCCGCCAGAATCTCACCGCGCACCGGCGCACCGGTCAGAATGATTTTATCTCCGCCGCCGAGCAGCTCCTTTGCCTGTTCAAAGCAAACGAGCACGCGGTCCGCGTCCTTCGCGAGCATCTGCGTTACCTTACCGGGCAGCGCGTTGACCTCGAGCAGCACGGTTGGAATGCCGAGCTGCTGTGCCGCGCGTACCACCGCGAACGACGCATAGCCGCCGCAGCCGATCACGCAGTCCGGCTTGGCCTGCTTCAGCAGCTTTTTCGCCTTGCTGACCGCCGAGACAGCCAGCTTTGCCGCCTTCAGATTGTGCAGAATGCCCTTCGGGCTCATCGAGCGCGACATGCCGATGATCTCGATGGTGTCCAGCGGATATCCCTCGCGCGGGACCAGCTTATTTTCAATGCCGCGTGCCGAACCGGCAAAACGCACCGTCGTCTGCGGCTGCTTTTTTTCAAAATAGCGTGCAATGGCAAGACCCGGTGTAACGTGACCGCCCGTGCCGCCTCCCGTAATGTACAGTTTCAAAACTGAGTTCCCCTCTCCTGTTTGTTACTTTTCAAATGCAAGGTAGGATCACATGGTCCGGCAAAGTCTGTTTACCGGATCATGTGGTACTGCCTGACAGTACCGTGAGCCGCAAACAAGGCTGTTTGTATGCTGCAAACAGCCCTGATTTGCATAACTTAATCCTGATTTCTTCCGTCAATCCGCATATACCGCGATATATTGAGCAGGATGCCCATCTCGCCGAGCTGCAGCAGCAACGCTGTGCCGCCATAGCTGAAAAACGGCAGAGCCGCGCCGGTTACCGGCATGATGCCGGTGACAACGAACAGGTTCATCAGCGTCTGGATAGCCAGCTTGGCGGTGATGCCGGTCGCCAGAAGACTACCGAATTTATCCGGTGCATAGCGCGCCACACGGAATCCGCGGTAAATAAGGTACGCGAACAGCAGAATGACCAGCAGAGCGCCGATCAGACCCATCTCCTCGCACCAGGTGGCGAAGATGAAGTCATTATGCGGCTCCGGCAGGTACAGCTGCTTCTGCAGGCCGTTGCCGAGTCCGCGGCCGAGCAGGCCGCCCGAGCCGATGGCGATCTGGCTCATCGAGCCTTGCAGACCTTTGTTCGCCATATCCGAAAACGGATTGAGCCAGACCTCAAAACGTGTTCGTACATGCGGAAACGCAACATAGAATGCCGCAACTACGCCTGCACCCAGTCCCAGAATCGGCGCAAAGTACCACAGGCGCATGCCGCCTGCCAGCAGGATGATAATGCCGATGCCGCAGATGATGATCATCGCCGAGGTATGTGGCTCCAGGTACAGCAGACCGATGTACAGCGCCAGCAGCAGACCGTACGGCTGCACCATGGTCTTGACGCTGCGCACGCTCTTCGGGTCACGCGCTACCCAGTAGGAAAAGCAGATGATGACGGTCAGCTTTGCGATCTCAGACGGCTGAAAGCCGAACAGCCAGCGTTGTGCATTATTAACCGTTGTACCGATGCCCGGTATCACAACCAGAACCAGCAGCGCGACCGATATCCACATGATGATGTTGTGAATGCCCGCGTACATGCGGTACGGAATCTTGGAAAGAACGATCATCGCCGCAAGACCGATCGCGGCGAAAATGCCCTGACGCATGATAAAGTATGTCGCGCTGCCCTTGTAGAACATCGCGTTGGTATAGCTTGCCGAGAACAGCGCGATCAGACCGGTGATCAGCAGCAGCAGCACCGAGAAGAACACACCGGTATCCCAGATGTGCGCCTTCATGCTGCGCATGCGTCTGCGCTTCGGCTTTGCGGTGCCGGTATGGTAACGCTCCTTCGGCACCGGCTCCCGCGAAGGACGCGCCGGTTTGCCGCTCGGCGCATTCCGCGGCATGGGACGGCGCGATGCCGGCCGGTACTGCGGATTCGTCTTTCCAGTTGTCGAAGCCATAGGGTTACCTCCGAATTACGAATTAAAACAGCGGTGCGAGTGCCACATGGTAGGCCAGCAGGCACAGCACAACCGTGATGCCGGTGAATACCAGTACGATTTTCTTCTCGCACCAACCGCACATTTCAAAGTGGTGGTGGATCGGCGCCATCTTGAACAGGCGCTTGCCGTGGGTCGCCTTGAAGTAGGTGACCTGCAGGATAACGGACAGCGTTTCGATGATGTAGATCAGGCCGACCAGCAGCAGGATGAGCGGCATTTCACACGCAAATGCCAGACCGGCAACCGCACCGCCGAGGAACAGCGAGCCGGTATCGCCCATGAACACCTTGGCCGGATTGAAGTTATAGCGCAGGAAACCCAGCAGCGCACCCGCGAGTGCCGCCGAGAAGATCACAACGCCCATGTCTCCGCGGCGGAAGCCGACGAACACGAAGAAGATGGCAACCGGAAGTGTAACGCTTGCCGCCAGACCGTCGATGCCGTCGGTCAGATTGACGGCGTTGTCCGCGCCGACGATAACGAACGCCGCGAACACGATATACAGCGGCCACGGCCAACTGAACGAAATGCCCGTGAACGGAATCCACAGCTGCGGCAGACCGCTCGACCCCAGGAACAGTACGAGCACAAACACGCCGGCAACCAGAATCTGGAGCACCAGCTTCTGCTTCGGGGTCAGACCTGCGTTTTCCTTTTTCTTGATCTTAGCGTAGTCATCGACCAGACCGACCGCACCGTAGGCCACGGCAAGGCCGAGCACCGCAAGCGACGAGACCGAAATCTCACCCATCACGATATTGCCGATAATGACTGCCGCCGCGATACCGATAATGAACATAAATCCGCCCATTGTCGGAATATTCTGTTTGTTCATATGCCATTTCGGTCCGATTTCGAGAATCTTCTGACCGAATTTCATTTTTCGCAGATAATTAATGACCGCCGGACCGATAGCCAGCGTGATCACCAGTGCGACCGCGAAAACAAGCACAGCCTGTTTCATGCTTCAACTTCCTCCCCTAAAAACATTGCAAGTGCGCGTTCCATGCGCATGCCGCGGCTGCCCTTGAACAGCAGCGCGTCTCCCTTTTTCGCGTCCTCGCGCAGTGCCGCGACAAGTGCGGTCTGATCGTCGAACGCATAGGCATGCTCCATGCCCTTCTCTCTGGCACCGGCTACCATGGCCGCTGCATCCGGACCGTAGGCGTACAGGGCGTCCGCGTACTGCGCCGCCGCACGACCGGCACGGCGATGACCTTCCTCGGCGTAATCGCCAAGCTCAAGCATCGAGCCGAGAACCGCAAACCGGCGGCCTTCCCCGGCCATGCCGCCGAGCACGGACAGCGTAGCCTCCATCGCATCCGGGCTTGCGTTGTAGCAGTCCGCATAGATTTGGTAGCCATCCTGCTCATAGATGTTCTGGCGCATGCCGCTCGCCTGATAGCTGACAAGTCCCTGCGCGATCAGCTCGGGTGTTTCACCGAGCAGCAGACCGACGGCTGCCGCCGCCAGTGCATTGAGCACGTTATGCTTGCCCGGAATACTCAGCTTCGCGGTGAATTTCTCTCCGACCGGCAGGTGCGCCGCGGCAAGACCGTTATTTACTATATCAAATGTACCGTCGCTGTGCAAGTCCGCAGTAAGGTCGCAGGCGGAATTTTCGATGCCATAAGTTACCACCTTGCAGCCGAGTCTCTCGCGTTTGTCCCACAGAAGCGGCTCATCGCCGCAGAGAACAGCCGCGCCGCCCTCCTGCAAACCCTCGAGAATCTCCAGTTTGGCCTTGCAGATGCCCTCACGCGAGCCAAGAAACTCGATATGCGAGGTGCCGATGTTGGTGATAACCGCCAGATTCGGCTTAGCAGCCGCCGTCATGCGGGAAAGCTCACCGAAATGGTTCATGCCCATCTCTGCTACCAGCACTTCGGTATCCCTGGTCATACGCATGAGCGTCAGCGGCAGACCGATCTCATTGTTCAGGTTGCCTTCTGTCTTCTGTGCGCGGAAGCCCTGCGAGAGAACGGCATACAGCAGCTCCTTGGTGGTGGTCTTGCCGACCGACCCTGTTACGCCAACGACCGTGCCGCCGCACATTGTGCGGTAGCCGCCCGCGAGGTCGAGCAGCGCCTGCGAGGTGTTCTCAACGTACAGCGCCGGCACCGGATATTCCTCGTTTTCTCGATGGCTCATCACGGCGGCCGCGCCGTTCTCGATCGCCTTGCCGATGAAATCGTGCGCGTCAAACCGCTCGCCCTTGATCGGCAGGAACAGCGCCTCCGGCGGAATCTGCCGCGAATCGGTCGTGACCGCCGTCAGAGCCGCCTCGCCTCTCGCTTCGCCGTGTGTCCATTCCGCCGCCTGCGCTAATGTAAATCGTTCCATGCCGTTTCCCCCAATAATTATCAAATCTCGCCGCTGCTTGCAGCGGCTTACATTAAGACAGGTTTTCCTTTCGGAAAACCGTGTCTTTGTTCCCGTCCGCAGACGACCATGTGCTTGCACATGGTATTCAATTAGAAATTGCCTGCAATTTCATAAAAACCGGGAGCATGTATCTCGGTTTTTATTCCCCGACCCAGCCGCCTTGGGGCGCAGCGCGGCAGCAAAGCCGCGCAAGGATAGCGCCGAGCGTCATTCGGGTTTCGGAGAACGGTTTCCTTAGGAACCGTTCTCCGTAGATAGGGGACTTTTGAAGTCCCCTATCACGCGAAATAATCCGCTACAATCTCGCGTTCATCCATGTGGTGCTTCACATGGTTTACTTCCTGATAGGTCTCATGTCCCTTGCCCATCAGCACGATGATATCGTCCTTCTGTGCGTGTGCAAGTGCCCAGTGGATTGCCTCCGGACGATCGACAATGACCTGCATCGGCGTATCCGAATCCTTCATGCCCTCGAGAATATCATCGATGATGGCCTTCGGCTCCTCGGTGCGCGGATTATCGCTCGTTACAACGCAGAAGTCCGCGAGGTCCGCCGCAATTTTACCCATCTTCGGGCGCTTGGTACGGTCACGGTCACCGCCGCAGCCGAACAGAGCAACGACACGGCCCTTTGCAAAGCCGCGAACGGCCTTGAGCACGTTCTCCACGCCGTCCGGCGAGTGTGCGTAGTCGATGAGCACGGTGTAATCCGTATCGGTCGGCACGACCTCAACACGGCCCTTAACGCCGGTTGCGGTTGCCATGGACTTCGCCGCATCCGCAAGCGGCATGCCGAGCTGCAGCACGATGCCGAGCGCGGTCAGTGCATTCTCGACCGAGAAATGACCCGGAATCGGCAGCTTGACGTCTGCCTTTTCGCCCTGATACTGTGCGGTGAACTCCACGCCGTCCGCGTGCAGCTGCAGATCGGTCGCTTCGAGATCGGCCTCCGGCTTGCCGCAGGAGAACGTCATGCACGGGCACTTTGCGTCCGCGAGCATCTTCTCCGCCGCAGCATCATCCAGATTGATAACGCCCTTCTTGCTGATGGAGAACAGCAGCGCCTTTGCCTTGCGGTACTCCTCCATGGTCTTGTGGAAATCGAGGTGATCCTGCGTCAGATTGGTGAACGCGCCTACCGCAAACGGAATGCCGTGTACGCGGTCAAGCACCAGGGAGTGCGAGGAAACCTCCATGATCACATGCGTGCAGCCTGCGTCTCTCATGCGGGCAAACAGTGCGTGCAGCTCGTAGGATTCCGGCGTGGTGCGCTCGGTTTCGATCACTTCATCACCGATGAGGTTCTGGTTGGTGCCGATCAGACCCACCTTGTGGCCTGCGTCCTCAAGCATGTGCTTGACGAGGTAGGTCGTGGTGGTCTTGCCGTTGGTGCCGGTCACACCGAGCATGACCATGCTCTCTGCCGGATGACCGAAGCGGTTTGCCGCAATCTCAGCCAGCGCGATACGGGAATTCTCCACAACGACTGCGGGGACGCCCTCCGGCGCCTCCTCGCAGACAACGGCTGCCGCGCCCTGCTCCATCGCCTTAGCGATGTACTTGTGGCCGTCGGTTGCGTAGCCGCGGATGGCTACAAACAGATCGCCCGGCTGTACCGCGCGGGAGTCGTAACGCACTTCCTTGATCTCGATATTCTGTGCGGCAGTGCTGTTTTTCACTGCTACATCCTTCAAAAGTTCCTGTAATTTCATAATTTCCTCCTATCGGTCGTTGACCGTCGTTGTATCAGAAAATTCTACCGTGACAACCGCACCGAGGCTTACCTTGGTACCGGCCTCCGGACTCTGCTTGGTCGCGGTGGTGTCGCCTGTGATCTGCGCGGACGAAACACCCTTCTGCTTGAGGTACAGACCGTACTCCTCCAGCGTATCGCGGCACTCATCCGGCGACATGCCGGACAGATTGGGCACTTCAACGGCCTCAGTCGGCTTTTCCTCGCCCATGTAGACGATAACCTTGCCGCTGGCCGCAATGCGCATGCCTGCATTCGGCACCTGATCGGTGACGGTATCGCCGTCGCCCTTGATGATGCAGTCAAAGCCTGCGTCGGACAGCGTGGAAATCGCATCGTCGCGCGTCTTGCCGGATACACTCGGCACGGTCAGCTCGCGGCGGTCGCTCTCGCTGTCGTCGTAGACCGGCGTAATGCCGATATACGGCAGCACATCCTCCATGATGCGGCCGACAACCGGAGCGGCGATCGTACCGCCAGTATGCGTTGCGGACTCCGGCAGGTCGTTGATGGCGACCAGAACCGCGATCTGCGGGTCGTCCATCGGCGCTACGCCGATGAAGGAGGCCGTGTAGCGGTCCTCGGTATCGAGCACCTTGCCGTCACTGTCGTATTCGGGCTGAATCTCGGAGGTCGCAGTCTTGCCGCCGACGCGGTAGCCGGGCACATACGCGTTCTTGCCGGTGCCGTTTGCGACAACCTGCTCCATCGCCTCGCGCATGTAAGCGGAGGTATCCTCGGAAATGACCTGACGGACCACCTCGGTCTCGTTCGTAGACTTGACCGAACCGTCTCCGCCCAGCACTTCCTTGACAACATACGGCTTTTTCAGCTTGCCGTCGTCCACGATCGCGCAGACCATGTTCAGCATCTGAATCGGCGTTACCGTGAAGCGCTGACCGAACGATGCGGTCGCCAGTGCGACTTCGTTCCAGTCACTGGCAACATCCAGCTTGTGGAACTGGCCCTTGCCCTCACCCGGCAGGTCGATGCCGGTCGGCTCGGTCAGACCGAACGCCTTGTAAAAGTTGTAAAACCGATCCATGCCGATACTCTGGGCAATCTGCATCATCGCTACGTTGCAGGAATTCATCAGGGCTTCGGTCAGCGTCTGCATGCCGTGGCCGCTTGTGTTTGCACACTTGATCTCCCAGTTCTCCACCTGCAGGGAGCCGCCGCAGTAGTAGGTGTCCTCGGCATGGGTAGCACCCAGATCATACGCGGTGGAGACCGTCATCAGCTTGAAGGTAGAGCCCGGCTCGTAGTTATCCGCGATAACCGGATTGCGCCAGGTTTTCATCAGGATATTCACGCGGGCGCTGCCCAGCGCATCTACCAGATCGGAATTGTCATGAATCGCCTCCGGCAGATTGTCCAGACCGCCTTCCGTATACCATGCATCCGGAATTTCGACCTTAACGTTCTCTTCCTTGAGGATTTTCTCAACATTTTTCTTGAGTTCGTTGATATACTTGTCGCTCGTCAGCTTGTAGGCATCGTTCGGATCAAAGTCCGGCAGGTTGGCCATGGCGAGCACCTCACCGGTCTTGACGTTCATAACGATGCCGGAAACGCCGTCTCGCGCCTCCGGATTGTCGGCAAGTGCGGTCTCGAGGTGCTTTTCCAGATAGTTCTGGATATCGCTGTCGATGGTCAGCACAAGAGAATTGCCGTCCGTCGCAGGGATATACTGCTGGGTCTCCGGCATGATATCCCTGTTCTGCCGGTTCTGCACGCGCACCAGACGGCCCGCCGTGCCGGAAAGCTCATCGTTATACTCGGATTCCAGACCGTATGCGCCGTTGTTGTCGCTGCCGACATAGCCCAGCACCGCAGACAGGAAGGCGCCATGCTGATAGTACCGCTTGGTATCCGGCTCAGAGTAGACGCCGGTGCAGTCTGCCGCTTCGAGCTTCTCATCCAGTTCCTTGGATACGTCCTTATCGACCTTCTGCGCGATGATCTCGTACTGCGAATTGGTTTTCTGGATCTTGGCCATTACGGTATCGTAATCCACAGCCAGCGTTTCGGACAGGATCTGCGCCAGCGTCTGCTGCTGCGTCTCTGCCGAGATACCCTTTTTCACCTTGTCCTCGTCTACGACCGCCTTCGGGGAGATCGTGATGCGCTCTACTGCGGCGGACTCTGCCAGCACCTGCATATTCGCGTCATAGATCTTGCCGCGGTTGGGCGTGATGAACGTGTCGCGCGTCTGCAGCGCCGTCGCCTGCTGCACATAGAAATCGTGATTGAATACCTGCATATACAGCAGCCGCACGCCTACCAGCCCGAAACCGATCAGTGCAAACAGCACAGTCAGCCCGCGGATACGCGTGCGCATTTGATGGTTGGGTCCCTTAACTGCCATTTAGTCAGCCTCCATATTGTTCCTGAAAAAGCGTAAGGAGTCAGAAGTTATCCACCTCTCACTCCCCTGTACGCATTGTATTCAACTGCTTATCGGATATATTCCACAAGTGCGGAAAAGCGCGCTGCCAGTGCGCTCCACAGACCGCGCAGCGTCATGCTGTCGTCTGCAACGGTGACAAGATCCGGATTGGTCAGCTCCACATATTCGATCTGTGAATTGTCCAGCTTTATCATTCCGAGCGTGTCCGTGGCGTACTGCTCTACCTCATCCATGTTCATGCTGTTCATCTGCTTGGTCGTCAGAGAAACATTCTCCGACTGCAGCTCGCTGAGCAGGTCGCTCTGCTCACTCGCTTCTGCGGTAAGCTGGGTCAGCTGCATCTGGCAGAACAGGATAAACGCCGCCGTGATCGCCACCAGAAAAATGCACGGGTACACGCCCTGCATCACAGCAGGCTTGCGGCGGTGCTTCTTTTTCTTGACCGGTGCTGCCGCTACCTGCAGATGGCGTTTCGGCTGTACCTCACGCTGTGCAGGAACCTGATCTTCATATTTTCTTGCCGCGTTGTTCCTGCCAGAAGCCATCTTGCGCTTTCCTTTCTTTTGAATTTGCTTTTTCGGTTTAGATTTTTTCACAAACCCGGAGCTTCGCGCTTCGGGCGCGCGGATTCTCCTCAATTTCCCTTTCGTCCGGCAGAATCGGCTTGCGCGGCGTCAGCCGAACCTTCGGCTTTTTGCCGCAGATGCATACCGGAAAGTCCTTCGGACAGGTGCAGCCCTGTGCCGCCTGCTGAAAAGCCGCCTTGACGATGCGGTCCTCCAGGCTGTGGAAGGTGATGACCGCCAGTCTGCCGCCCGGATTGAGACAGTCGATGGCTTTTTCCATCGCTTCCCGCACGGCACCCAGCTCATCGTTTACCGCAATGCGGATCGCCTGAAAGCTGCGCTTCGCCGGATGCTGCTTTTCGCGCAGTGCTTTCGCGGGCATGGCGCCCTTGATCACACGGACAAGCTCCAGCGTGGTCTCAATCGGCTTGTCTGCGCGTTCGCGCTCGATCGCCGCTGCGATCAGCGGTGCGTAGCGCTCCTCGCCGTACTCAAACAGAATGCGGCGGATCTCCTCGCGGCTCCAGCCGTTTACCACATCATACGCGGTCAGCTTCTGCTGCCGGTCCATGCGCATATCGAGCGGCGCATCCTGCATATAGGAAAAACCGCGCTCGGCATGGTCCAGCTGCGGAGAGGAAACGCCGAGGTCGAACAGAATGCCGTCCGCACCTGCAAGTCCCTGCCCTTCGAGCACCTTGTCGATATCGCGGAAGTCGCTCTTGGCCGGTGTGACACGCTGCCATACATCCTTGAGGCGGTCCTTCGCGTTTTCGAGTGCTTCGTCATCTCTGTCAATACAGATCAAACGGCCGGTATCATGCAAACGCTCCGCAATGCGGAGCGAGTGACCGGCGCCGCCGGTCGTGGCGTCCACATAAACGCCGTCCGGCTTGATCTGCAGAGCCTCAAGGCAAGGCTCAAGCAAAATGGATACATGATGAAATTCCATAGTTCCCTGCCCTTTTGTTAAAAATCAATATCTTCTACGTCCGCGGCAACAACCTCCGCGTCGATCTCGTCATTGTAAGCGCGCCACTTGTCGCTGTTCCAGATTTCCGCGTGGTCGAGCTGACCGATCACGGTAACATCCTTCTGCAGCTCCGCAAAGGTACGCAGGTTTGCGGGAATGAGGATGCGGCCCTGTGCGTCGAGCTGTGCATCGAACGCATTGGCGAAGTAGTAGCGCTTGACGCGTCTTGCCTTTTCGCCGTTGCCGAGCGTGCGGATCTTGTCCTCCAGACGCTTCCATTCCGCTTCCGGATAGACGGACAGACAGCCATCGAGGCCCTTGGTGACCGTGAAGTGCTCGCCGAGCTCCTCGCGCAGCTTGGCCGGCATTGCCAGACGACCCTTAGCGTCTATGGAATGCTTGTATTCGCCCTTCACTCATTCACACCTGCCCTTCCGCTTTGGTGGAATTTGTGACACTTTACCCCACATCTCTCCACCTTGATTTTATTATAGCGGTACGGAGAATAGATTGCAAGATATTTTTTGCATTATTGCACGAAAAATTCGGGCGTTTTTCTTGCAAATTTTATAGTTTTCGCAATTTTTGCGAACAATTGTTCGATTGCGTTTGCACGTGGTGTTTTCCTGCATTTTACTGTGAAGTGGAGAGTTATCCCAAACTTTATCCACAGAGTGTGTATTTTTGTGCAATTTCAGCCGGACATTTTTCAGCCCGGTGGCTCAAAGTGGGTGTGAGGTTCTCTTTTTCAGCGTTGGTGGTGAGGAGTGGGTGAGGGGGTGGTGCAGACAAGGTGACGGCTGTTATCAAATAAAATTCGCAGGTGCCGTCCGCAACAACGCGTAAGCGAATTGTGCGGCACTGTCATGCCGCACCCAGCGTAGAGTTGCCGATATGTGTAGCAGTACGCTGTCTGTGAACTGC
>CEAZ01021119.1_pt1 | contig 13360 bp, 9 predicted proteins | sample 557361 | NCBI WGS metagenome assembly CEAZ01 (sample SAMEA3182074, study PRJEB8094) | gut metagenome | biome: human; feature: gut; material: Stool; isolation source: human stools | place: Canada | collected 2012-02-22 | reverse complement strand
GGCTGGGCGACCTACAACGGCGACCATATGTCGATGTACGGCGTCAACGCGTCTGTTCCCAAGACGCTCGTGCGGTATATCATTGAATACGAAATGGGGCACTGCTCCGAGGGCGCGGCTGCGGTGCTGAAGGATATACTCGACACGCCCATTTCGCCGGAGCTGCTGCCCGCGGACAACGGAAGCATCACGCAGAAAACGGAGGACATCGTAGGCCCATACGAGCTGCACGACTTCTTCCTTTACCACACGCTGCGCAGCGGCGCATCCCCGGCGCGGATATTCCGTCTGGCGTGCTATGCCTTTGACGGGGAATACGGCAGAGATGTGATACTGCACTGGCTGCGCACCTTCCTGCGCAGGTTCTTCGCACAGCAGTTCAAGCGCTCCTGCCTGCCGGACGGGCCGAAGGTCGGCACCGTCACGCTCTCGCCGCGCGGAGACTGGCGCATGCCGTCCGACGCGTCGGCGCGGCTGTGGCTGGAGGAAGCGGAGAGACTGAACTAACGAATTGAACAGATGTCAAGATATCGGAGCGGAAACGCCCCGATATCTTTTTGATTGCCCGACGGTTTATTTTTAATAATAAATACTTTGTTAACATAATACATATTATAGACAGAAGCGGCGGCAGAAAGCTACAGTTTTTTGTATAAAAAGCAATGAAAGCATTGACCTGAGAATATTAAGCATAGTATAATGACAAAGATTATGGAGGCATATGCTTTGATAGCAACGATGCTTTGATAGCGTGTCATTTTCTGACGGATGGCATTGTACCAAAAATGATATTTGGGAGAAAAACAATGGCTGAAATATTCTTTTGCCCGAACTGCATGGCGAATACCGGTTACGCTTACGACGTATGCCCGGTGTGCGGGGGCAGCATGAATGTGGTGAACGAGCCGCATCAGCTGCCGGTGAACAGCATACTCAACGGCAGGTATATTATCGGACGCACTCTCGGCGCGGGCGGCTTCGGCATAACCTATGTGGGCTATGACCTCAAGCTCAACAGCAAGGTCGCAATCAAGGAATATTATATGTCCGGCGGCGTGAGCCGCACAAGGTCGCTCACCGTCATCCCGACAGATAAGGCCAATGAAGCGCCGTTCAACAAGGGCAAGGAGCGCTTTCTTGACGAGGCCAAGGTACTTGCGCAGTTCATCGACGAGCCAAACATAGTAAACGTGCGCGACTATTTCGAGGAAAACGGCACGGCATATATAGTGATGGAATTCCTTGACGGCGAGGATCTGACCCACTATGCAAGGAAGCATGGCAGACTGAGCTTTGACGAGGTTCTCGCACTGCTTGAGCCTGCGATGATGGCGCTGGACAAGGTGCATAAGAAGGGGCTCATCCACCGTGACATCAGCCCGTCAAACCTGATGCTGCTCAAGGACGGGAGAGTCAAGGTGCTTGACTTCGGCACGGCGAGGACACAGAGCGTTCTCGGCGAAAAGAGCCTGTCGATCATGCTCAAGCCCGGCTACGCACCGGAGGAGCAGTACAGAACACACGGACAGCAGGGGCCGTGGACGGACGTGTACGCGATGAGCGCGACCTTCTACCGCCTGCTTACCGATAAAACTCCGCCTACCTCGACGGACAGAATGTTCGAGGACAGAATAGAGCTGCCCTCGGCGCTGGGCGTGAAGATCACGCCGCAGCAGGAGGCGGCGCTCATGCGCGGCCTTGCGGTGCGCAGCACGGACAGAATACAGTCTATGGAAGAACTGGCCAAGTGCCTCACGGGAGAGCGCAGACTCAGGAAGGCAAAAAAGGCGCTGTCTTGGAGGAAGGCCGCAGCGGCGGTACTGGCGCTTGCGGTGGTCAGCGGAGCGGCATATGCGATAGTGAACAGCGGCGCGAAGACGAAAGCAGCGGCTGCCGCAGTCACAGGTACGTCTGCGCCGAAAGCAAACAAAGCGAAGGACAGCGGCGAGGACGACGGCGAATATGTGCTTGAGGACAAGTATAAGCTTGTCAGGGAAACACAGACCAATTCTGACGGAATGGTTACAAACGAAAGAGAGTATGAATATGACGACCATGGAAGGACAACACATACAGTCTTCTCATACTATATAGAGGACTACTCCACGGGCGAGCGTACGCTTTCTTCCGAATACGAATTCTATAATGATTACGACGAAGATGGGAATTTGACCTACCGCAAATATATCAGTTCCAGTGGCGGAACCGATGGTGACGTCAGTATTACAGAGAGTAATTACGAGTACGAATTTGACGAAAATGGCGATATGTCGAAGCAGTATGAGTACGACGCCGGGCACAATCTTGTAGGCTGGACGGAGTACGAGTATGAGCCATGCGGCACGCAATACGAATACTATCCGGACGGCAGCCTGAAAGGCTTCTACAAGTCGTACAGCATTGATAATGATGACGGCGGCTTCACACACTACTACGACGGCTACGACGCAGGCGGAAGCATGGAAAGCAGCAGCATCACTACGTATGACTCTGACGGCAACAGGATCAAATATCAGTATTATAGCGGGAGCGACAACGTTCTTATCAGCGAAGAGAACTATACATACGACTCCGAGGGAAGGATGACCTCTGGAAAGTTAACTACATATTATTTGAACAACCCGGAGGAGTATATCGTTTCCGGCGAGTATGAGCTGATGCAGATATACGTGTGGCACAGCTTTGATGAAGAATGATCTGAAAGTGAGAATGTGTAATGCCTGATATGATACTGTGCCCGCACTGTATGGCGGTGTGCAATGCAGGTATGCGGCTCTGCCCGTCCTGCGGAAGGCTGATGCAATGCACGAACGGCGCGCACCAGCTGCCGATAGGGACATTTCTCAACAAGAGATATCTTGTCGGCTGCGCGATCGGCGGAGGCGGCTTCGGCATAACCTATGTGGGTTATGACACGCTGCTGAACATCAAGGTCGCGATCAAGGAATACTACCCGAGCGGCGCGGCAAACCGCAGCTCCACGGCAAAGGTATACCCGACCTCCGGGGGAAACGGCAGTTCCTTTGAGACCGGTAAGGAACGCTTTCTGAACGAGGCGGCGATACTCTCCGGCTTCATCGGAGACAGCGGCATCGTCACGCTGAGGGACTTCTTTGAAGCCAACGGCACGGCGTATATCATTATGGAATTTCTTGAGGGGCAGGATCTGAGGGCGTATCTCGACGGTCACGGCGCGCTCAGCTTTGATGAGGCGCTGGAGCTTGTGACCCCTGCGATAAAGGCACTGGAGCGCGTACACGCCAAGGGCATTATCCATGGAGATATAAGCCCCTCGAACATCATGCGCCTTAACAGCGGAGAGATAAAGATACTCGACTTCGGCACGGCGCGCAATCAGGGCAGTGACGAAAACTATAATTCGTCAATGATGCTCAAGCCCGGCTATGCGCCGGAGGAACAGTTCAGGCAGCAGGGAGAGCTTGGCCCGTGGACGGACGTCTACGCGATAAGTGCGACGATATACAAGCTTATCACCAATGTTACGCCAGAAAATTCGACGGACAGGTTCTTTAAGGACACGCTTGCAGCGCCGTCGAAGCTCGGCGCGAAGATACGACCCGCGCAGGAGGCGGCACTGCTGAAGGGCATGGCCGTCAGCGCAAAGAACCGTACAAGGACGATGTGCGAGCTGCTGGAGAGCCTTAACCGCAGCAAGCTCAGCGCCGGGGACGCGGTGAAGCGGCTGCTCAATAAGACTGCCGTCCGCGCAGGACTGGCCGCGGCTGCCGCAGCAGCAGCGGTGCTGTGCTTTACGCTGCCGCAGAGACAGACGGACAACAGAGTGAGCGAAGCACCGCGGCCGTCTGCGCAGGGCGAGAGAATACAGGCGGTAACGTTGAGGGAGGATGCCTATCCGGTTCCGATATACGCGGGCATGGAAAAGACGGCCGACTTTGCAAAGACTGTAATTGTCAGCGACAGCAAGAAGCATATTGAAGTGACCGACTGCCTTATCGGAAACGGAATGCTGTGCTTTATAGTCGATGCTGAGAATAAGAGCAGCGAGGAAGGAAATCTGTATAGCTGGCAGATAAAGGACGGCCAGAAGTATATCGAGTGTGCAGAATGGATAGGCGGCGGGAATTATACCACTATTAAGCCCGGCGAAAAGGCATGCTTCGGAGTGTGGTTCTGTACTGATACGCTGTACGCCAGGGGCTTGAAAAACTTCAGCAAGCTGAACCTGTCGGTGGATCTGTCCGAATTTGGAGGCGACTATGTCTCTGTTTCAGAAGCAGTGTATTTTCCTCAGACCATCCGCATAGACAGCAGCATAGATTCCTCACCGGTGACGCTTTACTTGGACGACAAGTACGAGGTAGTCTGCTACGGCGTGTCACTCAGGAAGGATAATTACAGCGGCTATGCGCTTGTAGCGGCACGGGCAGAAGACAAAAAGGATAAATATAATTACGTAGGCGGTGTTCTCCAGCTCAACGGTGAGAAGATATACGCCGACGGCGTGAAGATTTTCGATAACACGAACTACAGCTCAATGTATATTTCGGGGAGCCTTTACAATAACGACTGGGACTTCTATGAGTTCAGCTTCAATTACGGATACAGCGCGCCGATAGATGAAATGAACGTGATGCACTCCGGCAGGGAGCTGCCGAAAACAATAACACTGAGCTTTGATATGGGCACAGAATATGACAAGGCAGACATATTCAAGGATAAAGAGCTCACGTTTACAATAGGCAGTGACGGCATAGGACATGCTGCATGACAGGAGGAGAAACGGCCTTGAAGAAAAATGACGATTCATGGGTGTGCAGCGAGTGCGGCACGGTGAATGGAGAAGAATTTGAGATATGCTTCAGCTGCGGCGCGGTGCGCAGGCACATAGCGGAGCCGGCGGCAGCATCGAAGAAGCAGAAAAAAATAAAGCCAGCAAGGCAGATGAGCCGGGCGTCGGGCAAGGGAAAGCTCAAGCCCGTGCTGATCGCCGCTGCGGCAGCTGTCGTGGTCTTTCTGGCGTTCAGCCTGATAGTCCATGTATCGGCGCAGTCGCTGGCCGATGCGGGAAGTTACGGCGAGGCTGCCGAGAGGGCGAAGCTTGACCTGCTCTTCAGCGCGCAGCTCAGGGAGAGCACATTTATCGATAAGGGAATAGAGCTCTGCAAGGACGGCAAGTACAAGGAAGCGGTGAAGTACCTTGAACCCTTTGCGGATGACGCATCGGCGAAGAAGTACCTTGACATGGCAAACATGGCGCTTGCCTTCGAGGACTGTGAGCGCGGCAATTATGACAGCGCGATAGAACGCATCGAGGGCATAGACGAATCGAGACTGGATATAACGCAGCTCAAGAATGAGGCGTATTTCGGCAAGGGGCTTGAATGTCTCAAGGCGGCAAAGATATCCGATGCGCACGACTGCTTTGAAAAGGTGGTCGACGATACGGCAGCGGCGGACTATCTGGAAATCACAAACGGGCTGAACACGGGAGAGTATCTTGCTGCGTCCAAGCTCGCCTCGCAGTATGAGGGCTATGAGGACGGCCAGCTCACCATGTCAGAGTGGGAAGATGTGTTTGATTCGGTCTTTAAGAGCGCACCGCGGGATACCATCGAGCAGCTGTTCCAGATACACGGAGCAAAGAGAATACTGCGCGACGACAAGGACTTCAGCGAAGAGGAGCCAAGCTTTGTGTACTATTCCAAGCCGGAGGATCAGAAGTTTGATGCCGCCGACGAGGATCATACCAGAATAAGCAAGGAAGAGCTGGCGCGCTGCGGCAGCAGCAGTGACGGCAAGATAATCGTCCTTTGGGAGATACATGAATACGACACCGGAGAGACGGTGTATTATATCGACTGGAGCATCATGCAGGATATTCCGAAGGAGCTGTACCCTGAGAGCCTCGAAGAGGTCGGCCGTGCGGTCAGGATAGCGTGCTACGGCGAGCAGGAGGGCTGGTACAATAACGATACCTACGGCACGATCGACGCTGTGAGGGAGTTCTCCTACGTCTACGCCGGAAACGGCTATGACGGCAAAAACGCATACGCCGTGGGCAAGATGTGGGGCGCGACCTGCCCGGCCTACATAACCGGCGGCAACGGCGGCAACACGGTGTTCGGAGGGATCGACGACAAAGCCGGCGGCACTAACATAAGCATTCATATATACAAGGCAATAAGAAGGCTGGTCGTATAAGACCGGAAAACGGAGGTGGATATATGCGTTGGGATATTGCATTTCTGAGTGAACCCGGCGAACGGGAAAATAACGAGGACTGCGTTGCTGTGACGTCGGGAGACGCCGGGGTCTGTGCCGTGCTGTGCGACGGTCTCGGCGGACATGACGCGGGCGAGGTAGCTTCAAAGTGCGTCTGCGACAGCGTCACGGCTGCCTTTGAAAAAGCTCCGGAGGGGGCGGACATTGACGAGCTTGTCTGTGAGCTGCTTCAGAACGCGCAGGACGAGCTTATGAAAATGCAGATAGAGCTTGGCAAGCAGAACGGGATGAAAACAACTGCCTGCTGCCTGCTGATACAGAACGGAAAACCTGCCGCGGCCTATGTCGGCGACAGCAGAATATATCAGTTCAGAAAGAGCAAGATGCTTCTCAGATCGTCGGATCACTCGATACCGCAGTATCTGGTGAACATCGGGGAAATAAAGGAGCGCGATATACGTCACCATCCGGATCGCAACAAGCTGCTGCGGGTCATGGGTTCGGAGTGGGAGACTCCGCGCTACCAGCGCCTGAAGCTGGAGGAGCCCGTGTGCGGCGACGCTTTCCTGCTCTGCACCGACGGGTTCTGGGAATGGATAGAAGAAAAGGACATGGAGCGGTTTCTCAAGCGTGCGTCATGCAGCGAGGAATGGCTGGACACGATGAAGAAATTCATATACGCGCGCGGGAGGGGCAACAGAATGGACAACCTTTCTGCAATCGCCGTCATGCGCGTCGACGATGAGGACTGCGAATAGGCGGCCTTATGAAGCCTGACAGCAGCGGCACCGAGGTTCTGCGAGAGGGAAAACAATATAACGGTATTAATATAAAGGAGACATCAGCATGAGAGTTACAAGCTGTGCAAAAGGACATTTTTACGACGGAGAAAAATTTGACGTCTGCCCGTACTGCAATGGGCAGGGAGAGACGGTCACAACGCCGGCGGTTCCAACAGATGGGACGATCCCGGTTCCGCCCATGAATCCTCAAATCTCGTATGCACCTCCCACGGGCGTTCCCGGCCCTGAGGATGACGACGGCGGAGAAGTCACTGTCTCCTACGAGAAGGATGCTGACAGAGAGGTGACGCAGTCATATTGGAACCTGCCGAAAAAGGAGAAGGAGCCGACAGCCGCCGCATCGGCCGGCATGGAGCTTCCCTTCGTGGAGGAGACAAGATTTGAACCGGTGGTCGGCTGGCTCGTCTGCGTGGACGGCGTTGAGTGCGGCCGCGATTACAGACTGCTTGCCGGAAGAAACTATATCGGGCGCTCTCTGGATATGGATGTGAGCATCCCGGACGATAAGCAGCTGTCCCGCGAGAGACACTGCTCCATCATCTATGACCCGCGCTCCTACCGCTTTGTCCTGCTGCCCGGCGACTCGACGCTGACCATGGTAAACGGTGCGGCGCAGAATACGCCGTGCGATATCAATGACGGGGATATTATTTCCTGCGGCAGCACGAATCTCTGCTTTATCAGATTTTGCAAAGAAGGACGGAACTGGGAATGAAAGCATTAAGAAGGTTTTTCACGCTGACGCTGGCTCTGATCGTTGTTATGGCCTGCGTTCCCACTGCCGCGTCTGCCGACGGAGCATGGATCGGTACCATTCTGGAGCAGTGCTCTGCAACGGTGCCTGAGGTAAAGGCGTATCTTTACCCCATCGATGAGGATTATGAAGTCGTACACGGGCTGAATGAGAACAGCGTCAGTATCGAAGCAACGCTCGGCGATGAGAAGCTCAAGGTCGAGACGTTCAAGAACGCGAAGGATATGGGAAGCCTGTACATAGTGCTGGTCAATGCCACGTCCAACGGCACCGGATATGAATACCTGAATATCATAAAGGACGAGCTTGCAAAGTGGATAGACGATCTCGGCGAAAAGGACAAGTTTGTCCTGATCTCGTACACGGATGAGTTCACGGTGCAGCTCGACGGCACTGAGAGCCGCGATTCCGCAAAGAGGATTGTCGCCAACATTCAGCAGGCCGCAAGAACTGCGAACACGATCTCGGCAGTCAAGGAGGCAATAAGAATTGCCGGCCTTGAGGAAAACAGTGCGATCGACCGCCGCGTACTTGTGATGTACGACAACGGCGATTTTCTCGACAGCGGGGCTCTCGTGTGCGACGAGCTGCTCGACAACCTTGTCACCGAAGGACTGCCGCTCTACACGCTGTGCAATCATTCCTACAGCGACAGGCAGGATAAAATGGCGGAGTTCGCGCAGCCGACCGGCGGCAATAACTTTACGGTAACAGGCTCGAACCGCAAGGCAATCACGGAGCAGTTCAGAAGCTGGCTCAACAGCTGCTATGTGATGGAGCTGCGCGGAGAGAGCAATGATCTCCAGCCGCGCGAAAGGATGCTTACAATAACCTTCAGCGACGGTCAGGGCTCGCAGACTGTCCAGAGATCCGTAAGCATCAAAAAGAATATACCAGACAATGAAAGCCCGACGGTGAAAGAGGTCAAGTACGACGATGAAAACACCGAGGTCAGGATAGCTTTCTCGGAGAGCGTAAAGGGCGCAGACAAGGCCAAAAACTACACGCTTACCGAAAAACGCAGCGGCAAGGAGCTGACCATCGACTCCGTCGATTATGACAGCGCAGCATACAGCGCGTCGCTGACGCTGGAAAAGGCGCTGTCCGGCGGGGACTACTGCATTGAATTCAGGAACATCACCGACACTTCCTACGAGGCAAATGAGCTTCAGCTGGAGGACGGCGCGGAGCAGTACGAGTTCAGCGTCGACGGGAACAGCACCGTCATAGTGATAATAATCTGCGCGGCTGTTCTGGTCTGCGGAGCGGTCGCGGCGATCATTATTATCAACAGCAAAAAGAAAAAGCGCAGGGAAGAGCAGGCAAGGCTCGAAGCCAAGCGGCGCGCGGAGGAAGAGGCCAAGAGAAAGGCGGAACGGCTCAACGCCGCGAGACAGGGCGTCAAGGATATGAAATTCGCGGAAGACCGGGCGGCGCTGCTGCCGGTGAGTCTCCTGATGGTGCTGCCGAACGGGCTCAAGAGCAAGGCTGACATAACCGTGGGAGAGCGCTTCAGCATCGGCCGCAACGGCAAGAGATGCGATCTGGCCATAAGCGACGACATGATCTCCGGCCTGCACCTGACTCTCAGCTATACGCGCGGGATACTTACGGTTGCGGACGCGGGCTCCACCAACGGAACCTTCGTCAACGGCATCAAGATAGACAAGCCGCGTCAGCTCCAGAACGGCGACACTATCGTGATAGGCAAAACGAAGATCAGCGTAAACTTTGGATAAACCGGCAGCAGGGAATGCTGCGGAAGGGGCTGATGAAATATGAGATGTGCCGGATGCTTCAGAGAGATCGGGCAGGCGCAGGTATGCCCGCTGTGCGGTCTTGACCAGGAAGCGGAACAGCGGCACAGGAGCGGAAGCAAGGCGCTGCCGATAATGTACCGGCTTGCGGGGAAATATGATCTTGGCAGAATGCTCGGCGCGGGCGGTTTCGGCATAACCTACCTCGCGAAGGATATCGTGAACGGACAGCTCGTTGCCGTGAAGGAGTTCTTCCCGGCAGAGCTCTGTGACAGAGCGGGGGACGGGAGAGTAATACCGCACAGAAGTCAGGAGGCGTTCAGCAGGAGCGTCCAGCATTTCTATGAGGAGGCAAAGACCCTGTACGCGCTCGGCCAGTGCCCCTCGGTAGCCGGCGTAGAGGGCTTCTTCCGCGGGAACAACACCTCGTATATAGTTATGGAATATGTACGGGGAGAGTCGCTCAAGGAGTTTATTGCCAAATGCGGCGGCAGAGTGCCGTATAACTATGCAAAGCACATCATAGTCCAGATTGCGCTAGCGCTGAGCGAGATCCACGCGTCAGGCATCGTCCACAGCGATATCAGCCCGGCCAATATCCTTATGGAGCCGTCGGGCGATGTGAAGCTCGTGGACTTCGGCGCGTCGAGAAGCTTTCTCAATAAGACCGGTGAGACGCGGACAGTGCAGGTAAAGCCCGGCTTCACGCCGCCGGAACAGTACACCGGCAGCACGATGCAGCTCGGCCCATGGACGGATATATATGCGCTGGCCTGCACGTTCTACCGCATGGTGACAGGCAAGCTGCCGCCGGAAGCCGCAGCGCGGAAGTCCGGCGAGACGGTCACGCCGCTCACGGTCTATGTGCCGGAAGCCGAGCCGCGCATCGAATATACGATCGAGCGCGCGATGGAGCTCGATTACCAGAAGCGCTACCGGACGGCGGATGAGTTTATCGCCGACTTTACGGATTACGCCAGACAGGAAAAGGCCACTGACCTTCAGAACACCGACGGGACGAAGTTCGTTGAGACGAAGGGGAACCTGTTCGAGAAGCTGATGAAAGCCGTCAGGGAAACGTTCGGCTCCGCAGACAAGACGAAACGGCAGAAGACGCAGGCATATATTGACGTGCTAGAAGGACTGAACCGAGGCGCGCGGCTCGTGCTGGAGCCTGGTCGACAGTACCTTATCGGCCGGCAGGAGGATATGTGCGACCTGGTAGTGTCGAACAACTCGGTCATAAGCCGTGTGCACTGCGCGGTGAAATTCGACAGCGCCGAGGGCACGGTGACGATCTATGACAAGTCCAGCAACGGTGTCACGCTCGGCGACGGGCGGCGCCTTTGCGGAGGAAGCGCTGTTCTGAACTCGGACTGTATGGCAGCGCTTTCGGAAGGAGAGGTCATTCTGAACATAGTTATTAATAAAAACCGGGGGAATAAAGGATGAATGCAAATTGGATCGTTTTGGTGGCTGCGCTTCAGTGGACACAGCTGGGCGGAATGCGCCTTGCCGGCGTCATACTGGCCGCAGTCGGAGCTGTCCTGATCGCCGCCGGAATAATATACGGACGCGGCGGCAAAAAGGAAGCCGCCTATAAAACGAACAAGACAAATAAATCTGAGGAGATCACCGTATCGGCGGAGAGCATAATCGGCGACAGAAAATATCAGCAGGACTTTTTCCTGTTTACTCCCAACACCGACAGCGAGGCCGTGAAGGACTCCGGCATGCTCGCGATAGTATGCGACGGCATGGGCGGCATGGAGGGCGGCGAGATCGCAAGCCGCATGTGCGCGGAGCTTGTATATAACGGCTACTATCAGATGGGCAAGGTCGACGATGTGTGCCAGGTGCTCAAGGAGCTTGTCACGGCGGCGGATGACGAGGTCTCCGCGATCACCGATCAGAGCGGCAGAAAGCTCCGCAGCGGCACGACGGTCATTGCGGCAGTTGTCCGCGGCAGCAAGGCATATTGGGCCTCCGCGGGAGACAGCCGCATTTACTACCTGCATAACGGGCGGCTCGAACGGATCACGCGCGACCATAACTTCCGCCTGCTGCTTCAGGAGCAGTGCAACGCCGGTTACATCACGCAGGAAGAGGTCGAGACCGACGGCCAGAAGGAAGCGCTCATAAGCTATGTCGGCAAGGGCGGGAACCTTCTGATCGATACGGGCGTTATCGAGTTCGGCACCGCAAAGAACGACATGATACTCCTCTGCTCCGACGGCCTGTACAAGGCACTGCCGGAAGAGGATATACAAAAGCTGATGCTCCAGCACGCGGGCAACAGCCTGCATCTGCCCAAGGTGCTGACGCGCGCGGCAATGGCTGGCGGCAGAGCTGGTAAGCACGACAATATCACCGTTCTCACCATGAGCAAAGGATAATGAACAGAAACATATAATACCGAAATTTGGGAGGAAACAAAAATGAAATTACAGAGATGCGCAAACGGACACTTTTATGACGGAGATAAGTATCCCACCTGCCCGCACTGCCAGGAGGCGGGGCTTCCGGGCTTCAAGGATGACGAGACTGTCACCCAACCCCTTAACCGCACTCCGAGTGCGGTCACCAGCGCTGGCGGCGCGGCGAGGCCGGACAGCGGCTTCAGCGGCATTGAGACCGTTCCGGTCAACGGCTATGGCGGCGGTGAGACTGTACCTGTAAGCGGCTTCGGCGGCTACAGCGGCATTGAGACCGTTCCTGTCAGCAGCTATGGCGGCGGCGAGACCATACCTGTCACAAAGCCCCTTTCCGGCGTTCCGGCGGCTGATGACGAAGAGAAAACGGTCGGCCTCTATGACGATATATTTGGCAGCGGCGGAAACACGAGACCTCCGGTGCCCTCAAACGAGAGCGTCCAGCAGACTTCCCCCTGCGTGGGCTGGCTGGTTTGCATCGGCGGAGATCACATCGGACGTGACTTCCGGCTTTTTGAAGGCAGAAATACGATCGGCCGCAGCGAAAGCAACGGGATCGCACTCCGCGGAGACAAGAGCGTTTCCAAGGAGCCGCAGGCGATCGTTGCATACGAGCCGAAGAACAACAAGTTTTTTGCAGTGCCCGGCACGTCAAGAAGCCTTGCCTATGTGAACGGACAGGTGCTCCTCGGCATGACCGAGATCCATAAGAATGACATAATTGAGCTCGGCAAAGCAAAACTCATGCTCATTCCCTGCTGCGACGAGAAGTTCAGCTGGAACATAGTGGCTCAGAACAACGGCTGACCCGGACGCAGATGCACAGGCGGAAGCCTGAAATAATAAAAGATTTTGTGGTGATGATACATTGAACAATACAGAGACACGTACATATGTGTATACCTCCGATGAAAAGGACAAGGCGAAGAAGAGAAAGCTGCGCTCGGTCATTATGATCGCAGCCGGTGCCCTGCTGCTTATTGTCGGTGTGCTGCTCATTGTTTTCGCGCCGACACAGTCCGAATCAGAGAATGTGATGCCGGATGTTATCGGCCTTGACAGGGACAAGGCTAGAGCCCAGCTGGAAGAGTGCGGGCTTGAAGTGATCGAGATTGAAGGCGAGAGCGGCAAATACGATTCGGATGTCGTCATCGCCCAGAGCATCGCGCCGGGAGAAGTGATCGCGCCGGGGATGGCCGTAGAGCTGACGGTCAACATCGATAAGGGCGGAAACTCCAGTGTGTTCGGGAGCGCGCCTCCCACGGAGAGCGCAGAGTCCGAACCAGAACCTGATCCTGAGGACGAGGAAACTGACGGGCTCGAACGCAGATGGGGCGGCGGCTATAATGGCGGCTACGGCGGCGATACAGGCGGTAACGAAGAAGATACGCCCGCAGACAAGCCGTCGGA
>CEAZ01054367.1_pt1 | contig 13469 bp, 16 predicted proteins | sample 557361 | NCBI WGS metagenome assembly CEAZ01 (sample SAMEA3182074, study PRJEB8094) | gut metagenome | biome: human; feature: gut; material: Stool; isolation source: human stools | place: Canada | collected 2012-02-22 | reverse complement strand
CAAGGCGTGGCGGGAAAAAAACTAAAAAGAAAGGACGAACAAACTTATGGCAAACACAATTTTGACTCCTGATATCATCGCCAAGGAAGCGCTGATGGTACTGGAAAACAACCTGGTAATGGCGGGGCTGGTACATCGGGACTACTCTCCCGAATTTGCGAAGGTAGGCGACACCATTACAATCCGCAAGCCGGCAAAATTCATTGCAAAGAATTTCACCGGGCAGATCAGCCGCCAGGACGTAGAAGAGGGCAGCACGACCGTCAAGCTTGACCGGTGGCGCGATGTCTCTGTGGACGTTACGTCCAAGGAACTGACGCTCGATATCCGAGATTTCAGCGTGCAGGTGGTCACTCCGGCCATGCAGGCGATCGCGCAGGCAGTAGACAGCGACGTTCTGGCGCTGGGCGTGGAAAAAGCGGGGAAGACGGTTGCGAGCTCCGCATCCGATACGGATCTCAAGCCGCTCGGAAACATCGCCAAGATCTTAGACCTGAACGCTGTACCGGTGCAGAACAGACGTCTGGTACTCAACCCGACGCACAAATATCGCTATGTAACGCTTGACAACCTGTCCAAGGTGGCTTACAGCGGCGACGGTCAGGCGCTCCGCAATGCGGAAATCGGTCAGATCTATACGATGGACACTTACATGTCCCAGAACGCGCCGGACACGCTGGCTGAAACGGCCGGTACGGCTACGGCATACAAGATTACAGCGACGGCCGGTGCGACGACAGTTGCGCTTTCCGGCGTTACGGCGGCGACCGGAACGATCAAAAAGGGCGATGGATTCATTTTCGAGGGCTATCTGTATCGCTTCACGGCCGATGCGACTGCAGCTTCCGGAGCCGTGGAATCTGTTGCGATCGATCAGCCGATTCATAAGGCTGCCAGTGCTGTTGACGTATACCCTGTCCGTACAACGCATTCTCTCGGCTTCCACAGAAACGGCATTGCGCTGGTAACCCGTCAGCTTGAGCTGCCGATGGGCGCGGCCAAAGCGTCTGTGGCGTCCGCAAACGGCCTGGCTGTCCGGGTGGTATTCGGCTACAACCAGGAAACGAAAACCGATACGGTATCGTTCGATGTACTGTACGGCATCAAGGAGCTTGACACTAATATGATTGTTAAGCTCGTCGGATAAGGAGGAAGTGTATGACGGTCTATGATATGGTTGTGAGCGATCTGGGCTTACCGGTTGTCAATCAATTTTCGGATCAGATTAATCGGATCATCAACTCCACGCGGGCCGTCATGCTCCGATTTCTACGCCGCAGAGATTGGCCGGAAGAGCTCGACGAGATCCTGTGCAGCGCGTCTGTGTCGTATTTTACACGGAAATATCCTGATTACGCATCCGGAGACACCACAGCGGCGGCAGAGCCGCCGGAAATCGCCTCCATAAGCGACAACGGGCAGACTGTGTCGTATCGCGCGGGCGCGGAAAGCGTAAGCGAAGCGGCCAGAGCCGCCGGGCTGGATGACGTAATCGGGAGATATTATGGAACGCTGATCCTGTACAGGAGGGCGTGGCTATGAGGATCCCAAACAGTTTCAAGCAGGCGCAAAAACGCGTATTTCAGGACAAAAAGATCTACCATATGCGCGCAAAAGACGTTGTTGGAAGCCTGGGATCCGTCGTGACAGAACCGGATCCTGAGACACGACGGGTATATACGGCGAACGTGCAGTATGTATCCGACAGGATGACCGCCGAAGAATACGGGCTGCGCATCGGAACCGATCTCTGCATCACAGCGTCGGATCCGCTGTGCATCCAAAAAGGTGATTATGTAGAGTTCGGGCATAACCTGTACAGAGTCACGGAAACGCCGAAATATGACAGCTACTGTGCGTATTATGCGGCAAGGGAGTGAGGCTATGTGAGCACGATCAAAAATCTGGATAGGCTGCTGGCCAAGCTGGACGCGGCAGGAACCCAGGCTGCTCCGATTATGGAAAAGGGCGTGAAGAAAGGCACGAAATTAATACAAGGCAGTGCCAAGTATCTATGCCCGGAGGATACCGGAGCTCTGCGAAACAGCATACGCACGCGTACGGAGATCAAAGAAAATATTGTTATGGGTGATGTCTACACGAACGAAGCCTATGCTGCATATGTAGAGTTCGGCACTGGCCAGAGAGGGGAGGCGGCACCAAAAGAGTTGCCCGACGGGCTGGAACTGCACTATAAGCAGGATTGGAAGGGCATGGCACCTCAGCCCTATCTCTATCCGGCGCTGGTAGCTAATAAGGACAAGGTAATGGACGTTATCAGTAGCACCGTGAAAAGAGAGATCATTAAGGCGGTGAAGTAAGATGATTAGTCTTTCTGAGCAAATTTATGGGATTTTAAAAACAATATCTGACGCAAAGCAGGTATCGTTTTTCTATCCCCAGTCGTGGACGGAGCTGCCGGCAGTCACGTTCTACGAGCAGCAGAACCAGGAGTATGCGCGTGTGGACAACGGGCACGAGTATCTGACCGAGGTTGCATACCAGATAGATATCTGGGCGAAAACGCCCGAGGATTGTCTGAAAATCGCGGCTCAGGTGAATGACAGGTTGCGCGAAATTGGCCTAAAGCGTGAATTTTCGGCGGATCTATATGACAACGGAATTCACCACAAAACAATGCGGTTCGGAGGCCTTGTGCAGCCGGACACGGAACGAATCTATCAATAAGAAAGGAAGAAGATCAAAATGGCAGGACAGAGAGGATTAGGAACCACGTTTTCGTTTGAAAAAACCGGTTCGGAGCAGGCCAATATAACAATTGGCAATCTGACCCGCATCGGCGAGGTAGGAGCGGATGCGGACGAAATTGATGTGACGACGCTGGACAGCACCGGCGGATATCGCGAATATATCTCCGGCTTCAAGGATGCGGGAGAAATCGCACTTGTGGGATATTTTGTCGCCGGGAAAAATCACGATAAAATTATCGAGCTGTTTGACTCCGGCGAAAACCGCACAGGAATTATTACGTTCCCGACCGGCGCGACGATGACTGTGCCGTGCTTCGTAAAATCCTACAAAATTGGACCGGAAGATGTTGACGGTGCAATCGGATTTAGCGCATCGATCCGTGTGACCGGACAGCCGGTATATGACGAGGACGGTGCAAGTGCGTAATGGTTACGACGTTTGAAGCCGGAGGAAAACTGTACGAGCTGCGATATTCGTTCAACGCTCTGTGCGAATTTGAAGGAAAATATGACATTGGCGTCTCGGAAGCTCTCGCAAACCGCAAGAGCTTCTACTATTTGAGGGGCCTCTTGTGGTCGGGGATGCTCGCAAAGCAAAAATTGACCGTCGAACAGGTCGGCGACATCCTGGACGCATATCTCCAAGATGGGCATGAACTCGGCGATCTGCTTAAGCTGCTTACGGAGGCATTGCAGGCGGCCGGTTTTTTTCGTACGGTTGGGAGCAAGAGCGGCAAGAAGGCAGCGGCACAGGAAAAGAGCGAATAGCCAAGTCCTTGAGGCAAAGCTACACTGAATTGCACGCTGTCGCGGTCGAATGCGGCGTTGACAGCTCTCGGTATTGGGGTATGACGCCCAGAGAGGTCAGCGCCGCCATAACCGCATACAACAAGCGGGAGGAAAAACAGTATAAGCTGCATACCGAAACGCTTGATACACTGCTGTGGATTGCCGGAAAATACAATTCGTTCGCCGTGAATGCCCCCAAAAAATATCCGTCAAGGCCTTACCTGTCTAATACGACACCAAAACGGATGGCGGATCATGATATGGAAGCATGGGCGCGTAACTATTGTAAAAATTATGTAGATAAATATTAACATATGTTGTATATTATGTTATAATCCCAAAAGACAGGCGGCAGGTTGTTCCTCCGAGAGGAGGTGATGCCATGGTTACATACACAGAATTATTCCAGTTTTGTGCATTGGTCGTTGGTATCATCGGATTGTGTTTGATGCACAAAAAGAAATAACCGCTCCTTAAGCGAAGCGGCTTCTTCCTGACTCAAAATCAGATATGAGGACGACCGCTCGCACCACCGAGCAAGCCGCCTGTTGCCAGTATGTTACCACAGCTGGCGTAAAAAATCAAGCGGAGGGATTTACATGGGCGAAAGTAATATTGTGCTATGGGTTATGCTAATAGTGACTTTGGTTGTTATATTGGGGAGCGTACTTACCGCTATACTTTTGAAACGGAGAGAAAAACACAAAAATCAAGAAGGAAAAAGTGATGACGAATCACCTCGTGAAAACATAATCATTCACAAGGAGGGAGAGCCTATACCCCAATACGAGGTTAAGATCAATAAAAGTGATGACGATAGCAAAGAATATGGGCACGCCATATTAACATTTGTTGATATTTGGAGGATTTTATGGATAATACTGGCAATTCTCGGGTTGCTCCTTTTTATTAATGATGCAATCACTGGAACTATCTATCTCACGATGCTTATAGGACAGCCGCTCAGCATGATACTTTTTTACGGGATTGGTCGCGGGCTTGTGCTGCTATCGCAAATCCGAAACGAATTGCGGAAAATGAATAAGAAATAGCTTGTTTTGGGAGAATGTAAGCTGAAAAAATAAATGGGGGATGTACATGGACAATAGAGATAACGGGGGCGGGACAGAACCGAAGAAAAAGAATGGGATTCCGTCAATCGTAAAAGTATTGTGTGGTTTTATTGGCATAATCCTTGTTGCAGCCATTACAGCAACATTTTTTCGAGAGGATAACAACATGGGATTAGCAGAAATTTTCATAATTATTGGACTTGTTGGAATAGTCGCATTTATAATTATGCGGATCGCTGTGTTTTCTAGAAAGCAATATCTTAAACTGGCGAATATAGGATTAGTCGTTTGTCTAGCCGTATTTATCGGAAGTATCATTATTTTTGCTGTCGGGGAAGATAAAAACCTTTTACATGTTGAAAATCAACCCGACGAATAACAAAAAAGAACTTATAATAACACAGCATCCTTCGGGGTGCTTTTTTCATGCCCTGGAGTGATGAAAATGGGAACCACAACAATAGAAACCTTACAAGTGCAGCTCAAGGCTGACGTCGATGATCTAAGGAAGCAGATGGACGCCGCCCGGAAGTCGTTGGGAAAACTGGAGCTCGGTTCGAAAGAGACGCGGGAGGAGCTTGAGAAATTGAGCAAGGCCGGAACGAGTCTCCAGAGCTCTTTCGGGGGATTGAAATCTCTCTTCGCAGGACTTGGGACCGCATACATCGGCAAGAAGCTGATCGACATCGGAAAGTCCTCTGTGCAGATGGCAATGGATGTCGTGGAGTCAGAATCGCTGTTCGAAACGTCCATGGGAAGCATGGCAGGTGCAGCCAGGGAATGGTCGGAGCAGCTCTCCGAGTCGCTGGGGCTGAACGCCTACGAGCTGCGGCAGAATGTCGGAGTCATGTACAACATGACGAAATCCATGGGCATTGCTGGGGATACGGCGTACGATCTGTCTACCAGTCTTGTGCTGCTTGCGCAGGACATGGCGTCATTCTACAACATGGATACGGAAGAGGCGTTCGTGAAGCTTCGTGCCGGTATTACCGGCGAAACAGAACCACTTAAGGCGCTGGGAATCCTGGTGGACGAGAACACTGTCAGCCAGTACGCATATCAGAACGGTCTTGCAGAGACCGGAGAGGAACTTACGCAACAGCAGAAGGTTCTTGCGAGGTATTATGCAATTCTCGACCAGACCAGCACCGCGCAGGGCGACCTTGCGAGGACGATTGAAAGCCCCGCGAACCAGTTAAGAATCTTTCATGCGCAGCTTGAACAGACCAGAATCGAGCTCGGCATGGGGCTTCTGCCGGTACTGCAAGAGGTTATGCCGTACATGGTTGCGCTTGCGCAGAAGCTGACCGAGATCATAGGCGCGTTGTTCGGCGTCGAAAAGGCGGCCAATGCGGTGTCGAGCAGCCTTGGCGGAGCGGATTACTCCTCCATATCACAGGCAACCGAAAGTGAAAATGAGCTGGGCGATGCAATTGAGGAAACCGATAAAAAACTGAAAAAATCCCTGACAGGCTTCGACGAGATTAACAAGTTAAGCGCCGGATCCGAATCTCTTGCAGATCAGATGGGACTAACAGGGGAGGATCTGAGCTTTGATATCCCGACGCTGGGGGACGATTTGGAGACGGACAGCATCTTTGACACGAACGCGCTTGATAACGCAAGAGAGACGATCGACGGAATCTTTGAGGCGGTTGGCAATCTTTCCGGAGCGCTCATCCCGATCATCGGGATCAAAGCGATAAATGGATTTTCAAATCTGACGAAATCTCTGGGCAAGATGTCTACCCCAATGAGCAAAATTTCCAAAGGACTGCTCGGTGCTGGTGGCGTAGTCGTGGGGTTTGAATCGATGCAAACGGCAGGTGGGGAGCTGGCCAAAATTCTCAGCGGAGACAGCTATTCGCTCGGAACGATGGCGTGGTCGCTGGTGACGGGAACAGCTGGATCGGTCGCTGCGGGCTTGGCGATTGGCGGACCGCTGGGCGCGCTTGCCGGCGGGCTTTCGTTTGTAGGCGGTGCGATCTACGGAGTCATAAAAGAATTTGACGACATGCGCAGCGAACTCGCAAACAACGCATTCATTCAAGATACGGGACTGGTTCTGTCTGACTTGGCAGAAGCGTTTGTCGGTGCTTGGCAAGAAGCGGAAACGCTTGGGGCTAAAACAGAAGAGTCCAGGAAAATCATAGAGGAGTCTACAGATCTCATCGGAGAGTCAAGCCAAAACCTGCAGCCCTACCTCGACAAAATTATGGAATCCGGATCAGTCACAGAAGAAGAGACGGCAGCTATGGAAAAGGATCTGGATGCTATGGTGGAGGGCATGCAGAAGATCGTAGATACGCGCGTAGACAATATTTTTGACACATTTAACCATTTTGTTTCGCTTGCACGTGAGGATTTCAACGCCGAATTATCAGCCATGCAAGCCAAATTCATGGAATTTCAGGCACTTTTCGGGGAAGTTACAGGCGAATATCGAGCCAAGATCAGCGTCCTTCTGGATAAAGCAGCAGGGGAAGGGCTAGACGAAAAGGAACGGGAGGAACTGAATAATGCAATTGATAGACTTACCAATCTGAGCCTCACTGTAACAGCGGAAGAAAGCTCGTTTGACGATTTTGTGGCTGCATCGAAAGAAGGACTCAGCGTGGAATCTGTCGAAGATGCGCAACGGATTCTAAATGATCTGGCAAGCAAAACGGATGCGTATCAAAAAAGCATGACAGAGGCGTACGAAAACGCTGTCGCGGACATCAAGACACTGGAAGCGCAGAATGCCTACATGCTCGAAATAGGAGACATCACACAGAGCCAGCATGACTATTTTGCCAAGGCGTTTTCTGACGCCAAAGAGGAGTTAGAAGCGTCTTACGACGCATCATACTCGAAGATGCAGGATGATGTAAAAACCGTTACGGACATGATTCAGGCTGCGGCACTGCGCAATCTGTCTAATATTTCGGAGGAACTGCGCAGAGAATACAATGGTATGAATTGGTTTCAAAAACAGTGGTATGGAAGCGCAGAATCCTTTACACAGCAGGGATTAAGAGATGCCAAAGATGACTCGTTAAAACCGATAGAAGATGCTATCCAAAATTACTTAGACGCGGCTGACATAGCTGCTGATACCTGGCTAACATCGACAGCGCACGAGGCAATTAATACACATATAGGAATTGTTGGGAATTCTTATGCCGTCAAGGAAGAAATGGACGATGTGATCAGTGACATGCTGCAAGAGATCCTTGGCGTTGCTGATTACGCATCCGGCTTCGCGACTGGGGCTCTCTCCGGCTACGCCACCGGCGGCTTCCCCGAAGACGGCCTGTTCTATGCCAATTCGCAGGAGCTCGTCGGGCGTTTCAGCAACGGCCGCACAGCTGTAGCCAATAACCTGCAGATCCTCGAAGGAATTAAGCAAGCCGTCCTCGAAGCGCTGCAAACTGCGGGCGGCATGGATGGCGGCAACTGGACAATTCAGGTCGTCGATACAGACGGAAATATTAAGGCGGAGCAGATCATATCGGCAGCAGAACGGCGGAACCGCCGGGACGGCAGAACGATCCTGCCTCTGGGGGATTGAGGTGAGAATATGGCAAATGAATATAACCCGATCCGCAGCGTAGACGGTGCTGCGGTCAAATGCCCGTCGCTCTTCAAGTGGGCGCTGGAGGACGTATCTGCCTCCGACGCCGGACGGACAGAAGACACGGTCATGGACAAGATGCGGCTCGGACAGGTCGTGAAATTGGATCTTGCGTGGAACGGCCTCACATCAGCTGAGGCCGCTGCTGTTTTACAGGCCTTCAATCCGGAGTACATAGAGGTGTGCTATCTGGACGCCATGCAGGGGGGCTATGTTACGTCGGAATTCTACGTAGGCAACAGATCCGCGCCGCTGTATAACGCGCGGGACGGGCGCTGGCAGAACGTAGCATTCAATATCATCGAAAGGTCGGGTGTGTGATGTACCCTATAAGCGATTACGTATATAATCTATATATGCAGCAGCCCCGCCAGATCGTTGATATTACCATGCAGACCGGGAACGAAACGCTGCATCTGACAGAGCATGATGTCTTCCAGAACAGCCTTACGATCGATCGGTACTGCATGTCCGGGAAGACCATCGAGCTGGGTTCTGCGGTTGCAGCTGAGCTGAGGCTCAAGCTGGACAACCGCGACGGGAAATTCGACAACGTGACCTTCGAGGGGGCGGAGCTGTTCGTCCGCGTCGGGGTTGAATACACGGCTCCCGCATCGTGGGATTGGATATCTCAATTCCAATGGGCCACGTTGGAAAATTTCACGTGGAATCAGCTCAAGAGCGGAGAGCTGCGTCTTGGGGACAGCCATTGGGTGAATACCAGACGGGAATACGTGCCCTGCGGGTATTTCACCGTTGACGAGCCGCCGCGAAAATTGAATACCATATCTCTGTCAGCGCTGGACCGGATGGTCAGCTTCGACAAGGCGTTCGATCCGGCCTCGATTTCATTTCCGCTTACGGTAGGAGCACTGCTGGAAGACTGCTGCGAGATCTGCAATGTCCCTCTGTATACACAGGTCAATACGCTGCTGAATTATGATTATGTCATTAACAGCGCGCCGGACGAAGAGGATCTGACATACCGCAGGATCATCCAATGGATTGGTGAGATCACCGGCACATGCGCATACATCGACTGGGACGGAAAACTGCGTATGGAATGGTATCATGCCACGCCCACCGAAATTAGCTCGGCCGTCCGTTATACGTCGGACCTGTATGAAAACGATATTGAAATCACCGGCGTGCAGATTACGGACGCCGATAAAAATGAATATCTGTCCGGTACAGACGCGTATGCACTGAATATCACGGGGAATCAGCTCATCCAGCACGATTTTCAGACTCTTGCGGCCTCGCTGTACAACAGCATCGGCGGGCTTACCTATCGCACATACAGCTGCACGACCAGAAGCATGCCGCACCTGTATCCGCTCGACAAGATCGCCTATGTTGATAAGGACAGCGTGTCACATGATACAATTATCACGCATTACACGTTCAAGCTTAATGGCCGCACCTCCGTTGCAGCCAAAGGCCAGACGAATACGAATGCGGGCTATGCATCGGCCAACCCGCTCACCAAGCGGGAACAAGTCATTCTGGAGGCGATGAAGCAGGAGACCAACAAGCAATTGGAATCCCGACAGCAGGCTGTTTTGGAAATGAACGAGGTAATCAGCAATTCGCTTGGCTTGTACCGTACTGGCGTCGAACAGGCGGACGGATCCACGATCTATTACTACCACAACGGCAGCACATTGGATAACAGCAACATTATCTATACGTACCGCGCCGGAGGCTTTGCATGGACGGATGCATGGGACGGCGAAGACACGGTATGGCAGTACGGAATCACCAAGGACGGCAATGCCGTGCTGAACATGCTGTCGGCGTATAAGATCAGCACAGATATGCTGTCCGCCGGCTGCGTCACAACCGAAAAGCTCGAAACAAGCTTCATAGAATCCATTGACGACCGGTTTGAGCTGGTCGTAAAAACATCGTCCAGCGGATCTTACTCGGTGAATTCTGCCGGAATTGTAGCGGCGATCAATGCATCCGGAAGTACAGTACAGATCCACGCGGATAAGATCTATCTCAACGGTCAGACAATTGCAGATGCCATTACAGCCGGAAGCATCGTCACCGGCGCGATTGATGTCACCAATGCGCTTGGATATTCGCTGCTCTACGCAAGCACATACGACCATAGCATGCAGATAGGCGGGTTCACGGTATCTCGAGGGGCAGCCAAAGGATATATTGCGCTCGGAAAATCTGCGTACAACGACAGCAATTCCGGCGTATACCTGGGAACCGACGGAATCGGACTGGGGAGCCAGACGTTCTATGTAACATCCGCCGGGTATCTACACGCCCAGAACGCCAATATTACAGGCAGCACATTCACTGGTACGTTGAAATCGGGAACAGTGCTGGTCAGTGGGATTACATTAGGAGCGTTCGTCAATCCAGGATTTGAGGGATATGGACTGTTACAGACGACGAACGACGCGTCTGGCGCATACCACAACATCGTCGTAATGAATGCCAGTCAGATGCTGGTAGGCCGCGAAATGCCAGGAGACCGAATCAATGGAATGTCGGTGACTGCTGGAGGGACCTACCTATACGGCTATGCAGGCGAAACATCTGATCTTCGAGCAAAAAAAGATATTTCGGAAGTTGATGATCGGTACAGCGTATTTTTCGATTCGCTGAAACCCAGACTCTTCAAGTACATCGACGGGGATTCCGGCCGAACCTGGACCGGATTCATTGCGCAAGAAATCAAAGCTGCCCTAGAGACAGCTGGATTAACTACGCAAGAATTTGCGGGAATCGTCATCCCTCCGGAGGATCAATATAATCAGAATTGGTCACTTAGATATGATCTATTCATCGCCCTGTGCGTGAATGAGATACAGAAGTTGAAAAAAATCATCAAAGAAAGGATCGCGTGAACGATGAAACTGGGAGAATTAATGAAAATCAGGGCCGTGCTGATTAAGCACAAAGACGTCGCGGACGGGGTATCAATACAAACCAAATACAAGATCACGAAATTTTTGGTTGATACAGATGCAGAGGCGTCCTTCTGCGGGAAAGCGCTGCATGAATTGGAAGCGCAGTATTGGGCAGACGGCAAGCTTCGGGAAGGAACCGAGGATGAATACGCCTCAAAAGTCAACGAGCTAATCGATATGGAGGTTGATAAGAGTGTGCAATTTTCGATGGAAGAATTGGAGCATTTTTCATTATCCGTAGAGGATATGCTGTGTCTGTACGGCTGCATCACGGAGGAATCACAATGACACAGGAAGAAATCATTATCAAAATCACAGAGTACCACAAAGAGATTGGCAGTCTGAAGCACCGCATGGATGACTGCGAGCGGTCACAGGAAGAGCTTGCCGCACTGGTTCGGTCTGTGGACCGGCTGGCGATCAACATGGAGAGCATGCTCCGAGAGCAGCAGCATCAGGGAGAGCGTCTGGAACGCCTGGAGCAGTCGCCAGGGGAGGACTACAAGTATTACAGGCGCCTGATTATCGGGTGCGTCATAACAGGCATTATCGGCGCCGTACTAGGCGCCGTTTTTGCAATAATATAGAAAGGATGATTACACATGAATTTCGAGGATTTTGTCAGGCCGGAGCTGCTGGTGCTGATTCCGGTATTGTATCTGATCGGGATTGCGATTAAGAAATCGAATCTGAATGACCGCTGGATCCCGATTGTGCTGGGCGCTGCCGGCGTTGTATTGGCGGGGCTGTACATTTTCGCGACAACGGATATGTCCGGCGGGAAAGACGCTGTAATGGCCGTTTTCGTGGCTCTGACGCAGGGTATTCTTACGGCCGGCGCAAGCGTGTATGCCAATCAGATCTACAAGCAGATTACGAAAGGAGAAGAGAAAAATGATAACGAGCAATGAATTCATACAGAGGTTACTTGACGCGGCAAAAAATCATAAAACCGTCTATGCAAACGGCATGTTCGGACACCTTATTTCGGAAGAGATTATATCGCAGAAGGCGCAGCAGCTGCCGGGCTGGTACACTGCATCCCGGCAGGCGGATCTTCGCGAGCTGATTGGAAAAGAGTATTTCGGCTTTGACTGCGTCTGCCTGGTCAAAGGTATCCTCTGGGGCTGGAATGGCGATGCGTCGAAAAAGTATGGCGGAGCCGTATATCAGTCTAACGGTGTGCCAGATATCACGGAAGAACAGATGATAAACGTTTGCAGCGGTGTCAGCAGTGATTTTTCGAGTCTTGTTCCCGGTGAATTCTTGTGGATGCAGGGGCACTGCGGCGTATACATCGGAGACGGACTTGCCGTAGAATGCACGCCGAAGTGGGACAACTGCGTCCAGATCACGGCGGTAGGCAATATCGGCTCGAAATCTGGATATAATAGCCGGACATGGACCAAGCACGGAAAGCTGCCGTATGTAGAATACGTACAGGCAGGGCACGAAATCGCTGCCGGCGATCTGGTGAAAATCGCGTCAGATGCAGAATATTACGGCGGCGCGGCAATGCCGGCATGGGTTAAGGACCAGAACTGGTACGTCAAGTCCCGCGACGGAGACCGCGCGGTTATCGATCAGAACGAGGCCGGAACGAACTCCATTGACAGTCCGGTGGACGTCAAGTATCTGACACTTGTCGGATCTGCTGAAGCGGAACCGGAGCCCGTGCCTGCCGCCGACACGGTAACGGTAGAGCTGCTTACGCTGCGCAGGGGAGAAAACAGAGGCAATACGCAGATCGGTACCGTGCAGACGATCCTGAAAACAGCTGGACTCTATACAATGGACGTCGATAACAGCTACGGGCCGGGGACAGAAACAGCCGTCAAGAAATTCCAGGCCGCAAAAGGGCTGGACGCAGACGGCGTTGTCGGAATAGACACCTGGACGGCGCTGCTCGGCGGCTGATTTATGGCATAACGGGGCATCCAAAGCGGAGCCCCGTTACATTAAAATTTTCTAGGTATTATTTCACACAAGGGCAGATTTCATGGTTTTGATCGTACCAAATGATATAGAATACACCTTCCTCGATCATTCCGAATAGCCGTTCCTTTCCAGAAAGTCTCAAAGAATATATATGCTGTGAATCTTCATATAGATGTAATTCTTTTAATCTATGTTGAGCCTCTGGTATTAACTTGGTTATATCGATCCAATGATTATTAGATCCGTGTGTACGTCCACCATTTGAAGAGTTGATGTCTGCCCATGTCATTGTTTCAAAATTTTGCAATTTGCAGATTATATCTTGATATATATTTTTACACGCACTTAATGACCATCTCTCTTTATCACAATTGCAAAAGCGCCATTTAGGGCGCTCATGCAAATA
>CEAZ01027661.1_pt1 | contig 13477 bp, 9 predicted proteins | sample 557361 | NCBI WGS metagenome assembly CEAZ01 (sample SAMEA3182074, study PRJEB8094) | gut metagenome | biome: human; feature: gut; material: Stool; isolation source: human stools | place: Canada | collected 2012-02-22 | reverse complement strand
CCCGCATCGTGCTTCGGGGGCAAAAGCCCCTCGCACTCTGCGACCGCTGCCCCTGCTTCGGTTCGCTGTTTCCGCCACTGGCGGCGCTCACCTTTGCAGCATCCAGTATTATCTGCGCTTTTGGCTTAGCAGCTGCCGCACCTCGCTCGCCGTATCGGCACTTAGAATTATGCGGTATTGCCTTAGAAATTTTGTACAAAAATACTCTCAACTTTTTTGAAACAAAATTTCTAAAGCCCCCTTTTCTTTTTATTATAACGCGAATATAATGAACATATCAAGTCATTATTTTGCCATATCGCGGGGCAAAAAATCTTTTTCTCTCGTTTATTCTTTGCATCGTGCAATTTGGTAAGCTTTTCTGATATAAAATTTCACAGCGTTTACCGCAACAGGAGGTTTCCCCATGGTTCTGAATGGTCTTGACCACCTGGCTGACGCCGCACCCTGGCTGAAAGGGCGGCGGCTCGGCCTGATCACCTCGACATCCGGCGTAACTCGGATGCTGACATCCGGCATTGATGCCATCCACGCGCAGTTCCCGCTGACAGCGCTGTTCGGCCCGGAGCACGGCGTACGCGGCGACCATGACGCCGGTGCTACCGTAGAAACCTACACCGATCCCGCCACCAGACTGCCGGTGTACAGCCTGTACCGCAAGGATTCCCAGCACATGACGCCGGAGATGCTGGACCTGGTAGATACCGTGATCTATGATATCCAGGATATCGGCGCGCGGTTTTATACTTACATTTCCACCCTGCTGTATGTGATGCGGGACTGCGCCGCCGCGGGCAAAGAACTGGTAGTGCTGGACCGCATCAATCCCCTGGGCGGCAAGGTGGAGGGCGGTTTGCTGCAGCCCGGTTTTGAAAGCTTTGTGGGGGCCTATCCCCTTACAACCCGGTACGGCCTGACCCCCGGTGAATTTGCCCGCCTTGCCAACGAGGAACAGCACATTGGCTGCCAGCTGCATGTGCTGCCGGTGCTGGGCTGGAAACGGGAGATGCTCTTTCCCGAAACGGGGCTGTACTGGATGATGCCCAGCCCGGCCATTCCCAACTTTGAAACCGCGCTGCTCTACCCCGGCACCTGCCTGACCGAGGCCACCAACATTTCGGAAGGGCGCGGAACCTCGGCCCCGTTCGAATTGATCGGCGCACCGTTCATCAACGGTGCGGCATTGGCTGACCGGATGAACGCTAAAAAGCTGCCGGGCGTAATTTTTACCGCGGCTTACTTTACGCCCAGTGCTTCCAAACATGCAGGCAGGCGCTGTGAGGGCGTACACATCCACCTGACCGACACCAAAGCGTATGACACCATCCGCACCGGCACCGCCCTGCTGTATGCCATCCGCGAGATATACCCCAACGATTTTGCCCTGCGCCAGCCCGAAGACGAAAAAGCCCTGCTGCCCATCAACCGCCTAACCGGCAGCGATGTACTTGCCCACGATTGGCCGGACTTTGACGCGCTGATGGAACGCTGGGAGAACGAGGCAAAAGCGTTTGATGAAAGGGCAGCGTTTGCGAGAATGTACGAATGATAAGTTAGGAGTTAGGAGTTTTGCGGCATCACAAGGTTGGAGCTGGACGAATTAGGAATTAGCAATGGGCAATTAAAAAGAATAAAGGCAATACCGCATAATTCTAACTCCTCCCTCCTAACTAAAAATTTCCCTCATAATCAGAAGGAGCCTAAACATGACAGACCTTGAACGTATCGGCCAGCGCCTTGTCACTGGCTTTCCCGGAACCGCCCTCACACCGGAGCTGGTGCAGGTGGTCAAAGAATATAAGATCGGCAACATCATCCTTTTCCGCGAAAACATTGCCAGCGCGGACCAGCTGCGGACCCTGTGCGCTGACCTGCAAACCCTCATCCGCAGCGAAACCGGCCACGACGCTTTTATCATGATTGATCAAGAGGGCGGCGCTGTGACCCGCCTGCCGGAAAGCTGCATCAATGTACCAGGCTCCATGGCGCTGGCCGCCACCGGTGACCCCGAAACCACCTATCTGGCCGGCAAGCTGACCGGCGAAGAGCTGCGCAGTCTGGGCGTCAACTTTAACCTGGCCCCCAGCGTGGATGTCAACTGCAACCCTGCCAACCCCATCATCGGGGTGCGCAGTTATGGCGATACCCCCGCCACCGTGGCCAAGTATGCCGCCGGTATGATCCGCGGCCTGCAGGATGGCGGCGTGCTCTGCCTGGCCAAACATTTCCCCGGCCACGGCGATACTTCGCTGGACAGCCACCTCACCCTGCCCTGTGTAGACAAGCCCCGCGATGAACTGGAACGGATGGAGCTGGCTCCCTTCCGCGCTGCCATTGCTGACGGCGTACCCGCCATCATGACGGCGCACATCCTGTTCCCCGCGCTGGATGACAGCGGTGTGCCCGCCACCATGTCCCGCCGCATCGTCACCGGCCTGCTGCGCGGCGAAATGGGCTTTACCGGCCTTGTCACCAGCGACTGCATGGAGATGCAGGCTGTGCAGAAGTTCTTTGGTTCGGTCAACGGCGTGCTGGCCGCCATGAACGCCGGGGTGGATCTGGTGCTGCTTTCCCACACCACCCTGCTTTCCGGCGAAGCTGCCAAGGCTGCCGCCGAAGCTTTGCAGTCCGGCAAACTGGACCGCAAAGAGATGGAAGAAAGTGTGGACCGCATTCTGGCCGCTAAGGCCAAGCTGGCCGCCGTGCCCGCCGCCGCGTTTGATGCGGAGCGGGCCGCCGCCCTGAATGACAAGCTGCTGCGCGCCACCATTACCGAAGTGCATGTACCCAAAGCAGGCCGCCCTAACGTGGGCGGGCACCCACTGTGCCTGGGCTGCCAGGTCTACCGCACCGGCCTTGTGGGCAATGTGGTGGACGATGTGCAGCAAAGCTTCCCCGTTATGATGGCCAAAGCGCTGGGTGGAGATGGTTTTACCACCCCCATTGATCCCAGTGAGGATGAAATTTACGAGTGGGTGCGCCGCGCCGAAAGCTACACCAGTATCGTGATCGGCACCTATAACGGCCATCTGCACCCGCAGCAGCTGGAGCTGACCAAGGCCTTGGCTGAGCACAGCGGCAAGCCCGTTATTGTGGTGGCGCTGCGCAACCCGTATGACCTCTTCCCCCTGCCGGAAAGTGTCTACACCCTTGCCGCGTATGAATACACCGCCCGCAGCACTGCCGCCGTGGCGGATGTTCTGCTGGGCCGCCATGCCGCAACAGGCCGCCTGCCCATTGCCACGCCGGAACAGGAGGCCCAATGATGCCCTACTATGTTGGCATTGACGGCGGCGGAACCAAAACCGCCGTGGAGCTACGCACCCGCGGTTCCGCAGCCCACAGCCGCGCTGTGTTTGGCCCCCTGAACTGCAACAGCGACCGCACCGCTGCCGCCAAAACCCTGACCGATACGCTGGCCTGGCTAGCTGCCCAACCGGAAGGGCTGGCCGGGTGCGATGGGCTTTGCATCGGCAGCGCAGGTATCAGCAACCCGGATGCTTACAACTTTATTCAGGATATCATCCGCGCAAGCAGCTACACTGGCCCGCTGCAAATCGTTGGCGACCAGGTCACAGCGCTGGCCGGTGCCTTGGGCCAGCCGGTGGGCACTGTGCTGATTGCAGGCACCGGTTCCATCTGTTACGCCCGCACGGCCGATGACCGCGAAGCCCGCAGCGGCGGCTGGGGACATCTGATCGACGACGAGGGCAGTGCCTATGCACTCGGACGGGATATTCTGCGCGCCGTGGTGCGCGCCGCCGATGGCCGTGCCCCCGCCACAGCTCTGACGGAGCTGGTCGCCCAGCGCCTGGGTGCGCCAGGCGTGCAGCCGGTTATCCGCTTCACCTATGCCCCCACCACAACCAAAAAGGAAATTGCCGCCCTGGCCCCCCTGCTGGACCCTGCCTTGCAGCAGGGCGATGCCGCGGCGCAGGCCATTATTGCCCATGCCGCTGATGAACTGACCCAGATGGCTGCCGCCGCCATGCAGCCCCTTGGTTTGCAGACCGGCAGTATGGCCCTGCTTGGCAGTGTGCTGCAAAAAAATGAAACCCTGCGTGCCGCTGTTATCACCCGCCTGACTGCCCAGTTCCCCACCCTCACCTTCCCCGAACCCGTTGGCGATGCCGCGGATGGGGCAGCGGTTATGGCGGAAAATAGTTAGGGCAACACCACACAATTCCCGCCTTGCGGCTTAAGCACCGCTTCGGCGGCTGCGGCACGGCATCTGCGTTGCCAAAATGCTCGATAATGTCGGGTTGCGGTACCCGCATCGTGCTTCGGGGGCAAAAGCCCCTCGCACTCTGCGACCGCTGCCCCTGCTTCGGTTCGCTGTTTCCGCCACTGGCGGCGCTCACCTTTGCAGCATCCAGTATTATCTGCGCTTTTGGCTTGGCATCTGCCGCACCTCGCTCGCCGTATCGGCACTTAGAATTATGCGGTATTGCCTTAGGAAGTAGGAGTGAGGTGTTAGGAGTTGGTATAATTAGAAATGAACAATGAGGAATTCGTCATTCGATATAGATATCGTTACCTGTCCCATTGATCTATTCTTTCCTCTCCAACCCAAACCGAGACAACTCCTACCTCCTCCTTCCTAACTTACTTCTTGCTACTAATATCCACACACCCAAATTGGAGGTTTTCCCATGCCTGATATGCTTGTTAAACTGTATGACCTGCCTGATGAAGCCCCGGCCCTGGCGCGGAGCCACGCGTTTGGGGTCGAGATCCGCCGTGCCATGGCGCCGGACCGCCAGCGCGTGCTGGATTGGGTGCGCACCCACTCTGGCGACTGCGCTGCCGGTGAATGCGCTGTCAGTTTTGCCCATACGCCCATTGGCTGCTGGATCGCCACCCGCGGCAGCGAGATCGTGGGTTACGCCTGTTACGATGCCACCGCGCCGGACTTTTTCGGTCCCACCCGTGTGCTGGACAGTGAGCAGGGCCACGGTGTGGGCACTGCCCTGCTGCTTCGCTGTCTGACCGCCATGCGGGAATACGGGTACGGCTATGCCATCATTGGCAGCGTTGGCCCGGTGGAATTCTATCAGAAAACCTGCAATGCCACCGTTATTCCAGATTCCGACCCCGGAATTTATAAAGATTTTTTGCGCGGAATGGAAAAAAGAGCGGAAAAGCATTGATAATTAGCAATGGGTAATTAGGGCAACACCGCACAATTCCCGCCTTGCGGCTTAAGCACCGCTCCGGCAGCTGCGGCACGGCATCTGTGTTGCCAAAATGCTCGATAATGTCGGGTTGCGGTACTCGCATCGTGCTTCGGGGGCAAAAGCCCCTCGCACTCTGCGACCGCTGCCCCTGCTTCGGTTCGCTGTTTCCGCCACTGGCGGCGCTCACCTTTGCAGCATCAAGTATTATCTGCGCTTTTGGCTTGGCAGCTGCCGCACCTCGCTCGCCGTATCGGCACTTAGAATTATGCGGTATTGCCCTAACTTTTATTTTCGCTCTCAAAATACTGCCTCGGCGTTACCCCAGTGTTGCGTTTGAAGAACAGGATGAACGCCGACGGCGAGGCAAAACCGGTACGTTCGGCCACATTTTTGACCAGTTCCCCCTGGGCGATCAATTTCTTCGCGTGCTGCAATTTGGCCTCGTCGATCTGGTCGGAAAGCTTTTTGCCGGTATTGATGCGGTAAAAGCGGGACAGATACGACGGGTTGAAGCCGGTCATGCGGGCAAGGGCAGTCAGGGAAAGGTCCTAGTTTTCCACGTTGTCCTCAATATAACGGTTGATCCGCTTGATGATGGCCTGGGTGCTGTGGGTTTCGTTTTCCTCGCGCTGGCGGCAGGTTTCGGCGCACAGGTCGGTAAAGCGGTGCAGCATTTCCAGCTGGGTAGCGGCACCGCTGCGCAGGTAGGCGTTAAACAGGTCAAAGCAGGCCGTATCGCGGGCGGGCTCTTCTCCCAGCTGTTCGGCAAAAATTTCCCGCCGCACGTTCAGCAGCAGGGTGAAGAGCAGCAGCTGCTGTTCGCTGTCCAGTTAGGGCGGTTCGGCAGCATCAAAAAATGTTGTCTGCATCATGGTGCATACAGTATCCGCAGTGCCTGTGCGCATCAGCTGGTCCAACTGCTGCAACAGTGCCGAAAACTGGAATTGGTTCTGGATGGAAGCGCTGCCGGTGCCCAGCAGCAGATCCGCGTAAGTATTTTCGTCCACGATCAGCAGGCGGCCGGCGCTCTGGTCCACCATGCGGTAGATGCGGTTCAGCAGACTGTACTGCTTATATGGATATTTAATCACCTTTCGTCACTTTAGCACTTCCCATGTCGTGTGCATAGCATAACAAAAGCCTCCCATGTAAGAACATTATTTCCTGCATGAGAGGCTTTTTCAGCGCTTTACCTTATATTATCGTTCTTTCTTGATTTTCTTCTAATCAACAGCAGGAACAAGAGGAATATAGCAACTACTAAAAGCGGTATTATAATCCACGCTCCACTCTTCTTTTGTGGTTGCTCATCCGTTTCGGCTTCATCCAAATTTCCTTGTTTCCATGATCCGTACAAAGTCATGTTCTTTTTCACCACATCATCCTTAAAATCCCATTGCTCTTTCAAGTCAATGTCAGAGTACCAGCCTTGAAACAGATAACCTTCTCTGCTCGGACTTTGTGGTTCAGCAACTTTTTCTCCATACTGAACCTGCTGGCTTGGAATTTCATCTCCGCCGCGTGATTCAAACTTGACGGTGCATTCCGTAGAAACCACTACTGTCACTTCATTGGCTTCACATGGATAGCCACCATATCCGTCCTTTTGTGATACCAGAAAGTCATTGCTAACAATTTTTGCAGCGCCGTTCTCTCCAATCACTCGCAACTGTATGGTGCCCAGCTGTTCGGTTGCATTCCACTGCGAACCCCCGCTCATGGAAAGGAAGTTCATGTAGAATTCTCGTGATGCGTCTGTGCCGGCAATATCCGCTGATGTAATACCTTGCTTCAGGGTTGTTCCATCTTGGACAAGCTCAAAGAAATTGCTATCGTACTGTATTTCATCTTGCACCGCATACATTGTATAGGGCACATTCTGGTCTGTACGCTTTAATTTTAGAACAACCGTTATGATATCGCCCGTTGTAGCTTCAATGCTCTCTTCTCCGTTAGCTGTCAGCTCAAATTCAAAACTTGGGTTCTCTGTCTGTATTTCCTCAGCATGAACCGGAATCAAGCATATCATAATCAACAGCAGTGATGCTAATATTGCTGTACACTTTTTTCTGAATATATCGCCGTCTTTTATTTGCAATTTAACCATATCCTACTTAATAAAGTTCAGCAGTTTTAATTGGCTTTACCGGAGAGAATCTTATTAATAATCACCTCGGCATCTTTTACGTCAACTTTATTGTCACCGTTTGCATCTGCACGGAGGAATTTTTCCATTGTCACATCACTTGTGAATTCATTATAAACGGCATTGTACATATTATAAACCAGCTGTGCATCACTTGCATCCAGGATGCCCGTCCCATTCACGTCCATGTTATTGCCGTTATCGATAATCACTTTTTCGCCATCCATAATGCCGATTTCCGCTTTGGCTTCCTCATCGCTCAAGGTCTCAGCAATTACAAGGTAGCAGTATGTCTGGTACTGTTCAGACCAGAACATCGGTTTTCCTGCATAGCTCGAAACCTTTCCTTCTGCCAGCGTTGTATTATTTTTTACAAGCCACATTTTAGTACCGTTCAGTGTCAGGTAATCTTCAACTGCGACACCATCCAGAATTGCATTATGGTTTACTGTAAATACCAGTGCCGCCGTCACCTTTTTCACTGTATAAGTATTATCACCATTATTAATTACTTCAACAGTACTGCCGCCCATTGTAGCGGTAACAGTATAAGTATATCCCGCTTCCGGTGTAATCGTCAGAACGTAATCTTCACCAACCTTAGCTTCCGAATCGTATCCTTCCGCTGCACCGGCGCCAGTACCTTCTACAGTTACACTTACAATCGTTTCGCTCTTCGTTACAGTAATTTCGATATCACCCGTAATAGCAGCACCGGGAATTGTGCATACAGAATCCGCAACAGAATATCCGCTGTAGCTCTTTCCGCCAATCACAATGCTTTCCAATTTATAAGCCCAGCCCTTGGCGGCGGGAATCGTAAATTGGTAATCCTCATTGTAAGTTGCTTTGTTTGCTGCACCCACAACATCTTCTGCCGCATTGCCTGCAAAAGTCACATTGTAAACCTTCGCCGTTCTGGTACCTGTAACAACAACTTCACCAGTCACATTGGCAATGGTATATGTTCCGTCTTCGTTAGCGACAACTTCAGCCTCTACGCCATTAACCGTTGCACTTACAGTGCTATAGTCATAATTTGCGCTGTCGGCAGATTTTGCGAACGTGTAATCACTGCCATCTTCTACAGTTGCACTGCCTGTAAAGATTTCCGGCAAAGTAACATTATATACTTTTTTCTTAACACTAATCGATAATACATTCGGATTCAACGCTGCTGCGATCAAGTCGCTCTTTGCTGCATTTTCTTTGTTAACAAATGCAGCCGACAGCAGCGTAATTGCTGCGTCTCCGTCCGCTTTGGCTGTAAAATTCAGGGTATACACGCCTGTACCAAAGTTTTTATTTTCACCGTAATCTTCCAGTGTAATAATCCCATTTTCTTCTTTAACGGTTGCATTTCCGACCACGGATTCATCACGGTTGAAGGTCAGCTTATCCACATCGAATTGAACCTTAACTTCACCGGCTGCAAAGGTTGCAGCATCGGGATTGGATACACCAATGTTCACATCTACTGTTTCATCAACATGAATCTCTTTATTCAGTGTATTCAACCCTGCTGTATAACCTTCCGTGTGTACATCGCCCACAACAGTAAGCGTTGCAGCCGCAGAAGCTTCGGGCTCCCATATAGTACCATAATCCTTTGTCAATTCCAGTTCCTTAACGCCAACACGATAGGAGCCAGCTTCTGTTCCTGCCGGAACTTTAAAAGTAACTTTGAGCAGTTCCGTAATGTCATTCAAGTTTTCGGCATCATCACTAGACCAGCTTACCTTACCGTTGGCCATATTATAATTGGAGGCTTTAATATCAATCTTGTCCCCGCCTTCGATTTTTACCAGCTCAATGGGAGCATCATATACAATCGTCAGCCCCATACCATCCAAAGTAACGGCTTTATTTGTTTTCAATGTCATCTGAACCGTCTGATCCTGATCACTCACATTTAAGGTTTCATTGTTCAGAACTGCCGAATACAAGACGCCCAGAGTGTTTGTTTCATCGGCTGCAAATGTCGGCAACGAAAACGCAACTGTTAATGCCATCGCCAATAATAGGCTAAATGCCCTTTGTACTTTGTTTCTCATTTTTAATCTCCAATCTTTTATTTGTATCAAATTTTATTGCCACTGCAGCGAAGTATTGCCAAGGACAGCTGCTCTCAGCCGGGTAATATCCGCTGTTGTGAGTTTACCGTCATTGTTGGTATCTGCCGCCAACTTTTGCAAAGGTTCCAGCTCAACTTTGTTCAGCACTGCCGCACTGCCCTTGGTTGCATCTGCGGCTGTAACCTTCCCATCGCCGTTAATATCTCCAAGCAGTACAATTGCCAGCGTAGAATCCTGTGTCATATCTTCTGCTGTAAAGCTGTAGCTTCCGTCCTCGTTAGCTGTTGCGGGCAGTCGCTCATAGCTTTGGCCGCCATCCTTGCTGACTGCCACCATACAAGGCGAACCGCTGCTGACACTGAACGTATTGCTTCCCGTAGTCCAGCCTTTTTCCGGCGGTGTAAGCGAAGCGCCGCTTTCCCCTGCCTGAGAAGTTCCATTGTTCACATTGACATTGATCGGTTTGCTGTTGCCGCCGGTTTCACCCGAATCGTCGCCCTCGTCACCGCCGGGATTACCGCCGGATCCGCCGCCTGCACCTTCCGGCTTTTCCATTTCCTGTGCAACCCATTCCAACTTTTTGGCCCCATACTGCTGCAGCATGCTGCTTGTCCAGTCCGGATTGTTGCTTGGATAATAGGCTGTACCATTTTTTATTGATCTAAATGCTTCTGTGTCAATTTGAGGTACATTCCATCTAAATGTAATTGTTACGCCTGACACTCTGTCTGCACATTGAGCAAACGCACCTTTATCAATGCTGGTAACCCCTGTAGGAAGTATAACCGTCCTCAAACTATAGCAGTAAGCAAATGCAGATGAAGAAATCTTCTCTACTTTATCCGGAATAGCAATACTTGTTAACGCTTCACATCTAAAGAATGCACTTGCACCAATATATCGAAGTGTACTCGGCAATGTTATTGACGTAAAATGATTTGCACTATAAAGGCCACTATAACTGTAAAATTCTCCACACCCTGAAAAAGCCGAGTTGCCTATACTTGTTACTCCTTCTGGAAGTTCCATGCTATACAACTCATAACATTGTGCAAAAGCTGCATCACCTATCGTCACCAACGACTGTGGAAGTTTAACATTGTGAAGATAATAATTGTTTTCGAATGTATTGTCTGGTATATTGGAAAGGTTATCCGGAAGTACCACATCTCTCAACGCACTATTTGCGAATATTCCCTTGCCAAAGACTTTTATATGTTCCGGGATGGTCAGTTCCTGCATCTTTAAATTTTGGAACGCATAATCACCAATTTCAACCAGACTTTCTGGGAACTCCAACGATGTTAGTCCACACCCTGAGAATGTGTATGCTTTTATTTCTGTAATCCCCTCCGGTATGGTTATATGTGCAAGTTTTTTGCACCCTATAAAGGCTTTTTCTCCGATCTTGGTAACCGTCTGCGGAATCGTTACATCTTCAAGGCCAACACATTCTTTAAAAGCTTCTGCCCCGATTTCTACAACCCGATAACCGTCAATAGCGTCCGGAATTGTCAGCATTCCCGTTGCATCAATATTGCATTTTGTAATAATTGCTGTTGATGTATTTTCGTCAATCTGGTATGCCAGCGTTGCGTTTGTATCCGGAACCGTGTATGTATGTTCTTCTCCTTCAAATTCGTTTACTTCATAGGATAGCCATGTAAGGTTTCCCCTATAATTTGCCATTTTATCCTCTGTCCACGACAAATTATTTTTGGGATAATAGCAAACTGCCGAAACATTTTCAAACGCCGATTCATCAATGTAAGGAGCCGAACCTGTAAAAGTAACTTTGGAAAGTGTTGTGCATCCAGAAAAAGTTCCCCGTTCCAAGCTATTCAATTTCTTCGGAAGCGTTATTTCGGTCAGACTCACACAATCTTCGAACGCATACTGTTCAATTGTTTCCAGCTTTTCCGGTAAAATCACTTCTTTCAATTTACTGCATCCGTTAAACGAAAATTGATCGAGCTTTTTAATTTTGTTTGAAAGTTTTACTTTTTCCAAGTTCGTGCAATTTTCAAACGAAGCACTGCCCAACTCTGTAACACTATCAGGAATTTGCAGTTCTGTCAAATTCTTGCAGCCAGAAAATTTTTCCAATCTCGTTATCCCTTCTGGGATAACGAGATTTTCTATTTTACAATTTGCGAACCCTCTAACACAAGTCACCCCTTCAGGTATTTGAAACGTTCCTATTCTTCCGCACGGAAACTTCTCCAAAATTGTCTTATCTTTGCTGTACAGAATTCCATCTACTGATGTATATGATGTATTGCTTGCTGAGACATTTATATTCATTACTGACGGTAGGTTATGCAAATATTCTATTTTAGTAAATCCACTTCCCAGATTCAATGTCTCAAGTTCCGGAAGGTTGCACCTTGAAAAGAGATTACCTACATCCTGCACTCCATTTCCAATCGTTAGCGTCTTCATATGTGTGCATGTTCCAAATGCGCTTGTTTGAATTGCAGTTACCGAGTTTCCAACTTCCAATTCTGTCAGCTTATCACATCCATCAAAACAATAGTCCACTAGAGTTGTTACTGTGTCTGGTACTACATATTTGCCGTTCAAATTCAGTGGTGCATGCTGCAGTTGGGTCTTGTTTTTGTCAAATAATACACCTTTCTCATCATTGCTGTAGTATTGATTTTGCGGGTCTACATAGTATCCCTGCGATGCTGCAGCAGATGTAAACGCATACTTGTCAATGCTTGTAACGCTTGCCGGAATCGTTACGCTTGTAAAAGTTGATCCGAATGCACAACTCGCAATTTTCTTTACTGAATTTCCAATTTCAATTTCTGTGGCATTTTTGCAGTTATAAAACGCATGTTTTCCCACAGAAGTTACGCCCTGTCCAATGATGATTTTCTTTACCTGTGGGCCATAATCGTTCCAAGGTGCATATGTTTCATTTTGGTCATAGTCATTCATTGTTCCCTGACCGTAACCCGTAACTGTCAGTGTTCCGTCAGCAGTCAATGTCCAACTGATATAGTTTTTCTCACCTGAAGCAATTACATCATTCTGCTGCTCTGCAGTACTTGTTACAGGCAGAGCAGTACTTTCTGCCGCATGTATTTGCAGTGGAGACAGAACAAGTGCTGCTCCGCAGGTAATTCCTGCAAACACACACAGCGCAGCTTTGGGATTTGTGTTATGCTTTTGTTTTTTCATAGGTCATCCTCCAGCAGCGTTATCATTTGTTATTTTTCCTTTTATTGTACGCAAAATTGACATTTACAGTATATTTTCTTTTTTTAATGATTTTATCACACATTTTCCATTATTTCAATTCTTTTCATACCTTTTATCGCAATTTTCAATAATACAGCACAGTATTTTAACTTTTGAGCAAAAAGAGGTATAACAGAGGCAAAGAAGGTGAGAACTATGCTGCACAATGAAGCTCGAAAATTGATTCTGGAAGCATACGACAAAGGCGTTAGCGTAAAAGAACTGGCAAAGTGCTTTTCTGTAAACACCTGTTCGATATATCGTTTGCTGAAGCGTCGGAACGAAACAGGCAGCTACGAAACTCAAACGAATCTCCGTGGAAAGAAGCCCAAATTGTCAGATGTAGATCATCAGCACATCCTTTCGCTTCTGGAAAAACAGCCGGATATCACATGTCTGGAAATCATTGAAACGTTGGATTTGCCTGTCAGCATTGATACTGTCTGGCGTTTTCTTCAGAAAGCAGGATACCGCCGGAAGAAAAAGTCTCTTCATGCCAGTGAACAGGAGCGTCCCCGATGTGGCGCAGAAGAGAAAAGACTGGAACGGCCTTATATCTGGATTCAAGGCAAGTGATCTTTTGAAAAACTTTGGTCGAAGGTGAAGGCTTTCCTTCGTAAATTCAAGGCGAGGACGCTGGATGCTCTTCCAAATGCGATTCAGAATGCTTTCCACGCTGTTACTGTCTCTGATTGTTCCGGCTGGTTCCGCTTCTGCGGATATGCGCTTTAATTTTGAAAATTGCTATAAGAGCTGAAAATGGACCATTCCTTATAGGGCAACACCGCACAATTCCCGCCTTACGGCTTAAGCACCGCTTCGGCGGCTGC
>CEAZ01036261.1_pt1 | contig 13555 bp, 13 predicted proteins | sample 557361 | NCBI WGS metagenome assembly CEAZ01 (sample SAMEA3182074, study PRJEB8094) | gut metagenome | biome: human; feature: gut; material: Stool; isolation source: human stools | place: Canada | collected 2012-02-22 | reverse complement strand
CGGCACCGGACTGCGTGTTCGTCGGCGGGAGCGGCGGCAGAATGCGAGAGATTCTGGCACTTGCCAGGGAGAAAAATCCGGAAGTCCGCGTGGTCGTGAACGCGATTGCGCTCGAGACCTTGTTTGCGGCGCAGACGGCCTTGAAAGAATTGGGGTTTTCTGACATCGAGGTCACACAGCTGGCAGCCACGCGCGGCAAGCCGATCGGTGCGTACACCATGCTGACTGCGAACAATCCGGTGTTTATTCTGTCCGGGAGGGCCGCAAATGACACAAAATAATGCACCAAGACTGCTGCTTGCGGGCACCGGCAGCGGCTGCGGCAAGACGACGGTCACGACCGCGATTCTGCGGGCGCTGCAGCGCCGCGGCGTAACACTCAGCGCATTCAAGTGCGGTCCGGACTACATCGACCCGATGTTCCACACGGCAGTTTTGGGCGTTCCGAGCCGCAATTTAGACCTGTTTTTCGAGGACGAGGCCGGTATTCGCAGTCAGCTTGCGCGGCATATCCAGCCGGACGGTCTTGGCGTGATCGAGGGCGTCATGGGCTTTTACGACGGCGTTTCCGGTACGACGGATACGGCTTCGGCGGCGCATCTGGCCCGCGCAACCGGCACGCCTGCGGTGCTGATCGTGCGGCCTAAGGGGCAGTCGCTGTCGCTTGCGGCACAGATTCACGGGTTCCGCACATTTGCGGAAAATACGCTTGCAGGAGTGATTTTGAACGGTGTTTCGGCGGGAATGTACTCGTTTTACAAACAAATTGCAGAGAAAGCGGGGCTGCCTGTGCTCGGCTTTTTGCCGCCGGTTCCGGAGGCCGAAATACCTGATCGCCACCTTGGTCTGGTGACGGCGGACGAGCTGTCCGACCTGCGTGAGAAAATTGATCGGCTCGCGGATGCGGCGGAGGAAGGCATTGACCTCCACGCGTTGTGTGCATTAGCACAGACGGCGAAAACGCTGACTGATACGCACATGCCGCTCGCTCGTGCGACCGATTTTCCGGTGCGGATCGCGGTAGCCAAGGACCGCGCATTCTGCTTCTATTACGAGGATAACTTCGATGTGCTGCGCGAACTGGGGACAGAGCTTGTGCCGTTTTCGCCGCTCACAGACGAGCGGCTGCCGGAGAATATCGACGGTCTGTACCTTGGCGGCGGATATCCGGAATTGTACGAAAAACAGCTTTCAGAGAATGAAATTATGCGAGATTCTATCAAAACAGCGATTCTAAACGGTTTGCCGACAGTTGCCGAATGCGGCGGATTTCTTTATCTGCTGCAGTCGCTCGACGGCGCGGCAATGGCAGGCGTGCTGCCGACTTCGGCGCACATGACGCACAGGCTACAGCCGTTCGGCTATGTCACGCTCACGGCAAACAGTGATAACCTGCTGTGCGAAGCCGGTGGACAATTTCCTGTGCACGAGTTTCATTATGCACAGGCTGTGGATAATGGCACAGATTTTCGCGCGGTCAAGCCAAACGGGCGCGCGTGGGACTGCGGCTTTGCGTCGGACACGCTCTATGCAGGATTTCCGCATTTGTATTTCCGTGCGAAAACTGAAATTGCAGCGAATTTTGTCCGGAAATGCGCAGAAAGGAGCGGAAAATGACACTTGAACAGACTATTTCTGCCATCCGGCCGCTGGATGAGAAAAGCATGACGGCGGCGCGAAACCGTTTTGCAAATATTGCCATGCCGCTCGGTGGACTGGGTCTTCTGCAGGATGCGATTGTGCAGCTTGCGGGTATTCTCGGTCAGCCGGTGCCGGATATTTCCAGACGCGCGGCGGTTGTTTTCTGCGCGGACAACGGCGTGGTCGCCGAGGGCGTGACGCAGTGCGGGCAGGAGGTGACAGCCACGGTCGCGGAAAATATGGGTCGCGGCGAGTCCACCGTATGTCTGATGGCAAAACAGCTCGGAATGGACGTATTTCCGGTCGATATTGGTGTTGCGCGGCAGATAAAGAGCGAAGAAGTGCTGCAATTTGCCGTTCGGCGCGGAACTGCAAACCTTGCGCATGAGCCTGCCATGACGCGGAAAGAGGCGCTCGAAGCGGTCGAAATCGGCATTAAAATGGCGGAAATGTGTGCCGAAAAGGGATATTCGCTGCTCATTGGCGGCGAAATGGGCATCGGCAACACGACTACGAGCGCGGCAGTCACGGCGGCGCTCACCGGCGCGGATGCTGCGGCGGTCACAGGACGCGGAGCGGGTCTGTCAACGGCCGGGCTGGAGCGAAAAATCGCAGTGATCGAGGCGGCGCTGGCGCTTCACAAACCCGACTCGAATGACTCGATCGACGTGCTGCACAAGGTCGGCGGTTTGGATATCGCGGGTTTGTGCGGTCTGTATCTGGGTGCGGCGGCGCAGCGCATTCCGGTCGTGCTGGACGGCGTGATTTCGTGCGCGGCGGCGCTTCTCGCCGTGCGATTGTGTCCGCTGTCTGTGCATTTTATGGTCGCAGCGCACAGATCGGACGAACCGGCGAGCATTTTGCTGCTCGATGCACTCGGCAAGCGGCCGTTCCTGACGGCGGGCATGCACCTCGGGGAGGGGACAGGCGCGGCGGCCGGCGTGGCGCTTTTGGACCTGGCACTGGTGCCATATCGGGAAATGGTGAGCTTCGCGGACATTGGAATGGAGGCATATCAGCCGCAAAAGTAGTTGTTTGTCTGACAGATAGCACAAATTCTTTGCATAAATATTGTGTGTAACGCCGATAAATGCTATCTGCCTGCATTCTTTACAGGAATGCTGCGTGCAGCAAAAAGCACCGAGCGTTAACTCGGTGCTTGCAGTTCGGATTTTCAGCATTTCAGGGCTTCATCTGCGATATTTGCGGTGACTTTGTTGTAGAACTCCTGCTTTTGCGCATCGTTTTCAAACGCTGAGAATGGCACGATGACCGCGGAGAATTCATCAACAAAAATATAATAATGCTTGTCATCGGTTGCGGTGCGCTGAACGGCCGAATACTGGTAAACGGTATCTTCGTTCTCGCCGGATAGCTCGAATTCGCTTTCACGCAGCGTGAGCGTTTTCGGTCCGCAAAGCTGCTTGTTCTTTGCGTTTCTGAGAATTTTCTCGATATTTTTGATCATTTTATGACGCATATAGCGCGGTGTACCCCAGAAGCAGACGGCAGCGAGCGCAACGTAAACCGCGATGGAAACCGGCGTGAGCGTATGCAGCCAGTACATGAGCGCACTGCCGCCGAGAATGACAATAGCCGCAGTGGCGATTCTCATGGTGCGAATACTGCGTTGAACGATCGCATTATTGTTGTAATAATTCAAATTAAAATCAATGAAATCCTGTTTGGTGATATTGTAATGCAGCTCCATTTTTTCTTACCTCAACTTACTCGGATAAAATTATTGTATCGAAAATCAGAGCGGATTGCAAGTCTAATTCAGAAAGGGGAGCGAAAATGCTGATTTTAGTGACCGGCGGAGCGGCTTCGGGCAAGTCGGAGCACGCGGAACGGCTGGTGTGTGAAAAAGCACAGAGTCGATTATATCTGGCGACCATGCAGCCGTTCGGCAAGTCCGCAGAGGCGCGGATTGCGCGGCATCGGGCGCTTCGTGCGGGAAAGGGGTTCGCTACGGTAGAGAGAACACTTGACTTAGCGAATCTCAGGCTCTCTAGGCAATACGACGGAATTTTGCTCGAGGATTTGGGCAATCTGCTGGCAAACGAGCTGTTTGCGCCGGAAGGCGCAGGCGCAGGATCGGCGCTCGACAGCATTGTTGCAGGCGTGGATAATCTGCAAAAATACTGTGAAACGCTGGTTATCGTTTCCAACGAAATCTTTGCGGACGGCGTGCCGTATCCGCCGGAGACCATGCAGTATATTCGGATTTTGGGAGAACTGCACCAGAAATTAACTGGGAAAGCAGACGCGGTATATGAATCGGTATGCGGTATTTTACTGCCGGTAAAGGAGGGAAAACAGCCGTGAAAAGTGTAATCAGCGGGCTTTTGGTCGCGTTCTCAATGTACTCTGCGATACCTGTTCCGCAGGTGAACTGGGAAAAACAGACCATGCGGTGGGCACTTGGCTTCCTGCCGCTCATCGGTGTGTTGATCGGTGCGATAGAGTGGTTCTGGTTCGCATTTTGCGTGCATTTCGGCGCGGCAGGCGTGTTTTACGCTGTGATCGCAGCGCTGATTCCTCTGGCAGTGTCCGGCGGCATTCATCTGGACGGCCTGTGCGATACCTGCGACGCGCTGTGCTCGTTCGGCGACCGGGAAAAGCGGCTGGCCATCCTCAAGGACCCGCACGTTGGCGCGTTTGGGCCGCTCTGGCTGATGGCATTCCTGCTGGCCGAGGTCGGGTGTTTTGCCCAGATTTACGACCGGCCTGTGTTTCTTCCGCTGGCATGCACAGGATTTGCTTTTGCACGGGCAATGGGCGGCCGCAAGGTGGTTGCGTCACCGTGCGCGAAAGACAGCGGACTTGCACATATCTTTGCAGAAAACAGCGATAAACGCGCGGTATCGCGCATGTTAGTTGCTGAATTTGTTTTGTTTGCGGTGCTTCTCGGATTGTGGATATACCGCGTACCGCACGCGCTTGCTGCGGCGAAAGTGCTCGTTATCGTGCTCGTTGTGTGGTATGCTGTGCATGAGCACATAAGCCGCCGCGTGTTCGGCGGTGTAACCGGAGACCTGGCGGGATTCTGCATCTCGCTGTCGGAATTGATCACGCTTGCGGCAGCAGCGATTGGAGGACTGATTTTATGACCGTGCTCATCATTGGCGGGGCATATCAGGGAAAACGAAAGATTGTCGAAAACCTGTATGCAGACCTGCCGAGGGTTGAAAATCTGCACGAAATCGTGCGGAAAATGCTGAAGGAAGACAAAGACCCGCTGTCGCTCGCAGATACGCTGTGCGGACACGTTATCACCTGTGATGAGATCGGCTGCGGCATCGTTCCCATCGACCGTGCGGACGAAAACTGGCGTGAAGCGGTTGGTCGTCTGTGCTGTGCTTTGGCACAGAAAGCAGACGCAGTCGTGCGCGTGATCGCAGGCGTGCCGCAATTCATCAAAGGAGAACAACCATGACGATAACCCTTGCCGTGCTGCTTGGCTTCGCGCTCGACTGGCTGCTCGGAGACCCGAAAAAATTGCCGCATCCGGTATGTGCGGTGGGAAAACTCATCTCAGGAACCGAAAAAGTTCTGCGCCGCATCTGTCCCGCATCGCCTGCGTCACTGACATTCGCTGGAATTGTACTCTGGCTCATCACCTGCGGCGTGAGCTTTGCCGTGCCGTTTTTCCTTTTGCGCTGGCTGTATCATGTGAACTTCTGGATCGGTTTTGCCGCCGAAACGCTGCTCTGCTGGATGATTTTCGCACGAAAAAGCCTTGCGGACGCCGGTTATCATGTCTACGGCGCGGTCAAGCAGTCGCTCGAGGAGGGCCGTAAGGCCATCGCGTGGTACGTCGGCCGCGACACCGCAGAGCTGTCCGAGGAGGGCGTTATCAAGGCCGCTGTCGAGACCGTGGCTGAAAACCTGACGGACGGTGTGGTCTCGCCGCTCGTGTTCATGCTCATCGGCGGAGCACCGCTCGGCATGCTGTACAAGGCGGTCAACACGCTGGATTCCATGGTCGGCTATCATAACGATAAATACGAGTATTTCGGCAAGTTTTCGGCAAAAATGGACGATTTATTCAACTTTATCCCTGCCAGACTGTCCGCACTGTGTATGATCGCCGGTGCCGGCATGCTGCACCTCGATAACCGAAACGCGCTCCGGATTTACCGTCGTGACCGCAGCAAACACAAGAGTCCGAACGCCGGTCAGACCGAGTCTGTGTGCGCGGGCGCGCTGCACATCCAGCTCGGCGGCGATGCCCGCTACTTCGGCAAAATCGTTAAAAAAGCCGCCTTCGGTGATCCGATGCGCCGTGTAGACCGCACGGATATTCTCGCAGCGGTCGATCTGATGACGGCGGCAAGCGTGTTTGCGCTGGTGCTGTGCTGTGTAATCCGCCTGATCGTAAAAAGTTAGGATGCTATGCGGGAGAGAAAACTCGCATTTGAAAGGATGGAAAAATGCTTAATTATGTCCACGGCGGCGACATCCAAACCTACATCGACCGCCACGGCTTCGCGCCGCTCGACCTGTCCGCGAACATCAATCCGTTCGGCATACCGGACGCGGTACGCGCGGCCATGCACAGGGCTGTGGATAACTGCACGCAGTATCCCGACCCGTTTTGCCGCGCCGCGCGGCAGGCGATCGGTGCGAGAGAAGGCGTCAATCCGGATTTTCTGTACTGCGGCAACGGTGCGGCGGATGTACTCGACCGATTGGCGGCGGTGCTGAAACCGCGCAAGGTACTTCTCACCGCACCGACCTTTGCGGAGTACGAGCGCACGCTCTCAGGTGCGGAGATTCGGGTGCATAATCTGCGGGAAACAGACGGTTTTGCGCTCACAGAGCGCATTTTGGACGAGATTTCACCGGATTTGGATGCGGTGTATCTCTGTAATCCGAACAATCCGACCGGGCGAACCGCCCAACCGGAACTTCTGCGGGAAATCGTCCGAAAATGCACAGATAACGGCGTAAAACTGGTCGTGGATGAGTGCTTCAACGACTTCCTGACAGACGCAGAGCGGCACACACGGAAAGACCTGCTGGAATCCAATCCCAGTCTGATTATCCTGCGCGCGTACACGAAAATGTACGCCGTACCCGGTGTGCGCTTTGGCTGGTGCATGACGGCGGACGCGGCGCTGATTGAGAAATTATACCATGCCGGACAGCCGTGGAACGTGTCGGTCATCGCACAGGCATGCGCCGCCGCGGCGGCAAACGAGCCGGACTGGGTCACTGAAACCGCCAAACGCATTGCCAAGGAACGCAGTTTTTTATCCGACGGACTTGCAGCCTGCGGACTGACCGTCTTTCCGGGCGAGGCCAACTTCCTGCTGTTCCGTTCAAACGATACCGGACTGCACGAGAAACTCGCGGAGCACGGCATAATGATACGAAACTGCGATAATTATCGCGGACTTTCGGCGGGATACTATCGCGTTGCCGTAAAAACGAGAGAAGCAAGCAAGTGCTTGCTAAACGCAATCAAATTGATAATGGAAAATGGATAATGGAGAACGAAGGTACGCGCTTTGTGCGGATTTGACAGCGCCGCGGGCGCAAGTGCAGTGACATTTTCCATTATGCGGGAGGTTTGCAAATGGCAAAAATTATCATGATACAGGGCACCTGTTCAAACGCCGGCAAAAGCCTGCTTTGCGCGGCCCTGTGCCGGATTTTCCGGCAGGACGGCTACCGCGTTGCGCCGTTCAAGTCACAGAACATGGCGCTCAACTCGTTCATCACAGCGGACGGCAGGGAGATGGGCCGCGCACAGGTCGTGCAGGCCGAGGCGGCGGGCATCGCGCCCGATGTGCGCATGAACCCGATCTTGCTCAAGCCGACAAGCGACGTTGGCTCGCAGGTCATCATCATGGGCGAGGCGCAGGGAAACCGCACCGCGCGGGAGTATTGGGGCCGCAAAAAGGCGCTTTTGCCCATTATCAAGGACGCATTTGACAGCCTTGCCGCCGAGAACGACATTATCGTGATCGAGGGTGCAGGCAGTCCGGCGGAGATCAATCTCAAGCAGGATGATATTGTAAATATGGGTCTGGCGAAGCTGGTGGATGCACCCGTTCTGCTGGTCGGCGACATCGACCGCGGCGGCGTGTTCGCGTCGCTGTACGGCACGGTCAAGCTGCTCGAGGAGGACGAGCAGGCGCGGATTCGCGGTCTCATCATCAACAAATTCCGCGGTGACGTGGAGATTCTGCGGCCGGGTCTGACGCAGCTCGAGGATTTGACCGGCAAGCCGGTCATCGGCGTGGTGCCGTACGGCCATTTTGACATCGACGATGAGGACAGCCTGTCCGAGCGTCTGGACACAAAGGCTGCTCCCGCACTGGTAAATATTGCGGTTGTAAAGCTGCCGCGACTGTCCAATTTCACCGATTTTTCCGCACTTTCGCGTGTATCCGGCGTGAGTGTCGCGTATGCGGACAAACCGGCGCAGCTTGCCGGAGCCGACCTGATTCTCCTGCCGGGCACCAAGTCCACGCTGGCAGACCTGCGGTGGCTGCGCGAAAGCGGCATGGAGGCGCAGATTCTCAAGGCGCACGCGGCAGGCACGCCGGTTTTCGGCATCTGCGGCGGCTACCAAATGATGGGACGCACGGTCTCCGACCCGGATAATACCGAGGGCGGCGGCAGTCTGCGCGGCATGAACCTGCTGCCAATTGACACAGTGTTCCGCCCGAGCAAGACCACGACGCAGACGCGCGGCACGCTGCTGGAGATTGACGGCGTGCTGTCCGATTTGAGCGGTCTGGCGGTCGAGGGCTATGAGATTCACATGGGCGAAACCGTGCGCGACGCGAGTGCAAAGCCGCTCGTTCGATTGCTTCGCAGGGAAGGCGAAATCGAGGACGGCTGTCAGACGGAAAACGCCTTCGGCACTTATCTGCACGGCGTGTTCGATGCGCCGGAGGCGGCGCTGCGGACGGCGCAGGCACTGGCGCAAAAGAAGGGCGTGACGCTGACCGGCGAAGCACTCGATACGCACGCCTACAAGGAGCAGCAGTATGACAAACTGGCGGATTCGGTGCGAAAATCGCTCGATATGGAGTGGATTTACCGTATAATGGAGGGAAAAGCATGACAGGACTCATTCACCTGTACTGCGGCGGCGGCAAGGGCAAAACCACGGCGGCGGTCGGACTGACCGTGCGCTGCGCGGGCCGCGGAGACAAGGTCGTGTTCGCGCAGTTTCTCAAGGATGGGACTTCGGGCGAGTGCCGCGTGCTGGCGAAATTGCCCGACGTGACCGTTATGGCAGCCAATCCGGTCGGCAAGTTCTCGTTCCGCATGACGGATGCGGAGAAGCGGGAGACAGCGGATGCGCTCACCCGCACCTTCGATGCGGCAACCGGCTTTGCCGTGCGGGAGCACGCGCGGCTGCTCGTGCTGGATGAGGTCTGCGCGGCAATCTCGTGCGGCTTTCTGGATGAGAAAACGGTCGTAAAATTCCTTGAGACCAAGCCGGAAACGCTCGAGGTCGTACTGACCGGACGGGGTCCGTCCGAAGCGCTGCAGGCACACGCGGACTACATTACAGAAATGAAAATGCAGCGGCACCCGTTTGAGAAGGGCATCGCTGCGCGGGAGGGAATCGAATTTTGAACGGATACATGAAGCCGCAGGACATCGAAAAGCGGTCGTTTGAGATCATCACCGCCGAGCTGGGCGAGCGCACGTTTCCGGCGGGCATCGCCGAGGTGGTCAAGCGCGTCATTCACACCACGGCGGATTTTGACTACGCGGACAGCCTTGCGTTCTCGCCGGGCGTGATCGAAAAGGCAAAGGCCGCGCTTGCGGCAGGGGCAACGGTGGTCACCGATACCAATATGGCGCTCTCCGGGGTGAGCAAGGCGACGCTGGCAAAGCTCGGCGGAAAGGCGGTCTGCCTGATGGCGGATGAGCAGGTGGCAAGCGAGGCCAAGGCGCGCGGTGTCACGCGGGCAGTCGTTTCGATGGAGCACGCCGCCAAATTTGAAGACCCGCTCATCTTCGCCATCGGCAATGCGCCGACCGCGCTCATCCGTCTGCATGAGTTGATTGAGGAAGGCGCTGTCGCGCCTGCGCTCGTCATCGGTGTGCCGGTCGGATTTGTCAATGTGGTCGAGGCGAAGGAGCTGTTCATCGGCGGGGACACGCCGTATATCATCGCGCGAGGCCGCAAGGGCGGCTCGAATGTAGCCGCGTCCATTGTCAATGCGCTGTTGTATCAGATGGTACATCGAGAAGGCTTTTAATTGCTGTCGCCAAACCACGGTTTGGCCGACAAGAGGAACGGACCGTAGGCCGTTCCAAAGTCGTCCGAAAGTTCCCATACGGAAACTTTCTCCCTCTTAGGGTATAAAAACCGGCGCTATCCTTGCGCGGCTTCTCGGCCGCGCTGCGCAGATACATGCTCCCGGTTTTTATGAATCGCGTTGCGATTCTATTAAATGCGCGCTATCGCGCGATATGCTGAAAATTTTAGCAGATATACTGTTCGGAAGAATAAAAAAGAGAGAGTTTCAAACGAAACTCTCTCTTTTTGCTACGACCAAAGACCTTTTTCCCTGCAGTCGGCAATGTATGCGTCGATATTGTCCGCTGTGATGACCTCGGAACCCGAGTCGATCACCGATTCGACGGATTTGCCCTCGAGTGCGTCCAAAGCGGCCTCGACAGCCTTGTAGCCCATTTCATAGCCCTGCTGGGCAATATCGACAGTCAGCTCGCCGCGGTCGAGCGCTTCCACCGCAGCCTGATTGCCGTCAAAGCCGCAGATAACGGTTTTTTGATAGGCGGCACTGTTGTTATCCCAGATGCACTTGATGGCTGCAAGCGCCATATCATCGCTGGTAACGAGCAGCGCGTCCACACCCTGCGGATACTTCTGCATGACAGCCTCCATCGCGGCTGCCGCACGGTCGGGCTGCGCGTCGCAGTACTGCACCTCGAGCACAGTGCCGCCCGCCTGCTCCACGGCGCTGCGGTAGCCGCGCAGACGTGCTTCGTGCGTCTCGTCGCCCTGTGCGCCGGTCAGGATGACAGCCTGCGGCTTGTCCGCGCCGTTCGACTTTGCCTTCTTCATAGCAGCTAAGCCGCCGGATTTGGCTGCCGCCTCGTTGCCGGTGCCGACAAAGGACAGTTTTTTGTCCGAGGTGAAATCCGTGTCCAGTGCGATGATCGGCTTGTCTGCACTTTCGGCGGCCGCCGACAACTGCCCGGACTGCATGGGCGAAATGACAACCGCGTCTACGCTGTCATCGTCAAGCGCGGACCGGAACAGATCCAGCTGTTCTGCGCTGTAGTCCGCCGAGGACGGAAACTGAATATCAATCGTTACATTCGGGTGCTCGCTGGCGCAGGCTTCCGCGCCAGCCATGACGTTCTGAAAATGCTCGCCCGCGTGCTTGATGATCACCGCTATATGATGGGTATCGCCGGTGCCGGTCAGGCTGCAGGCGCTCAGTCCTGCCGTGCAGGCAAGGCATGCCAGTGCTGCCGCAATCATTCTCCTGTTCATGGTGTGTCTCCTCGTTCTCTTTTCTGTCGGGAGCTGCTCCTGCTCTTCTCTTGATAATATTTTAACATATTTTCCGCAGAGAGACAAATAGAAAAGGCATGACTGCAAATCATGCCTTTTTCTGTAACTTTTATCAGGTTATTTGCTCAGACGCTGCTCCATATAATTGTGCGCGTTCAGCTCAAGAGTATCATTGAGCGGTACGAGCGGCTCGGTCTTGCCGTAGCGGCGGTCGAGCGCGGTCTGCAGGATGAAGTCGCACAGCACGGGATTCTTCGGCAGCAGCGAGCCGTGCGAGTAGGTGGCGAACACGTTGTTGTAGCGTGCGCCCTCGGTCTGGTCCTCGCCGTTGTTGCCGTAGCCCTTTATCATCATGCCGAGCGGCGCGACATCCTCACCGAGATAGGTTTTGCCCGAGTGATTCTCAAAGCCGACCACGATGGAGCCGCTGCTCTCGGGCGTTGTGCGGTACATGTAGTTGCCGATCATGCGCTCTTTCGCGCCGATGGTGTGCACGTTGATCGCGCCGATGAAGTCGAGCTGCACGCCGTCCCACGTTTTGTAATACTGACCGAGCATCTGGTAGCCGCCGCAGATGGCGAGAAACACCTTCTCCTCCTCAACAGCGGTGCAGATGTCCTTGCCCTTGCCGGAGGCGAGGTCGCGCAGCAGCACCTCCTGCTCGAAGTCCTGTCCGCCGCCGATGAAGAAAATGTCGTACTTGTCCACATCGAGCGGCTGACCGATCGAGCACTCGTCCACATTGACGCTGATGCCGCGGCTCTCCAGACGGCGCTTCATCGTGATAATGTTGCCCCGGTCACCGTACAGATTGAGAATGTCGGGGTAAAGATGGCAGATATTCAGTTCCATTGCAGTTTCCCCCTTATTCGTAGAACGCCTTAACGTCGGTGTGCTTGCTGATCTCACCGCGCAGGTCGAACATGGCAGTGTATGTCGGCATAAGGAATGCCGGTGTCTCATCCGAGCCGATCTCGGTCAGCAGCCTGTCGTACTCGCGGATAACCTCGATACGCTCGGGTGCAAAGCCTGCGTACTTGAGACGCAGCGCCATATCATCCGCACGCACGCCGGAAACCAGTACGCGTGTAAAGCGTACCTGCTGGTCGGCGAGTGCCTCGAAGTCAACGTCCCAGATCCAGCTGATGTCCGTGCCGTCCGCGAAGCGGTCGTTGAGCAGAAATGCCAGCTTGTAATTGCCCTCATCGTGCGCGATCAGGTTGATGACCTGATTGAAGCCGGCAGGATTCTTGACCAGCATCATGCGCGCCTGTGCCTGACCGAGCTTGAACTGCTCGGCACGGCCGAAGCCGCATTCGAACTGTGAAAGTGCACTGACGGCAGTCTGCTCGTCGATGCCGACAACATGCGCGACAGCGGCTTCTGCGGCGGCGTTGTAGATGTTGTAGCCGCCCGGCAGGTTGACGTGTACCTCGTGCTCGTGACCGAAGATGTCCAGTATGATGTCGGACGAGTCAGCGCCGGTGGCGAGCACCTTGGTGACAGCGACCTGCGGCGTCTGGCGGTGGTAGCCGCACTTCGGGCAGCGGAAGCCGCCGAGATGGCCGTAGGTGATGTAATCGTACTCATATTCGGTCTTGCAGTGGATGCAGTACGGCGCGTCGGACAGCTCGTGAGCGGTTTCCTTGTAAATCGGGACATTCACGCCGAACCAGACGATCTTGTTCGGCACGTTGTCCGCCAGCGAGGCAGTCAGCGAGCAGTCCGCATTCAGGCACAGCGTTGCATCCGGAACGTGCGTGATGCCCTCGCGGATAGCGTTGAGCGTGTGCGTGATCTCGCCGTAGCGGTCAAGCTGGTCGCGGAAGATGTTGTTGACGACCAGACATTCGACCGGCAGGTATTCGCTCGTTTTGCGGAAGGCTGCCTCGTCGCACTCGATGAGCGCGTGCGTGTACGGGCATTTGCCGGACAGCGTGGAATGCTGTGCAAATACCGCGATGATGCCGGTCAGCAGGTTCGCGCCCGACTTGTTGGAGAAATATTTGAGTCCCGCATCGGCGAACGCCTGCTCGATCATGCGGGAGGTGGTGGTCTTGCCGTTCGTGCCGGTCACGACCGTGACCTTTACGCCGCGCGACAGCTCACCCAGAATATTTTTATCAATTTTCAGTGCCAGCTTGCCCGGCAGGTTGGTGCCGCCGCGTCCCAGCTTGCGCAGGACAGCGCCCGATGCCTTGCACACCAGCACCGCCAGTCTGGTTTGGAGTTTCATTGTTGTAACCTCTTTTTCAAGTCATATAAAATAAGTATAGCGCATTTTGCGGCATTGCACAAGGGAAAACGTCGGGAGAGTTGCGCCGTCCGGCGCGGGGACAAAAAGGAAGGGACACCTATGGTTTCCCTTCCTCTTTGAACTCCTGCCTTTCC
>CEAZ01005225.1_pt1 | contig 13605 bp, 10 predicted proteins | sample 557361 | NCBI WGS metagenome assembly CEAZ01 (sample SAMEA3182074, study PRJEB8094) | gut metagenome | biome: human; feature: gut; material: Stool; isolation source: human stools | place: Canada | collected 2012-02-22 | reverse complement strand
ACATATCGGCTTGATCAATTTGAGCACAAAGGCAGACATGCCGACCAACTCAATCGACTAACTTGGTTTTTGCCTAGAAAAATCAACCAAAGAGGTCAAAAAGGTATGATCAGCATGTCACAGACCTATTCTATACGCCAGCTGCGCAAAAGCGGCGAGTCCATCTCCGCGATCGCGCGGAAAGTCGGCGTCTCGCGCAACACTGTGTACGCGAAGCTGGCCGCCCCCGACCTTTCGCCGCAGATGCCGGTGAAGGAGCCCAGGGAGAAGATGCTCGACGCGTACAGGCCCGTCATCAAGGGGTGCCTCGACGAGGACGAGCAGAGCTGGCGCAAGCAAAGGCACACCGCTCGCCGCATCTGGCAGCGCCTTCGCGACGAGCACGGCGTCGCAGATGTCGCCCACCACGAGCTCGACGCGGTCGGCGGGCAGCCCCGCGATGTTCTCTCGGTTGCCCGCGTAGGTCAGCTTGTCCAGCACGGTCACGTGCACCTCGGGGTGCTCGCGCACCACATAGTGCACGAAGTTGGAGCCGATGAAGCCACAGCCGCCCGTGACGATGATGTTCTTGGGCTCGAAGATGTCTGCCATGCTATATCTACTTCTCCTTCTGCGTCTTTCTGAGGGCGTTCAGCATCCGTACGTCATACACCACCATGAACGCCATCAGAGCGAAGCCCAGATAGCCGTTCAGTCCGTACAACACGTTGAGCAGCGGCGCGTAGGGCACCAGACAGGCAATCACGCAGCCGATCACGCCGCCTGCCACGGTCGCAATCCTGTAGCGGCGAGTGCCCTCGGCCGCCACGCGCTTCACGCCCGTCCACAGCAGCGGCACGGCGCTCGTGTATATGCCCACAAAGATCACCACCGCGAACACCAGGCCCAAGGCCGGGCTCATCCTGTTGGCCAGCACCAGCGTGGGTATGGGTGCGTCCCACACCAGGTCGATGTTGGAGATGAGCGCGATACAACACAAAGCCGCCGTGCCGAAGATGAACAGGCTTGACAGCAGCATGCCGCGCCTCACGTCGCGCAGGCGCTCCCTTGCGCCCAGCTCGCCAAGGAAGGCCGCGAACCACAGGATCACGAAGCCTCCGTACGACGCGCCCGACGCCAGAGGGTTGCCGCCGCCTATCTGCGTTATGTCGTAGGTGCCCGAGTCGATGGCGGCAGCGCCCGCCCCGAAGCCGAGCGACCCCGTGGCGGCGGAGTAGCCGACCACGACGAGCAGGAACACCACGATAAGCGGCCCCAGGAAGCTCAGGGCCTTGACGATGCCCTCCAGCCCGCAGGCGACGGTCGCCACGGCTACGACCGCAAGCAGCACCGCGCCCACTCCGTTGGGCAGGCCCCACTGCTGCATGACGGTGGAGTTGGCGCCGCCCAGCATCACGATGAAGCTCATGTAGCAGAACAGCGCCGCGAACCAGTCGTAGAACGCGCCGACCTTCCTGCCGCAGTACACCTTGTAGATGTCGCCGCCGCGCTCCAGCTTCTGCCTAGCCCCGTTAGCCGAGAACGACAGGTTCGTGTACAGGTAGATGGCGGCCGTCACGGCTATCACGACCCAGAACAGGCTGCCGTAGGACGCCTCGTACTGCAGCACCTCCTGCATGCTCGCGAAGCCCGACCCAATGTAGAGCCCTATGCACGCGCCGCAAAGGGCGATTGTCTTCTTGAACGGCATCACTCGGCCAACCCCGCGTTGAAGTCGTCGAGAATCGCCTGGTAGTCCGTATATCGGACGAACATCCCGTCGCCGTTCTCGTCGCGAATGTCAAGAAGCTCGTTGACCCTCTTGAGTTTCTTGATCTCCTCGTCGACGGAGCCCGCGTAGATCCTCACCAGGCCGATGTTCGCGCCGGGGGCCACCTTGGCGCCGGGGCATTTGGACAGGTCGACGGACACGCCCTCCATGGAGGCGATTTCCTCGACCCCCTCGACGGCCCCGACGACACCGCCCTTTGGCGAGAACAGGTGATAAGCGCCCACGCAAGCCTTTATCCCGGGGGCAGGCGGCTCGGGCAGCCCAGCCTTAGCGTGTTCCATCCCCATGGCGCTCTCGATGCACCACCTCAGCGAGTCGAACCCGTTGACGTTGCGGTAGAGGCGGTAAGCAGTCTCGCTGCTCAGCCTGTACGCCGGGTCGATGAGGTAGAAATGACCGTCCTCGTCCAGCATTGTCTCCACCCATGCTATGCCGTTGGTGAAGTCCGCGCGCCTGAAGACCTCCTTCAGGCCGGCGTCGACCTCCTCCAGGAAAAGACCCAGCTTGTTCGACGTCGTGTTGATGAACGAGTAGAGGTTGGCCGGCTGGTCGGGCATGTGAAGCTCGCGGCCGAAGTAAAGGAGCGTCGCCTTCCCGTCGTCCAGGATATAGTTCGCGACCCACTCGTCGCCCTTGAGGCAGCGCTCGCACACAACCAAACCCTTGTCGGATGTCTCGTAGGCTTTGCGGTAGGCAACGCGAAGCTCGGCCTCATCGCTGCAGTAGCTCATGCCCCTGTTCGCGCTCTTGTCGGCCGGCTTCACGACCACCGGGTACTTAACGGCTGCGAGATCCTCATCCAAAAGCTCCGGGGTCAGTCGGTAGTCCTCGGCCACGGGCGCACCCGCCTCGCGGCAGGCCTGTTTGAAGAGCGCCTTGTCGCGCGCCAGGCCCCACGCCTCGTCGCTCGCGGCGAGCGGCTCGATGCCCAGGCGGGCGCAAAGCGCCCTCACCTGGTCGCCGTTGAAGTCGCTAACGCCGCACATGACGCCGCCAACACCCGCCTCCTCGCAGCGCCGGGCAAGCTCGTCGGTGTCGTTCGTCGACACGAGCCACGCCTCGTCAGCCTTCTCCTTGGCAGGCGTCGTCTCCAGGTAGTCGGCGACGATGACGTGCAGCCCCATCTCGTGGGCCGTGTCGACAAGGTCGCACACGCCGAAGTCGCTGCCGAGTATCAGTAGTTTTCTCATTTTATCATCCAATCTCGTTGATATGCGGCCCTAATCGGATGCGCCCTCATCGGCGACCGCCAACAGATATCTCCCGTAGGCGGTCTTCTTCAGGCCATCGCCCAGCTTGCGCAGCTCGGCGGCCTTCAGAAGCCCCTCAGGAGTGCCCGTGTCCAGCCATGCCATGCCCCGGCCCATCAGCTCCACGGAGAACTGACCGCGCTCCAAATAGGCGTTGTTCACGCTCGTGATCTCAAGATCACCTCGCGTATGCCCGCCAGCATCAAAACGCTGAGCGGGTAGTACACCAGCGGCTTGTCGCATATCGGCAGCAGCTGCTTGCTCACCGCCTTGGTTATGGGGTGCAGCCGGGTCCCGGACCCGCCCGCGAGGATTATGCCCTTCATGTCATCAATCTCCTTGACCGTTGAAATGATGTCAGCCTTCCGGGTTCGCCCGTCTCACGCAGGCTCCACAATCGGCCTTATCTCGTTCGAAACGCCTTCGAGCATCACGCCCATCTCCGCCTCGTCGGCGAAGCGGAGGAACTCGATGCCCAGCGCCTTGTTGGCCCCGTCGAAGGCCTCCACAGGCTCGCCGGGCTGCTTGTAGATCACCTCGCGGTACACGTGGGACGCGACGGCCTCGGACTTCTCGACACCACGGAACACACCGTCCACGCCCGAGTGCAGCACGTAGGTGGCGTACGCGCCCTCGCACTTAGCGGAGTCCCAGGACAGGTCCCCGGGGTTCTCGCCCATGGCGCACAGCACGTTGGCGGCCACCAGGTCCACACCACTGGCGTCTGAGAGCTGCACGGGGATCATGTTGCCCCCGGCGCGGCTGCCAAGCTCAAGCACGTAGGGCACGCCGTCCTCGCCCACGATGACCTCCACGTTCAGCTCGCCGAAGCGCACGCCCAGGGCGGACACCAGGCGCTGCAGCACGTCCTTCACGGCGTCGTTCTCGCTGGCAGAGAGCCCGGAAGGGGTTTTTTCCCCGACCGGAACGAGCCCGCCCAGGCCCTCGTCGCGAAGGCACGACATCAGGCCCCAGAACCTGACCTCGCCGCCGACGACGAATATGTCGCCGCCGACGACGTGCGGGAAGGACTTGCGTATGTACTCCTCGCAGATGAGCGTACCGTTGCGGGAGAAGTCGCCCGCGTGTGCGATGGCTGCGTCAAGGTTCGCCAAATCGTCCAGCACGCTCACACCCTTCGAGCCAGAGGAGTCCGTGGGCTTCACGACTATCGGGAACCGGAAGCCCTTCACCAGGTCGGCGACCTCACCGGCCGCCGCGCCCTTGGGGAACGGCGCGGCCTGCGGGCACGGAAGCCCGGCCTCCTTAAGGAAGGCTCGGAACAAGTGCTTCTCGGACATCGTCTCGATGGCCTTGAGCGGGTTGGTCGGAAGCCCCAACGCCTCACCCACGTAGCCCGCCGTGGGGGATGCCGGGTCGCTGGAGTAGGCCAGCACGCCCGAGACGCCCTCCTTGCGGGCTATCTCCAGCATCAGCTCCCTGTCGGTGGTGCTCTTCTGGTACCAAACGTCGGCCGCGTGCTGGCCGGGGTTGTCGGGAAGGTAGTCGCACAGCACCGTGCGGAAGCCCAGAGCCTTCGCCTTCTCGATGGCCACCACCTGCTGGCGCGAGCCGCCCAGCATCAGGATGGATTTTTTAGCGCCGTTCATCGGCCGCACCCCAGCACCGCGTCGCAGATGCGGTCGACGTCGGTCAGCGCCAGGTCGGCGTACATGGGAAGGGTCAGCACCTGGCTCGCGGCCTTCTTGGCCACGGGGGTGCGGTCGCTCGAGTACACGCTGCGGTAGCAGGCGAAGTCGGATACCAGCGGGTAGAAGTACTTACGGGCACCCACGTTCACGGCGTCCAGCGCGTCGAACACGTCGTCGCGCGTGGCCCCGAAGGCCTCAGGGTCGAAGAGCACGGGAAGGTAGGCGTAGTTGTGGCGCACGCCCTCGCCCGGCCCGAACACCGTCACGCCAGGCGCGCCCTCAAGGCGCTCCCAGTAGCGCTCGGCAACCGCCTTGCGCTTTTCAATCTCGCCATCAAGGTGGCGCAGGTTGCACACGCCCATCGCGGCGCAGAACTCGTTCATCTTGGCGTTTCCGCCCACGTACTCCACGTCCTCGGGACCCGTGATACCGAAATTCTTCCACTGGTTGAGCAGCGGGTAGAGGTCCTCATCCCTGAAACACACGCATCCACCTTCGATGGTGTTGAACACCTTGGTGGCGTGGAAGCTGAACATAGCTGCGTCACCGAAGGCGGAAGCGCTCTTCCATACTCCGTCAGCACACTCACGCTCCACGCCGAACGCATGAGCCGCGTCGTAGATCACCTTCAGGCCGTGCCTGTCCGCGATCTCCTGGATGGCGTCCACGTCGCACAGGTTGCCGTACACGTGCACGGGCACGATGGCGCAGGTGCGCGGGGTGATCATCTTCTCAATCGACTCCGGGTCCAGCGTCAGGTTGCCCGGCGTGACGTCGGCGAACACGGGCGTAAGGCCCTTGCGCACGATGGCGTGGGTGGTCGAGGCAAACGTGAATGGTGTGGTAATAACCTCGCCTCCGGCGGGCAACGCCATCGCCTCCAAAATGCACTCCAAGGCGTTGTGTCCGTTGGTAAACAGGGCCAGGTTCTCAACACCTAGACGCTCCTTTAAGGCCATTTCGAGTTTCTTATGCTCCACGCCCATGTTAGTGAGCCAGTGGCTCTCCCAAAGAGGAGCCACCTCCTCAATGTACTCCTCCAGCGTTGGCATGGATGATCTTGTCACTTGTATTCGATTCACTATCTACATACTCCCATAAGCCATAGAATGGTAATATGGTATTGATTATGGCATACTCAGCATTGTTGATTTGCAAAGAAATTGCTATTACCTTAAGGAAAGAATGAAACCTAATGTAAAAGTTAGTATTTTGTGTACTACCTACAATCAAGAAGCATATATCGCAGAAGCACTCGACTCTTTTTTAAACCAAAAAACATCCTTCAATTACGAAATACTTGTCAATGATGACGCATCAACTGATAGCACGCCACTTATTCTCAAAAAATACGAAACCGCTCATCCAGACAAAATTCGAGTTTTTTATCAAGAAAAAAATCTTTTTTCTCAAGGTATCAACATCAATAAAGCGGTTCTTTTTCCTGAGAGTAAAGGTGACTATATCGCCTTATGCGAGGGTGATGATTTTTGGACGTCGGATCATAAATTACAAAAACAATTTGATTACATGGTAGAGCATCCAGAAATTAAGTTCTGCGTTCATGCTTCAATCAACGTTTCCGAAAATGGAAAAAAGAAAATTTCCACCAATCGCCCCTACGCAAAAGACCAGATTGTCCCAAAATCAGATCTTTTATCAAAAGTCCATTGTTTTGCCACCAATTCGTACTTTATTAAGAAGGAAACCTATTATTCTTATTCCGAATCGGAGATCTTTCCACTAAAGGCGCATGGCGACCATAAAATGTCCGTATATTTCTCTTTAGTAAGTCCCGTATATTATTTTGAAGAGCCTATGAGCGCCTATAGAGTTCTAGCGAAAGGGTCTATCAACGAGTCAATTCTTTTAAGTAAAAATCGTGAACAAGTTGAAAACAACTTAATGAACAATAGGATTGAATTACTGGAAACAGCAAATCGCTTTTCAAACTATCAATACGATCAGCTCTTTAGAGAAGGAAAGAAAGAAATTGAATATTTTTTCTATAGGCAATTCCCTTCACATTACTACAAAATTACAAAACGGTACAAAGCTGAGTTTAAACAAGAATCACTAAGATTCAGAATATCCTCATTTGCCCAATACTATTTACCTAATTGTTATAATGCGCTCACAAAACTATATCTTTTGGTCAAGCGTAATTGATTCTATCTACCCATTAATTGCTTGATAATACCAACAACAAACCTCAACGATTCAACCCTAAAGAGCACTGAAAGCACTACAAAGGCAAGTAAAAACACCAAGCATTGAACAACAATTACGGCAACATCAGATAAGCCAAGCATCGAAAAAGGTGTTGCAATAACGAGAGATGCAAGAGTTAAAAATACCGCTGGGGCAATATCCCTAACCTGCTCAGCATAACTATATGTGAGTAGCTTTCTGTTCGGATACGAATTAACAAAAGTCGAAATAATTCCTGAAACAATGTATCCAAAAACAACGGCGTATATACTTTGAAAAACACAGGCAGCTATCAAAAGAATTATCACTCCGCAGGAAACTTTGATTATCTCAAGCTTAAAGAAAACTCCACTTTTTCCAAGCGCATTAATTGCCTGCAAATTGGTCGTATGAATAGGCCAAAGAGCATACACGAAACAATACATTTGAAAAAAGGGTGTTGCAACAACCCATTGTTCACCAAGCAAAACTCTGATTAATGGTTCTGCCACCATCCCCGCCATCGCCATGGCGGGGAAAATAATGAATGTTGCTGTTTTTAAAGCACGACGAACAAACCCCTTCACAGCCGCAATATCGCTCTGTATCCGAGAAAGCGCAGATAATGCCACCGGCTGAATAGAACCATCTAGCATCGTTCCAAGAGCACAAGGATACTTTTTACCTTGACTGACCACTCCTAAATCAGTCGCACTAAACATTTTGCCAATCAACAAATCAGAGAAACCCTGATATAGAGTATCGAGAAGACCTGACATCAGCAGGAAAACACCGAACTTAAAATGCCTCTTCGCTTTATTAATATTGAGCACAAACGATGGAAGCCATTTAATCTGAATGCATAAAACCAAACCGTTAATGATTTGATATGAAAGCTGCTGAAAAACCAGCGCCCAAATGCCAAAGCCAGACAATGCTAAGAAAATCCCTAGCGACCCTGAAAGAATTATTGCAGTTAATGAGGCACCAAAGATTTTCTTGAACTTCATTTCCCGTTGAATTTTTGCAGATGCAATTGAGGCAAACGGCCCGACAATTATAACGATGGACAAAATGCGTAAAGAGAAAGCCAAATCAGCGCTGTTATAAAAATCGGCAATAAAAGGGGCCGAGAACCAGAGTATTAGATAGAGAACGATTGATGTAGTAAAGCAAACCCAAAAAACAGTTGAGAAGTCAGACTTATCAACACTCTTAGCCCGAACTAAAGAGGTGTTTAATCCTGATTGAATAATAATATTAGAAACACTGATGAACACTTGCATGATAGCCAAGATTCCAAACTCCTCAGGAGCAAGCAATCTGGCCATGACAATCTGGACAACCAACGCAACAATCTGGTTGCCGCCACGTTCAAAAAACTTCCAAAAGAAAGATACTACTGTGTCTTTTTCTAGCTGATTCAAAAACAGCCCTCTAACTTCGCTTTGTACTACATACAGAATTTTTCTATATGCTAAATGTGCTAATGCTTTATTGCAACTGCACCCTGTAGTATTACGGTCTTCTTTTTGGACATACTTGACGTAGTGCTCATAGGGATTTGTTGTAAATGCAACGCTGAAGAAGTAAGCGTCAAAGGAGCTCATTTTGCGAGAGCCTATGTTTTTAGCATACAATTGGTTGCTATGTAGTCGAGGGAGCCTCAGGAGGTTTATTTCATTGCAAAATATAAAAAAGGGCAACTGCTTCAAAATTCTTTTTCTAGCTGTAATTTCTCTTTATTCTGCACTTTACTTAGAGCTTTTTTATGAAAGCAACCATGAAACAAGCCATCTTTTAAACCTACTCCAAGGCTACTCTCTAACGGAAATCGGTTCCCTTGTTCGGTTTTTTCTTTTTTTCTTTTTTCTTTTTGTCTCTTTTGTTCTTCTATCAAAAATTCTATCGAAATCTGAATTATCCAATACCATATTTCGCTTTCGATATGTCATTGGTTTTCTGATCTTTTTTGTTCTTGTCATTTGCCAGATAAACGGATCCTCCATCTCGTATTGGGCAAATATCTTTAACTTCCAAGACAATACGGGGTTACTTTTCGGGGAAGCCCGCTCTATCCGATCTGACGAATGGAAGGTCTTTACTCCGTTTAGTCTTTCTCAATCCTCAACAGGCTATTCAGGGATATCAGATTTAATTAGAGCAGCTTCCACCGATGTAACAATGGTATATGCACAGCCTTCTTGGAGCATTGCAACACTCTTTCGCCCGTTTCTTTGGGGCTATCTTTTTTTTGGTTCAGGTTTTGGACTTTCGTTTTTTTGGTGTGCGCGACTTTTCGCTTTGTTTTTTTCTTCCTTTGAATGTGCGCGTATTTATACCAACGATAACAGAATGCTGAGCCTAACTGTTGCTATCCTTATAACCTTCGCTCCGATCGTCCAATGGTGGTTCGCCGTCAATGGAACAGCAGAGCTTTTCATTTTTGGTCAACTTCTTGTTATCTGCTTGTGGCAGTGCTTAAGAAGGGGGAATCACTCGGTTGTTTTTGCCGCTTTAATCCCTTGGTTGTCTGGCTGCTTTCTATTCATTATGTATCCCACATGGCAGGTCCCTCTTTTTTACGTTTTTGCAGCAATAGGTATTGGCCTCTTTATTCTGAACAAAAAGGCTAATACCATGCCACAAAAGAAACGCCCGAAACGTAACAACAAAGCATTGATTGGCTTTTTCGCTTCTTTAGTAATTGTTATAGCCGCTGTGGCGTTATCTATCTCTTCTTCATGGGAAACAATACAGATAGTATCTAATACCGCTTATCCAGGAGAAAGGCTTGCAACAGGCGGAGGGATCGGAACACAGCCCTTCAATTACGGCTCAAGTGTTTATTCAGCAATTTCCTCTGTTGGAGTAGAACCAAATGTCTGCGAACAAGCTGCTTTTTATTCACTTGCACCATTAGGGATCGTGCTATCCGCTTTGGTACTTTTTAAAAAACGAGATCCACTTCTTGTTGCTCTCCTGCTTGTACAGGCGTTCTTTTTGATCTATGGCTTATTCGGACTTCCCGCAATGCTATCCAAGCTAACTTTACTAAGTAACGTACCAACACATAGACTTATCATAGCTATTGGTTTCATAGATATAGTCGTTTTAGCAAGAGCTTTGACGCTCATTAAAAAAATAGGCCTGTCAAAAACGGTGCTTATATCAAGCACCGCTCTTTCGTGTTGCATTGGCTTAGTTTTATGCGAATTGGCACCTTCAATCGACTTAGGAAAAACAAAAGGTTTTCTCGTTGCGGCTTCTTTTATCTTTGCCTTTATAGCCATATACCAATTCCTTCAAAACAAAAAAGGCAACGGGTATCCGCTTTTGGTCTTTTCAATTGCGATTGTAGGAATCTCGGGTTTCTGCGTTAATCCTATACAACAAGGTAGTTCATTTCTAAATGAAATCCCTGAAATAAAACAAATCCAAATAATCAATGAGCAAGAGCAGGGAATTTGGGCAGGCGAACGTTCAACAGAGGGTCAGGCATGTATTTTGGCTGGTGCGCCTTCAATTAATTCGGTCAACATTTATCCGAATAATGACTTATGGCAATTGATAGACCCTTCGGGTGAAAATAAAGACATTTACAATCGCTATGCTCATATCACAATCAATCTCAAAGAGGTAGGTTCCGCAGAATTCACTCTGAACCACGCAGATGCTTTTACCGTCACCTTGACTATCGCAGACCTAAAGAAACTAGGGGTCAATTATTTCTTTACAGCAAAAGACTACTCCGACCTTGTGCAGACCGATTCTCAAATGACTCTTATTTCTCAAATAGGAAACTATAGGTATTACAAGTTGTAAATAGGAGCCAGTGACAAAGGTTTCTAGTGACTTTGAACTGCACCCCGTTTCCTGAAGGCGAGAAAGGGGGTGCAGTTCATGCAACCATCGAGCGGTTCAACCACCGAAGGCCTTTTTACCTAATAGAAAAAGGCCTTAAGAAACTGACAAAATACTAAACTTTTGTGCTACGGAATTATTGCTTTCGTAAAGCTGAACATTGTTCCTATTGGATGCGCGACCACTCTTAACGTCAAGCACGTACTCGGGATCAAGAGCTGCCTTAATCGTGTACGACCCATCTGCATTTTTATCAATAATCCATTTTTGCGCAAACGTATCATTGCTCTCATACTGCCAGATATTTGTGCCGTTACGCATAATCCCCCCAGCAGTATCCAGTATTTTGCCAGACTGCGTGCTGGTTATTGTGTAATATCCAGTTGATGAGTCATAGGTTATTTGAAAGATCTGCGCTTTCGTGCCGTTATTTTCGTAAATCTGAACGTTTGCACCATTTTGATTTGATGCACCCGCAACATCCATCACATATGATTGATTAATTGAAGATGTAAAGACATACGTTCCTTCACTTATAGTTTTTGCTTTTACCGCACTGACAAAAGAAAACTTTTGGGCAGAAGAACCATTAGAACGATACATCTGAATATTAGATCCGTTACTAATTCTTCCCGAAGTAATATCTACAACATAGTTTTGGTCAATTGCTGACTTAATCGTATACGACTCGTCTGCATTTTTTTCAATAACCCATTTTTGTGCAAGTGTTCCATTGCTGTCATACTGCTGAACGTTAGAATTATTTTTCGCTTGAGCTCCCGTAACATCAAGCACCTTGCCAGATTTTAGATTGGTAATCGTGTAATAGCCAGTTGACTTGTCGTAGGTAACCTTAAATGACTGAGCTGGTGTGCTATTTGATCTATAAAGCTGAACATTTCCCCCTTTAGACATTGATCCGCTAGCAATGTCTAAAACATAATTGGGATCACCAGCTGATTGGATCACATATACACCATCAGCGACAGCCCCCTCTGAATAATCACGAGCTTCAAACGCAAATCGTTGCGCAGCAGATCCATTTGACTCCCAAGTTTGAATGATTGCCCCATCACCTGCTTTTCCATTACGAACGTCAAGAGCAAGACCATTTACTTTTGAGATTACGGTATAGCTGCCATCTTCGTTTTCCGTTAAAGACCAAAGCTGTCTCTCTTCATCTTGAGACAACGAACTCTGCTGGACCCTTGCACCATTAATGAGTCCTCCGCCTTGGACTTCAAGAGCTTTTCCGGATTTCAAATTAACAATGTAGTAAAAACCATCCGTAGCTTTCTGAAGTTTAAATGTTTGAGCCTGGCTCTCGTTTGCAGAGTATAGTTGCAAAAATGCGCCTTCCTCTACAGAGCCGTTAGCTACATCGAGTACTTTAGAAGAATCAAGCTCCGATGAAATACTATACAAACCCTCTAGTATTTCATCACCACCCTGAACATCGATCTTTGTAGATGAGAACTTAAACTTCTGGGCATTTGTTCCATTAGAGGTATACACTTGCACGTTTGCCCCATTCGATAACGAGGCTCCCGCTATATCCATAACATATGCAGGGTTAACCGCTGACTTGATCGTACAGGTGCCATCTGAATTTGCCGCAATAATCCATTTTTGAGAATTATCATCGCTATCCAAGCTGTATTGGGCAACATTTGAGTCATAGCCCACTCTCATGGATTCTAGGCCAAGCGCCATTCCTGAATTCGTATTAATAATAGAATAGAATCCCGTTGACGAATCACGTTCAATCTTAAATCGCTGAGCTACGCTTTTATTTGTTTCGTATAGCTGGAGATTTCCCCCATTAGCTTTACTTCCGCCAACAATATCCAAGACGGAATAGTTATTTAAAGAAGTCGTAATGTAATACTCTCCGTCTGCAATTGTCTGAACATAAGGCGTATCAGGTGTCTCGTAATTATCGGGGACACTCCCAGCTGCACCGTAGTAGTAATTCATATCAACATTTCCGCTGATACCAGGCACGCTACCCGAAGAAGAATACTGCCACAAACTGTAATCACCTTCATACCAACAAGAGCTGTTGTATTGAGCAACCCACCGTTCATAGTTATCTAGCTGGGAAGCATATAAATAATTATTCCACCAGTTAAGATTGGCATATACGCCAGCTGTGTACCCAGCGGAATTAATTTGATCGCAGAAAGACTTTGCAAATTGAGTCAGGGTATTTCCTCCAAGACCAATGGTGGAATCGTCTTCCATGTCAATATAAACAGGATAGGAGGGATTATGCCCCTTTAATAAACGCTTAACATGGCTAACTTCTGAATTAAGCTGGCTCCACGAAGTGGCATATGAGTAGATGTACACGCCATAAGGAATGCCCAAGCGTTCGCACTCGGAAACATTGCGAGCCCACTGCTTATCATCCTGATAACTGTAGTCATCGCCATACCCCACGCGCAAAATAGCGAAATCGACTTGCCCACTATTTTTAACGGCATTCCAGTTGATCGTTCCGTTATGCTCGCTTACGTCAATTCCATGTGCGACGGGGCGTTTATTTGAATTTGATCGAGTAGAATATGCCTCAATTCCAGCATCTTCGCTTTCATCAGAAACCGTAAGCTCGCCATTGGTGTAGCGCCAGCTGTTCTCCTTGAGCTCTTTCCCCTCTTGGCTTCCTTGATTATTCTCCGTGGTGCCATTATCGCTTCCTGAAGGATCGGGCCACGTAGTTATTTCCGTTCCGCCGCCAGAGCCATCAGTATCGCCAGAGCTGTCAACCCCGCCGAAATCGGAGTCATCAACTCCACCAAAACTACCATCTGCGTCATAAACGGGTCGATCAGCCACATCCTCATCAAACGCTACGACTTCATCGTTAGCATCATTT
>CEAZ01013906.1_pt1 | contig 13722 bp, 16 predicted proteins | sample 557361 | NCBI WGS metagenome assembly CEAZ01 (sample SAMEA3182074, study PRJEB8094) | gut metagenome | biome: human; feature: gut; material: Stool; isolation source: human stools | place: Canada | collected 2012-02-22 | reverse complement strand
TCAAGATCGTTCAGGGTCTGAGCGCTGCAGCTTTCGAGACATTTTCCCAGATAAGCCTCCACGTTATATACGGGGACGATCAGGGACACTTTTGCGGCTTTTCCAGTCATGCTCCAAGTCTCCTCCAAATCTTTCTGAATGCTTTGCGGATGGTTACCTTCCAGCCGAATACCCGGATGTAGGTCTTGAATTTCCTGAAGTTGCGCTTCAGCTTCTCGGCGAACGGCTCCTGCCATGCTTCGGCTTCGTTATACTGGATGCCTGCCTTTTCCGCCTGCTTGTACTTGTGGAAGTCCTTGGGGTCTTTTATGATCCAGAGCATGGTGTTCCATTTGTACCATGGGAAGTATTTTTTCTCGCAGAACCCTGAAGCCATCTCATGCGCGAAATCCTTCGAGGCGAACTCAATGAATTCCTCCTGCAAGGGCTCGCTCAGCCTGCCGTAGTTCCACATATATGCGTCATACTTCAGGCGGTTTTTTATACCGTCGAGCTTTCCTTTGAGAAGCGGATGCTCGTTAAGGAATCTGTCCATCTCTGCGTACTCGTCCGCAACGCAGTATACTTTGCCGGGGGAATTTATAGAAGAACTCTCGTTATCCTGCCTGTAATGCAGGAAGCAGCGTTCAAGCAGTCTCACGCGCTTTGCCAGCGCCCAGACCTTGAAGTTGAAACTGCTGTCCTGAAAGGATGCACCGGGAGTTTCATTGAACCGGATATTCCCGTTGCGCAGAAAATTGAGACGGTATATCGCAGACCAGATCGTCGGCTTTATGTTGAAGAACTCCGCTTGCTCCATCGGAGATTTGAAATCCGTCACGGGGCAGAAAACTTTTTTGCTGAAGACTGCGGAAGTGATCGGCGCCGGAATATTCTTAACGTCCGGCTTAGAATAGAAGTAATAGAAACCGCCCTTGACGACATCCAGATCGTCGGCTTTCGCTGCGTTGTACAGCGTCTCAAACATATCGAGATCGGCAATGTCGTCAGTCTCGACAATGCCCATATACTCGCCAGCTGCGGCATCCATGCCCAGATTCATCTGGTAGCCGTAGCTTTTGCGGTCAGAGTTGATGATGCTGATGCGAGGGTCTTTGTCGGCGTATTCCTTCAAAATCTCCAGAGTACCGTCTGTGGAACCAGCGTCTACACAGATGATCTCTATGTCCTTCAGAGTTTGATTCACAACGCTTTCAATGCACTCCCGTATATAAAGAGCTACATTTAGCGATGGCATTACGACAGATACCTTTGGCTGATTGTTCATTACTTCTTTCTTCCTTTTATCCTAATTCTCTTTTTGCAAGTGCAAGCGCACCGGAAATTGCGTCTTTCATATCGTGGTATTTATATTCGCCCAAGCGCCCGCCGAAGATCACCTTGGACTCTCTCTTCGCAAGCTCGGCATACTTTTCATATACGGCTTGATTTTTGAGGTTATTGATCGGATAATACGGTTCCATGCCGGGTTTCCATTCGGCGGGATACTCTCTGCTTATAACAGTTTTGGACTGCTTGCCGAAATCGAAATGCTTGTGTTCAATAACTCTCGTATATGGAGTGTCGCTGTCCGTGTAGTTCACAACTGCAACCCCCTGATAGTTGTCGGTATCCACAACTTCTGATTCAAATGATACGCTCCTGTATTCAAGCGCACCGTAGCAAAAGTCATAATACTCGTCTATCATGCCGGTATATATGATCTTTCCGGCCATACCAGAGTATTTTTCGCGTTCGGCAATAAAGTCTGTATCCAGACGAATATCACAGCCTGCAAGCAGCTTTTCTATGATCGCTGTGTAGCCGCCTATCGGAATGCCCTGATATCTGTCATTAAAATAGTTGTTATCGTATGTAAATCTTACCGGGAGCCTTTTTATGATGCTTGCGGGTAGCTCTGCGCATGGACGTCCCCACTGCTTTTCGGTGTAGCCTTTTACAAGCTTTTCATATATATCTCTTCCGACAAGGCTTATTGCCTGCTCCTCAAGGTTCTGAGGCTCACCGCTTATTTCTTTGCGCTGCTCCTCAATCATTGCTTTCGCTTCCTGCGGAGTAGAAATGCCCCACATTTTGCTGAAAGTGTTCATGTTAAAGGGCATATTGTAGATCTCGCCCTTGTAACTTGCGATAGGGGAATTTACATAGTTGTTAAATTCGGCGAAGCGATTGATGAAATCCCAGACATATTTGTCCGAAGTGTGGAATATGTGCGCGCCATATTTGTGCACCTGAATTCCTTCTATCTCCTCTGTGTAGCAGTTTCCACCTATGTGCCCACGCCGTTCAAGCACAAGGCACTTCTTACCGGCGGCGGTGGCCTCGTGTGCGAATACGGCCCCGAACAATCCGGCTCCTACTATTAGATAATCATACTTCTCCATATCTTTGCTTTCTCTCCCAACTGTTTTTCTTGTTCAACTGCCGTCAATATTGCAGCTTTGCCGAGCTGCTTTTCTTATGTCTCCTCACTCTCCGTTTCACCCGCTTCATGCCGAGCAGCAGCCACGCTGCAGCTCGCATGCCGGTCACTTTCACCGCGGTCGCCGCGGCCTTATAAACTCCCGCCGCGTCCTCAGCAAGCTCAGACGCAGAGCGCAGCTGCGCATACGCCGCGTTCCGTTCATCTTGCGGACACTCTGCGTACAGCGAGAGATTCAATATGTATTCCCGCGCGAGCTTCTGCCGCAGGAGCCGCGCCTGTGCGCTGTCGTCCAGCCCGCGCCGCGCCGTCAGCAGCATCGTCATTAGCTGCCGTACACGCTCGGCACTGTAGCGGCGGGTGAGCGTGTTGCCGTAGTTCACGCGGTAGCAGTAATACGGCTCATGGAAAAACGCGATATTCTCCGTGCCCATGAGCGCGCGCACGATAAACTCAAGATCCTCGCCGCAGCTGTATCCTTCAAGAAAGAGCAGCGGCTCGGTGTCGAGGTATTCACGGCGGAAGATATAGCGCCATACGTTCCATACGCAGTCCAGCGCTGAGAGAAACTGCGTCTTATAGCTTCCGGGCAGCGGCTCGGCACTCTCTTCAATCTGGTACACCCGGTCAAGCACCGCACCATTATCCGCGACGCGGTGAAAGTCCGACGCCCATATATCCGCTCCGCAGCTCTCAAGCCGCGAAACGACATCGGCAAAGGCGGAGGGGAGCACCCAGTCGTCACTGTCGAAGAACGCGATATATTGCCCGGCGGCAAGCTCCAGCCCGCGGTTCCTCGCCGCAGACGGGCCGGAATTTTCCTGCCGGCAATAACGCACACAGCTGTGCCGCGCCGCGTATTCCCGGCAGACAGCCGGGCCGTTGTCGGTCGAGCCGTCGTCAATCAGCAGCACCTCAAGCCCGCCAATCCCGGCGGCAAGGATGCTGTCGACGCACTGCGGCAGATATGCCGCGCTGTTGTACACCGGGATGATGACGCTCAGCAGCGTTTTCCCCGTCATTTTCCGTAGATAAACTCACGGATTTCTGCCGCGCATTCCTTGAAATCGCAGCCAATCATGAACGCGCCGCGGCCGGTCTGGTAGCTCCAGGTCTTTTCGCGGTCAGGCTCCATGAGCTGAGTCACCGTGGCGTTCACGAACTTCGGCGCAGACATCATCAGCGAGGTCAGCTGCGAGTTCGTAAGGTCGGTCTCGATAAGCGGGAGCACCTCGTTCATCAGCTTGTTGAGGTCGGTGATGCTCAGCGTCTTGAGCTTGTTGACCATCGCCTGCACCGCCTCGCGTGTGCGCCCCTGACGCGCCCAGTCATCGTCGCTGTCGCGCAGGCGGCAGTAGCCGTAGGCGACCTCGCCCTCGAGGTGGTTCATGCCGGGCGACATCTCGTGCAAATCGGGCGAGTACTGGTACGTCACGGAGAGGTTATATATCTCCGACTGGTCGAGCTCGACATCGAGCCCGCCGATGGCGTTGATGACCTGCGGGAAGGTCTCAAACCCGATGTGGACGTAGCCCGCAAGGTCGACATTGAAGCATTTCTCTATCGTCTCCACCATGAACGGCCCTGCGCCGTACTGGTAGGCGTATGTAAGCAGCTCGTCCTCATAGCCGGGGATGGGCACGCCTATTGCGCGCTCGAAGCCGATGAGCTTCACCTCGCCGGTAGATTTGTTGAGCGAGCAGATCATCGTGCAGTCGCAGCGACCGGGGTCGTTCGTGCCGGGAATCTTCATATCCGTACCGAGCAGCAGGATGTTGACTATGTTCTTGTCCGAAAAAAGGTCTCCGTCAGGCAGTTCGCCGCCTCCGCTGCGGACTTCAAGCCCTTCCACGTTTGCGGAAAAATCATCCGAAACGGTCGCCCCGTTCACCGGCTTTTCTACATTGGTGTCCACACTGCGGTTGAGCCGGTTGAGTTTCGCGTTCACAAACAGCGCGCCGCTGCCTACTATTAAAATAAACACCGCCAGAACGATCCCCGCAATCTTCACGCCCTTCGGCAGCGGGGCGCGCGCAGCGCGCTCAGCCTTGGGCGCGGACTGCTTCGCTTTCGCGCTGCGGCGCGCGGGCTTTGCCGCGGGAGCCTTGACAGGCTGGGCTTTTGCAGGCTTTTCTTCGGATGCGGGCTTGGCGGAGCTGCGGCTCGGAGCGGCAGTATCAGCCGCTGCGCTGACGTGCTTGCCGGTATATTTGGGCTTTCCTATTTTCACAGGTTTGTCTCCTTTGATTCATCAGAAAAGAGTATACTGCCTTTACTGATTCGCAAAGTACACTTTCTTGTTCATTTTGCTATTGCGTCGAATACATCGGTGTGCTATAATAAATCAACTACATATTGATATAAATGTCAAAAACATTTCAAAAAAGCGCCTCATATTCGGGGCAATATTGTATGAAACTTGCTGCTCCGCAAAGTGTACTTTTTGATATATTATTTTTTATTTTGCCGACCAGCGGAGAAACGTGGATTGGCTGATGCCGAGCTGCTTGGCTGCTGCTCTGCTGCTTAGCTCTCCCACCAGATACAGCTGCCTGAAATGCTCAAATTCGGCAGGACGCTCTTTTGCCGTCCTGCCGAATTTGACGCCTCTGGCCTTCGCCTCGGCGATCCCTTCGGCCTGCCGCTGCCTTATATATTCTCTCTCCGTCTGCGCAACGTAGCTGAGCAGCTGCAGGACGATGTCGGCGATGAGCGTCCCCGTGAGGTCGCGGCTCTTTCTGGTGTCTAGCAGCGGCATATCGATCACGACGATCGCCGCCTTTTTCTCCTTGGTGATGATCCGCCACTGTTCTAGGATCTCATCGTAGTTTCTGCCGAGCCGGTCAATGCTTTTCAGGACGAGCACGTCGTCTTCCTGCAGCCGCCGGACGAGCCGCTTGTATTGCTCCCGCTCGAAATCCTTGCCGGACTGTTTGTCGACGTAGATGTTCTTCGCCGGTACGCCGAACTCGCGCATCGCGGTCAGCTGCCGCGCCTCGTTCTGATCCCGGCTCGATACCCTTACATAGCCGTATGTGCTGTTCACAATTTTGTTCCTCCTCAATATTAGTCGGCGCAGTATTGCACCTCGCGAGCAATATAAGGGCAATTACGCTTTCAATTGTATTTATCTTGTGAATTTGTCCGGCGCTTATCCGGCAGTAAGGAACAGGACGGGATTTCTTCTTGCATTTTATATTTCGCGGTGCTATAATAACGCCGCTATCGATAACGGTGTTATTGATTTTTGGAGGAGGCGGAAGTCATAGCCAACAGAGATCATTCGCTTGACGGCGTTATTACGCAGGCGGCATACGAGGAGTTTCTATCCTGCGGCTACCAGAAGGCTTCGCTCCACAAGATCGCAGAGAAAGCCGGTGTAACTACCGGCGCGATATACACGCGCTATAAGAATAAGGACGCGCTGTTTGTAAGCCTGCTTCAGGGCTTTATGAATAAACTGAACGACTACTTCGCCCCGGTCGCGGTGGAGTACGATAAGGCAAAGCAGCTCGGCACACAGCAGGCACTTCTGGACGCTATCAATTTTGAGGAGCGCATTTACATCAAGCTCCTGACCGAGTGCTATGACGAATGCACTCTGTTCTTCTGCCGCAGCGGCGGCAGCTCCGTGGAAGCGCTACTGCACCAACTGATACGCTATAAGACGGAACAGACCGTTGAGTTCTTCGCTCAGGTCTACGGTAAAGCGCCGAACCCCGATGCGATCCGCCTGCTTATGGGGTCTCAGTTCGGGTATTTCAGGCAGCTGCTGGATGAGCACATGGAAGAGGAGCGGATGCTCGCCTGTCTGCGTGCGCTGCTGGCCTTCTTCAATGCCGGTTGGCGGCAGCTGTGCGGCACGCTGGATTGACCATCCTGATTTTTCGGGCGGAGCCCCCGCCCGTTTCTTACGGCAAGCAGTTAGACGTGACTAACCAAAGAAGCAGCCTTCAAATATAAATCACATATCAAATCAAAGGAGTTTCACCATGAGCACTGCAACGAGCGTCACCACCAACACCATGGAGAACATGGCAAATGTCGCCACCCGTGTTGTCATGGTCACGACGCGCGGCTTTCTCACCTCCGGCATCATCGCCGTTATGATGTTCATCTTTGACTGGCGCATGGGACTCATCACCCTCGCGGGACTGCTCCTGTTCTTCGCCGTCAATTCCGCCATGCAGCGCGCGGAAGAGACGCTTGCCCGGCGCAAGTTCAATGCCGATGAGCGGCTGGTCACCAAAGTCCTTGAATATGTGCAGGGTATTGCCGAGGTCAAGAAGCTCGATATACGGCATCATGTCTTTTATGATCTTGTAGCCGTATGAATCCTCGCTCTTTATAGCTGCTAAAACGCAGATGTCCAGCAGCCCCCGTTTCAATTGACCGTCCATGCTGCACCTCCTTACGCGCGATACATCGCATCACGAAGTATGGATGCAGCCAATAGCATTAAAAATAATTAAGAAATGCGGAATCAGAGATTTCTTCTTGACATTATTATAAATGAGAATATAATACAAGAAGAAAATAATCCAAGAGGTGATATAAATGGAAATAGCGGAAGTGGTAATGAACCCCGTCCGGCAGAGGATATTCCAGTATTTTCTGCTCCATGAAACAGGTACGGTCAAGGACATTAAAAAAGCCCTGCCCGATGTCCCGAGCGCGAGTCTGTACCGCCATGTAAAAATTCTTGCGGACAGCTCCATCCTCATGATCGTCGGGGAAAACCGGATACGCGGCACGGTCGAAAGCATTTACCGGATGAATAAAAGCGCCCTATCAGCCGGGGATGAGAGCGGCGACGCCGTGCAGATGTCGCTGCTGAGTATCTGCGCGGCGTTTGCAAAATATTTTTCCGGAAGTGATGCCGACCCCGAAAGGGATATGCTGCTGTTCACGAACTGCACGCTGCTGCTGACAGACGGGGAGTTTTCGGACTTCCTTTCGGAGATCAACGAAGTCGCCCTCAGGTATATGAAGGTCGAAGCGAAAGCCGGAAGCAAAACGCGGCAGATCACGCTCATCTCCGCCCCAGTAAATGAGCAGGAGGTATGAAATGAATAAACTCATCGGCTGCTGCGGGCTGGACTGCGAAAAGTGCGATGCCCGGATCGCTACCGTCACGGACGACGACGCCCTGTGCGAGAAAACTGCCGCCCTGTGGACAAAGCTCAACGGGGTAACGATCACCCCGGAAATGATAAACTGCACCGGCTGCCGCATTGAGGGTGCAAAAACGCCTTTCTGCGATAAGCTCTGCCCGGTGCATAACTGCGTCCGGGAGAGGGAACTCGACACCTGTGCCGACTGCGCACAGATGGACGGCTGCCCGACGCTGGGGCGCATCTCCGTAAACAGCCCGTTCGTGCTGGAAAATCTGAGGCATCTGCGCCTAGAGGAAAAATCATAATGAAAGCTATCACAGCAGAGAACCTATCAAAAATATACGAGAGCGGGACTGTCGCGGTCGACGGGATCGGTTTTTCTCTGGACAAGGGAGAAATATTCGGCTTCCTTGGGCCGAACGGGGCAGGTAAGACCACGACCGTGAAGCTGCTTTGCGGCATGCTGGAGCCGTCGGGCGGCAAGTGTCAGGTGCTGGGGCTCGACCCCGCACAGGCTCCGGAGCGTCTGCACCGGATAACAGGCGTTGTAACGGAGCACGCCCAGATGTACGACCATATGACGGCCGTGGAGAACCTGCGGTTTTACGGCGAGCTTTACGGCATGAGCCGCACGGAGTGTGAAGAGCGGGCAAAGCAGCTTATGCACCGGCTGGAGCTGACTGACGCAATGGATCGCAGACTGGCCGCCTATTCTACCGGTATGCGTCAGCGGCTATCCTTAGCCCGTGCGCTGCTTCACCGCCCGCAGATACTCTTCCTTGATGAGCCGACCTCCGGCCTTGACCCGGAGAGCGCCAAGAACGTAAATTCCCTGATCCGGGAGCAGGCCGCCGAGGGCACCACGGTGTTTCTCTGCACGCATCAGCTCCGGTACGCGCAGGAGATATGCACGGTGTACGGGCTTATGAACAAGGGGCACTTGTTCGCCTTGGGCGACATCACGCATCTGCGCTCTATGGTTCGGCGGAATATCATGGTGCGGGTGAAAGCAAGCCGCATGCCCGATGACGTGACATATCGGGAAGTCGGAGATAACGTGTACGAAGTCGATGTCAGCTCAGAGAGCGATATTCCTTTTATCGTGAAAAGGATCGTGGAGGCGGGCGGCGATGTATACCATGTGTCGGCAGAGGAGCTGTCGCTGGAAGAAATTTACTTTTCTCTCATTGACAGGGAAAATGCGGAAAAGGAGCGTGAGAATTTATGAGTGCCGGACAATTGGCCGTGATAATAAAAGACGTCCGGGGCATCACGTCAAATAAGCAGGTGCTCACGGTCATGCTTGTTGTGCCGCTCGTGCTCACCATTATCGTGCCGTCAGCTTTCGTGCTCACAGCAGTGCTGGCACCGGAGACGGTTTCGGAGCTTCAGACGCTGTTGGATATGCTGCCCGCCGCGGCTGCGGGACTCAGCCGGCAGCAGGCCATATTCGGCCTTGTGCTCAATAACATCATGCCGGCCTTCTTCCTGCTGATCCCGATCATGGCGTCGTCCGTCATGGCGGCAAGCTCATTCGTCGGGGAGAAGGAGAAGCGCACTCTTGAGACCCTGCTCTATTCTCCGCTCTCGCTCAGGCAGCTGTTCCGCGCCAAGATACTCGCCGGTTTTTCCGTCGGCATGATGGTGTCCTGCATCTCGTTTGCCGCGATGCTGCTGGTGCTGGAGCTGGAAGCGTTCTTCCTGACCGGAGAACTGATAGTGCCCGGCGCGGGCTGGCTTGCGGTCATGCTGCTTGCGTCCCCGGCGATGTCTCTTATTGCGATCGCCGTGACCGTGCGCGGCTCCGCCAGGGCGCAGACCGTCGAGGAAGCGCAGCAGCGGGCTGTGTTCCTGGTTTTCCCGATCATCGCTCTGCTCATCGGGCAGTTCACCGGCGTCATTCTGATCAATTCGGGACTGCTCTGGGGCTTGGGCGCCGGTCTGGCAGCGCTAGATGTGCTGCTGATGCGTGGCGCTGCCGGGAACTTCAGCTATGAAAAGCTGCTGAAATAGGATATATAAAAACCGCGCCGACGCATAATGCGTCAGCGCGGTTTTTATATGTGATGTGGTTTTACTTGGTGCCGAAGATGCGGTCGCCGGCGTCGCCGAGACCGGGGACAATGTAGCCGTGGTCGTTGAGGTGATCGTCCAGCGCGGCGACGTAGATGTCAACGTCCGGGTGATCCTCCTGCATACGCTTGACGCCTTCGGGAGCGCCTATGATGCACATGAGCTTGATATGCTTGACGCCGTCCTGCTTGAGGAAGGTGATCGCAGCGGAAGCAGAGCCGCCGGTCGCGAGCATCGGGTCAACAACGATAACGTCGCGCTCCTCAATGTCGGCGGGCATCTTGAAGTAATACTTCACAGGCTCCAGAGTCTGAGGATCGCGGAACAGCCCTATATGACCAACCTTGACGTTGGGCATCATGCTGACCATACCGTCGACCATGCCGAGACCTGCTCTGAGGATGGGGACGATGGCAAGCTTCTTGCCGGAAATACGCTTGCACTTTGCAACGGCGACGGGCGTCTTAACGTCGACCTCTTCGAGCGGGAGATCTCTGGTGGCTTCATAGCACATCAGCATTGCGATCTCCGAAACAAGCTCTCTGAACTCCTTGACGCTGGTGTTTTCGTCGCGGAGGATGGACAGCTTGTGCTGAATAAGGGGATGGTCGAACACGCATACTTTGCTCATTTAAGTCGTTCTCCTTTATATTCAATTTAAGAATTGACTGATTGTGAAAGCCGCTCCTGCCGCTCACGCTCCGCCTGCGAGAGACGCAGATAGACGGGCAGCAGCTCATCGGCGTTGCCGGGGGTCTTGTCCGCCGCGGCCATTGCGACGCCCCAGGCGTCCTGCCAGCGCAGGTTATCCGGAGCCATGACGCAGGGGATGCCGTGCGCGGTGAAATACTCAGAGCAGAGCGCCGCACCGTCACCGACGAGGAACACCGGAGCGTTCAGCGCCGCGACTTCCTTTGCAAGTTCGTCGAGCGCGATGGGTCTGTCCTCGGTCATGCGGACGGGACGGCCGTTTTCTATTTTGAAAATGGCGTTATAGACCTGACTGCGGCGCGCATCCATGACCGGGCAGATATAGCCGCCGGCGGCAAGGCCGTGCCACGCCATCGCTTCAAGCGTGGAGACGCCGATGCAGGGCTTTTCGGATGCCCACGCGAGCCCCTTGACGGTCGACACGCCTATGCGTATCCCGGTGAAGGAGCCGGGGCCGTGCGCAACGGCGATAAGGTCGACGTCACTGAGCTTGAGCTCGGCGTTCTTGAGCATGTCCTCCGCCATGGGCAGGAGCGTGCGGCTGTGGGTCAGCGCGCTGCACTGCATATACTGGCTGAGCAGCTGCCCGTCCTTCACAAGCGCCGCGGATGCGGGCTTTGCCGAGGATTCAAAAGCAAGTATCAGCATTCTGCGTCCCCCTCGATAAGGATTTTGCGCTCGGTGTCCGAAAGCTTTGTGATGGTGACCTTTATCTCGTCACCGAAGAACGCGTCCTGCACGTTCTCGCTCCATTCGACGGCGCACACCGCGCCGCGGTTGAGATAGTCCTCCCAGCCGATGTCGAACAGCTCGTCCGCACTGGAGAGGCGGTACATATCAAAATGGATAAGCTCGCGCTCGCCGAGGTACTCGTTGACTATCGTGAAGGTTGGGCTGGAGACGCGGCAGTCAAGACCCATGCCGCGCGCCATGCCGCGCACGAAAGCCGTCTTGCCAGCGCCGAGGTCGCCGTACATCGCAACGACCGTGCCGCCCTTGAGCGTGCGCGCGAAGGAGGCGCCGATCTCCTCGGTATCATGTTCGCTGTGTGAAATGTATTCCGACATACGCTCCACCTTTAATTAACGTGTATTTAACACTGTGATAACAATCCCGGCGGGGGACTGTGATAAAATCATCCCGATAAAATCCCGGCAGATATTATAACATCGTCGGGGCGTTGCGTAAAGAGCAATTATGTGATAAAATACGTCTTATGGCGCGGCAGGCGCTGTGTCAATTTGCTGAAAGGCGGTGACAGGTATTACAAAGACAAAGAAATATGTAAAACAGTTCTTTCAGAGAGCGGATATATTTTTGCTCATTATGTGCATCATATGCTCAATATACGGAATATACTCGATAAAAATCGCGGTCACGGGTATGTCGGCGGGCGGCTGGGACATGTCCGCTCCGTCGAAGTACATCGCAGTCCAGACCTTCTCGCTGTTCCTCGGTATCGGCGGCTTTGTGCTCTTCACGGTCATTGACGCGGACATCCTCGGCCAGCAGTGGAAAATACTGTGCGCGATAAATGTGCTGCTGCTCGTCGCGCTCGTCATCTTCGGTCAGGACGACGGCACCGGCAACAAGAGCTGGATCCGTTTCGCCGGTATAGGCATACAGCCCTCGGAGGTCATCAAGGTTCTGTACATAGTCGTCGCGGCAAAGCAGATGACTTATCTGAAGGAGTACCGGGATATCAATTCCTTCCTGTCGGTAGTGCAGATGGCGGCGCATTTCGGCATCGTGTTCCTGATGATCGTCGGCGTTTCCTCCGACCTTGGAAGCGCGGGCATCCTGCTCGGCGTTTTCCTCGTAATGTTCTATGCGCTTGGCGTGAAGCTCTACTGGTTCGCGATAGGCGGGGCGCTCGTCGCCTCGGCGATACCGCTGCTGTGGAACTACTTTCTGAAGGACTATCAGAAGAAGAGACTTGTCGCTCCCTACGATGCGAGCGTCGACCCCGACGGCTGGGGCATCAGATGGCAGACCACGCAGAGCAAGATGAGCCTTGCGTCCGGCCGTCTCACCGGAGTTGACGATGAGCACAGCACCACGGTCTTTACCGGCAAGCATACCGACTTCATCTTCTCCTGCATCGGCGAGCATTTCGGCATGATCGGCTGCCTTATCGTTGTCACACTGCTGCTGATAATCATAATTCATATCCTCAGGATCGGCCTGCATTCGAGCCGCACCTATGATATGCTGATCTGCTTCGGCGTCGCCGGAGCAATGCTGTTCCAGATGTTCATAAACATCGGCATGTGCATCGGCATCACGCCGGTCATCGGCATCACGCTGCCGTTCTTCAGCTATGGAGGCTCGTCAATGGTGACGATGTTCTGCGCCATGGGGCTTGTGTCGGGGGTCAAATACAAGCCCAAACCAGAGCATTTCGCGCTCGTGTTCTGACCTTAAAAAGCTCGGTTTCCAAAACGGAAGCCGAGCTTTTCATTATTATTAAATATCAACGTTGAAGGTATCATGGGTATAGGCCGCGCCGCTGCGGAGAGCTTCAAAGTAAAGCGTCTTGGTCATGCCGATATAAGGCACCGTCCAGACGCGCACGGCATAGCCGAGCATGGGGATGAGGGAGAGAAGGTACCAGCCGAGGAAGCTGAGGTCGAGCGCGAAAAGCTCACCCTTGTGGCCGGACATCATGGCCTTGGATTCACGGATGCACTGCATGGGCGATTTCGTGGGATCGTCGACGAGGATATAGATGGCCTGACTGTAGCGGTAGTAAGCAATGACGCCCGGAAACAGAAACAGCAGCGACCACAGCCCGATAAAGACCGCTTCGAGAATGTTCAGGATAACGACCTTGAGCCCGAAGCCAAAGCCGTCGAGAAGGTTGCCGAAGCAGGGCGCGCTGCCGCGGGCGGTGTTGAGCAGGAAAAGGATAAAGCCAGCGCCGACGATGCTCATCACGACGGTGAGCAGAGTGTCAAGGAAATAGGAGGTCGCAGGAGGGGCGATAATGTCAAGGTATCTCAGCGCGTACTCATAGTTGCCCTCGGCGTAATACTGGAGATAGCGCGCGGCGTCGGCATCGGTCATGTTGATGGAGAGCAGCCTTGATGACAGCAGGTTCACAAGCAGGCTCAGCAGCAGATAGACCAGCGCGACGGTGATGACCCTGGGATTTGAGGTGCGTATTTTTTCGGTGGCATTGCGTTTCAGCGCGGAACGATCAGGCATGGTGTGACAGCTCCTGTTCAATAATACTTTTCTTATTACAATATATCATTCCGGAGCGGGCGTGTAAAGAAAAAATTGGGATCGGGAAGAAAAATGACTTGACAAGCGCGGCTGTGAATGCTATTATAATCGAGCGTTCACAATATGCGCGAGTGGTGGAATTGGCAGACTCGCTAGATTCAGGTTCTAGTG